>ENA-OPZM01000257-OPZM01000257.1-human-gut-metagenome-genome-assembly--contig:-NODE-257-length-23390-cov-2.224090_pt1 | contig 23390 bp, 31 predicted proteins | sample MGYA00242478_ERZ504493 | MGnify/ENA primary metagenome ERZ504493 (study PRJEB26092, sample SAMD00036227) | human gut metagenome | host: Homo sapiens | study: EMG produced TPA metagenomics assembly of... | reverse complement strand
ATTCTGGAAAAAGGAGAAATTTTATTTGATGATGAAATAACAAAAATATTTGATGATTATCCGGAAGCAGAAACACTGGAAGAAATTATTATTGAACTGTTCAATGGAAATACGAAGAATTAACCGTCTGATTTTGTTTTTTTGAGGAGAGCAAATATGAGAAAATATCTGGCACTGATAAAAGGGGGATTTCTGGAAGGAATTGCTTATAAAGAAAATTTCCTGACGGTTTGCTTGCAAATTTTATTCAGGTTGTAGTTTTTTACTATGTATGGAAAAGTATTTTTTTATATCATACGGAGATTAATGGATATACATGGGAAATTATGAAAAAATATGTGATCGTTTCTTTTTTGTGCAACAGTACATTTTCTTTTGGATTTGAAATGCAGACAGCCAACAGTATTATCTGTGGAAATATAATCACAGATTTGTTGAAACCGCTGAGTTACCGAAGTTTGACTTTCTTTAAAGCTGTTGGAACAGCAGGAATGGAATTTCTGATCACATTTTTATGGTGCGGTACTTTTCTGGTAATGTGTAACGGAATGCAGAATATAGAGATGTGGCGAGTTCTTCTGCTGCTTTTCTCCATACTTTTGGGAATGGGAATCAAATTTAACATTCAGTATATATTTTCCATGCTCTGTTTTTATACAGATAATGCATATGGTGTTGTAAAAGGGAGAGAAGTTTTGACAAATTTCTGTTCTGGAGCTCTGGTTCCGCTGGCATTGTTTCCTGGATTTTTGCAGAAAATTGTTATGATTATGCCCTTTTCAGGGATTGTATATATTCCATGCAGCATATTTGACGGAATATTTTGCTGGCAGAAATGTTGGGAAGCACTTTTGTTCCAGAGCGTGTGGAATGTAATATTATTTGCATTTGGAAGCATCTTCTGGAAAAAAAGCATCTTCCGTTATCGCATTATATGGAGGTTAAAGATGGGCAGATACAGGAAATATTTCAAAATATACCGGAAGATGCAGGAAATGAATATAAAATCCCTGATGTATTATCGAGCAGATTTTCTGATGATGACATTTTTTACATTGCTGTCCCAGGTATCCAATCTGGCAGTTATCGGAATTATCTATGCCAATATTCCCACAGTTGGTGGCTGGTCTGTATGGGAAATTTTATTGTTATACGGATATCTGTTATTTTCAGAAGGATGGGTGAACTTTTTCTTTCAGGGTTCCTGGAAAATTGCACAGATGGTAAATAAATCAGAAATCGACCGGTTTCTCGTAAGACCGCTTCCGGCAGGAATGCAGATGGCAGCTTCCAGGATTGATTTTGACGGATTAAATAAAATGATCATAGCACTGGGAATATTGTCAGTTGGAATAAAAAACTGTAAAATAAACTGGACGATCATAAAAATTCTGTATTTTGTGGCATCTCTGCTTACAGCATCTATGATTCGTTTTTGCATGATCTGGATGGCAAGCTGCAGGTCCTTCTGGATGCAGGGACCAAAGAATTCATTAAACTATCTGGTTCTTTCTGTAGGAGAAATGGCGAAATATCCACTTATTATATACCCAGGCCTGCTGAAAGGAATCTTTGGATACATCATACCCTACGCATATGTCAGCTATTATCCCGCCGGTTTTTTGCTTGGGAAAAATGACATGTTAGCAGGATGTCTGTTACAGTTTCCTGTCTGTTTAGGGATGTTGTGGTTATCAGCAGTGTGCCTGAAACGTGGACTGGGAAGATATGAAAGTGCTGGAAATTAAAGATCGTTTACAGGGGAGGTGAGTTCATGCTTGGAAGTAAAGATATTTTTCTGGATCGGGCAAAGCGGGAATTGTCGGTTATGCAGATGAACCACTGCGGTATCCAGGAATGTGAAAAAGGACATATGTGGCAGTTTCAGGCACGGCCTTATCATCTGCTGCATTTTGTACTGCAGGGAGAAGGAAGCTTGAAAATCTCAGGCAGAATGCTGAATGTACATGCCGGACAGGCATTTTTTATACCTGCAGGAATAGAAGGAAAATACATAGCTTCCCTGCAGAACCCCTGGAAATATGCCTGGATTGGATTTTATGCAGACAACGGAAATAAATTTATTGATCTTTTATTTGGAAAAAATGAGATTCTGGATCTGGCGCTTTCGGCTAAAGAACTGGAAAAAGAGATCCTGTCGATTTTGTCAGTTATGGATAAAAGACTTCAGGATGTGGCCATTTATCAGGAAGAAGATTTTCCGGGAGAGCAGTTTTTTTCCATACGGAATTTTTCCGCATCCCTGGAGGCAAACAGCAGAATGCTGCATCTTTTTGCCAGGCTCCTTGAAACACAGGGCGATATAAAAAAGCTGACAAAAGAAGAAAAAAATCTGGCCAAGGATGCCAAAAACTATATGGACCGCATGTACAGCCGGGATATCCGGATCCAGGATGTGGCAGGAATCCTCCATGTACATCCAAACTATCTCAGCACATTGTTCCGCCGGGAATACGACCAGTCACCCCGGGAATATCTCCGTAAAGTAAGGATGAATCAGGCAAAGATCCTGCTGACCACCACAGAATATTCCATATCCGATATTTCATCAGATGTTGGATATACGAATCCTTTTCAGTTTTCGAAAGTATTCAAAAGCTGCTATGGAATTTCACCTACAGAGTATCGGAATATGAGACAAGTGTAATACAAACATGTTCAGACTGGCAGCATGATTGCGATTACGCTGCCTTTTTTTGCTGCTTTCCAGTACTTTTACCTGTCCGTTATGCTGTCTGACAATTTCACTGACAAGTGCAAGTCCCAGGCCGCACCTCCCATAGCACGGCTTCTTGATTTGTCCACACGGAAGAACGGGGTGAAGATTTTTTCCTGATATTCGGGAGGAATGCCGATTCCGGTATCAGAGACTTCAAGAAAGACGTAATTGACAGATGTGGATGTATCTGTTATTTCTTCGGAAAGATGGATATTTACGGTTACTTTTCCACCGGAGTGATTGTATTTGATCGCATTTTCCACAAGATTGTACACAGCGCGATACAGCAGCAGGTAGCTTCCGGTAATGATGCAGTCCCCCTCCTGCTGGATCAGTTCAATATCCTTCTGTTCCGCTACGGAAGCCAGGTCGCAGAACACCTCATCAGTCAGTGCTGCCAGAGAGATTCTTTCGGAACGTTCAACAGTCTGTACACCGGTCATATCTAGGAGGATTTCAGCCAGATGGGAAAGTCGCCCGGTCTGTTCCTGGAGCATGGCAAAAATCTCCTGATAATCTTTTAAAGCAGGTGCTTCCCTGCGGGCAAAAACCTCCAGATTTGTCTGGATAACGGCAAGAGGAGTCCTCAGCTCATGGGCTGCATTGGCAGAAAATTGCTTCTGGGCAGTAAAAGCTTCATCCAGGCGTGCGAGCATTTTGTTAAATGAAATTGTCAGGCGGGAAATCTCGTCATTGGTAGCAGGAACTTCAAGAGTCTTCGAAAGGTTCTGGGCCTCTATTTTGTTCACCTCCTGGCTGAGCCTGCGAAGAGGAAGTAATGCCTGACGGCTGATAAAATATGTGCAGATACTGCTGAGAAGGATGATGATTCCTGTTACCATGAGTCCTTTGGTGAGAAAAAGCTTTTTTGTTAGCTGCAGCTGATTGGAAAGCTCCGGAAATAAGACGGAGGGATTCATATTAAAGGTGATGGGAGCAGAATCAGTGTTATCAATCCGTATCATGTAATCTCCCAGATCCTCCATTCCGGCAACTGCGGACTGGCTAATAAAAAAATACATCAGAATGCAGGTGACTGTCATAAGCAGCGCAGTGATCAGTGTCAGACGCCATTGAAGAGAAAGCTTTCCGGTTATTTTTTTCATTGCATATCCTCCGTTAAAATGTAACCCTGGCCGATCTTATTCTGTATTGGATCAAAGCGAGAGCAGTGCGCAGTTTTTTTCGAAGAGAAGAAATGTGGACACGAATGGAATTGCTGAGACTGTTGACGCTTCCGTCCCAGATATGCTCGATCATTTCTTCCGCTTATGATACGGTTCTGATGAAGAAGGAAATATTCCAGAAGAGAACTTTCCTTTCGGGTCAGAGAAAGGGGGAGTCCATCGATACTGGCCTTTCTTGTACGGGTATCAAAGCTGATACGTCCGCATTGCAGACACACATCCTGCTGGATGAATTTTCTTCGTGTCAGACTTCGGATCCGTGCCTCCAGCTCTTCAAAATGAAAAGGCTTTGTGAGATAGTCATTGGCACCGAGATCAAGCCCTTCAACCTTGTCCTGGATCTGTCCTCTGGCAGAGAGGATCAAAACGGGAGTGGAAGTATCGGATTCCCGAAACTGGCGCAGGATTTCCAGACCATCAACGCCTGGAAGATTCAGATCAAGAAGGATGAGATCATAATTTTCCACAAGACATAATTCCAGTCCTTCATCCCCGTCAAAACATGTGTCCGCTTCATAGCCATCCATACGAAGTCCCTCCGCAATAGACTGGCAGAGCTGCTGTTCATCTTCGATTATCAATATATGCATAATAAATCCTCCAAAAAAACAGTTGATTTTGCTTTGTTATCTATAATATCATGTATAGCATAAAATTCCTGTAAATTTTTTTGTTTCTTAACAGAGATTTTATACAGGGGATGATATAGTAAGGCTACAGAGAACAAAATTTACATATAAAATATATGCTGGTTCCGGATATGGGCCGGTGATATCAGAAGGGAGAATATAAACAATGAAATTAAGAACACAGAAAATAACAGCACTTATGGCAGCTGCGGTATTAGGAATATCTGCATTTGGAAGCGTGCCGGTAACAGCGGCGGAAAGCACGGAAACAGCAGATCCCGGAGCGGCAATGATGATGGATGGAGAGGCAGTTTCATCAGATCTGGTAGCAGGTACATTTAAGCCTTCCGACGTAACCTGCAAGGCACAGGATTCTTATGAATATCCGTTTCTGGGACTGAAGCTTTCACTTTCGAAGGAGCTGTTAAAGCAGATCAAGGACCAGAGCATTGCAATGCTTACCACGGAAGATTTTGAGAATCAGACCAATGCAGTGACATATGCCTACGTAAGCTGGAGCAAAATGACAGAGGAACAGAAAAATGCCGAAATACAGAAGATGGGAACAGGATATGACGACTGGGTGGCAGGTCTGGACAGAATCGGTACAATTGGCGTTTATGACGAAGCTTCACAGAAAAAGCTGGATGAGATCACCGGCTGTACAGAGCATAAAGAGCTTGGAAGCAGCAGTGACGGGAAATACAAATATTATCTGAGCACCAACAAAGATGCAGATGAAAAGCTGACAAAGGAGCTGGAAAAAATCAAAACCGATATTACGGAAATGACACCGTATCAGAATATTTCCGTGTTTGACCAGCCACAGGATACCAGCAGCAACCCGGAGGATGTAAAATCTGTAGGAAAATTTGAAACAACAGGAATAGATGGAAAAACATATACAGAAAAAGTGTTCAGTGACTATGACCTGACGCTGGTAAATGTTTTTACAACCTGGTGCTCACCATGTGTAAAAGAGATTCCGGAACTTCAGGAGCTCTATAAAGAAATGAAAGATAAAGGCGTCGGAGTAGCAGGCGTAGTGCTTGATACTACAGATGAAAAGGGAAATCAGGACGAGGAGGCTGTAAAGAAAGCAGGCATTCTTCAGGAAAAAACAAAAGCAGAATATCCGTTCCTGACACCGGATACCACTATGATGAACGGTCGTCTGCAGGGGATTTCCGCATTTCCTGAAACATTTTTTTGTTGACAAAGATGGAAACATTGTAGCGATACCTATACAGGAAGCCATACACTGGACGAATGGAAGGAAATTGTGGAAAAAGAGCTTAAAAAACGTTTCAAAGTAAAACATGATCATTACGGAGAGTGGAAAAATGATTCGAAAAATAACAGAATCCAGGTGGATCGGACCAGCTCTGGCGTTTTTGGGGATTTTACTGATGATACTGGGAATCTGCAGGGGCGAGGTATCTGTAGTTTTTACAAAAGCGATCAACATCTGTATGGAGTGTATAGGCATTGGATAATAAGAAGATGAAAATAAATGAATGGCCGCGGCATGGGATCCAGGCATTGTGGGCGGCCCTTACAAATAGTCACATATCAGGTTTATAACTGGCAAGATCTACACCGGAAAACTGAAAAATGTATGTGTTCCGGGGCTGAACTGCTATTCCTGCCCCGGGGCAAGAGGGGCCTGCCCCATTGGTTCTCTTCAGGCTGTGATCGGAAGCTGGAACTTCAAAATGGCATATTATGTAGCTGGATTTCTGATCTTTGTGGGAGCGTTGCTTGGAAGAATGGTGTGCGGATTTCTCTGCCCCTTTGGACTGATCCAGGATCTGTTGAACAAGATTCCTTTTCCAAAGAAGATTCGGACATTTCGGGGAGATAAGCTTCTGCGAAAACTGAAATATGTGATCTTTCTTGTATTTGTGATCATACTTCCCATGTTTGTAGTAGATATCATGGGGCAGGGAGCACCATATTTCTGCAAGCTGATCTGTCCGGCAGGAACGCTGGAGGGAGGTATCCCGCTGGTGCTGCTGAACAAATCCATGCGAAGTGCAGTAGGCTGGCTGTACATGTGGAAAAATACGATCCTGGTGATCACCATTATCTTATCAATTATGATATACCGGCCATTCTGTAAGTATATCTGTCCGCTGGGAGCTTTTTATTCGGTATTTAATAAAGTTTCCGTTTTTCGTTACAGAGTAGATAAAGAAAAATGTGTTCACTGTGGAAAATGCAGAAATATCTGCCAGATGGAGGTCGATCCGACTGAGGATCCCAACAGTACAGAGTGCATCCGATGTGGAAGATGTAAAAAGATATGTCCGACACAGGCAATCCGGTGTGGGTTTGCAGGAAAATCCTGATACAGAAAAATACGAAAACGGTACAGCTTATAAAATATAAGATGTACCGTTTTTTGAGACAGTAAACTACTTTTCCATATTATCTATCAGTAACATATTCAGCTGTTCCCAGCGCTTCAGATCTTTTTTTTGTAAAAAGAAGCTGGTGGCGGAAAGCTTCGGTAAGCTCCTGCGGTTTTAAAGTGATCACACATTTGAATGCGCAGGGCATCAGATCCGCACTGGAAATCCCACACAAAAGTCCTGTTGTAAAATCTCGAAGCTCCAGAGGATTAAAAATGTACAGGAGATCTTCTTCCAGTGGGTTATACTGATTTACAAAGGAAAAACGGATCAGCATATCACTGTAAAGAACTTTTCCGGTGTAAAAAATCTCACTGCTTCTTCCGTTGGCAGAAACAGAACAGATCGTTAAGGTTGCTTCATATTTTCCGGATTCGCCCTTTTTTTCATAAATATCGATGATGCCATCCTTTGTACGCTGATATCGTCCATCGTAAAAGTAAAAATATAGCCTCTGGGCCTGAAAAAATGGGCTTTTTTGTCCTTTTCCCGGTGCATTGGACGGTTCACTGGCTGTTTCAGGAAGACCAGTGGTAAGCTGGGACATAGATACCTGGAGAATCTGGCTGATCTCATATAAAGTTTCGATATCAACGGAGATATCTCCGTTTTCATATTTGCATATGGTAGCTCGGCTTTTATGGATGGCATCTGCCAGATCCTGCAGAGTCATCTTTCCGGCTTTTCGGTATTTTCTTATTTGTTCACCTACATAACAGGTAAAATCACTCATTTTGTTTCCTCATACTATCTATTTTTCTTATTAATTTTCATTGTATACGATTATATCGGAAAAACAGGTTCTTTGTAAAGTGGCAAGAAACTTTTTTGAAATAAAATTTCGTAAAAAGAAACTTCTGCCATTTGCACTTATCTTTATTTAGGGTAAGATATAGCTGTTAGGCTGAAGGTTTCAGACTATATCAAATATATACTTGAAGAGGGGAAATTGAAATGAAAGAAAAAGGAAGCAGCTTTTCCGGCTCAATAGGTTTTGTCCTGGCGGCAGCTGGAAGTGCAGTAGGAGTTGGAAATATCTGGAGATTCCCATATCTCTGTGCCCAAAGAAGTGGAGGAGGGCCTTTTCCTGCTGGTTTATCTGGTACTGGTACTGACTTTTGGATTTGTACTGTTGACAACGGATGTAGCACTTGGGAGAAAGACAAAGAAAAATGCATTGAGAGCTTTTGAAGCACTTAATCCAAAGTGGAAATTTTTAGGACATTTAACGTTTCTGGTTCCGGCATTGATCATGACCTATTATTCTGTTATCGGTGGATGGATTGCAAAATATTTTTTTACTTATATTATTTCTGATGGGAAAGATGCGGCTTCAGATGGATACTTTACATCATTTATTACATCAGATATTGCACCCGTTGTATTTATGCTGATTTTTCTGGCCCTGACTGCCTGGATCGTATTTCGTGGTGTGGAAAAGGGAATCGAAAAATTTTCCAGGATCATTATGCCGGGGCTGATTCTTCTGATCGTGATCATTGCCATTTTTTCACTGACACTGTCTCATACTGATACGGATGGAACTGTCCGCACTGGTATGCAGGGGCTGGCTGTTTACCTCAAACCGGATTTTCATGGACTGACGGTAAAACGCTTCCTGGAGATCCTTCTGGATGCGATGAGCCAGTTATTCTTTTCCTTAAGTGTATCTATGGGAATCATGATCACTTATGGTTCTTATGTGAAAAATGAAGTTAATTTAAATAAAGCAACAAATCAGATTGAGATCTTTGATACCGGCGTTGCGTTTCTTGCAGGAATGATGATCATACCGGCTGTTTTTGTATTTCTCGGAAAGGATGGAATGGCTTCCGGCCCAAGCCTGATATTTATCTCACTGCCAAAGGTTTTTGATGCCATGGGAGTATTTGGCCGTCCGGTGGCAATTGCATTTTTTCTGATGATGGGATTTGCGGCACTGACTTCCTGCGTATCTGTCATGGAGACACTGGTTGCAAACTGCATGGAACTTTATCATAAACCACGTAAGAAAATGTGTGGTGCTGTCGGAATCTATTCTCTTGTTACAGCGGTACTGATCTGCCTTGGTTATAACAAACTATATTTTGAACTTAAGCTGCCAAATGGTTCCGTTGGACAGCTTCTGGATGTGATGGATTATATCAGCAACAGTTTTCTGATGCCGTTTATCTCACTTTTGACAAGTATTCTGATCGGATGGGTGATCGGCCCTGACTGGATCATAGGAGAAGTGGAACGAAATGGGGAACACTTCAAACGGGCAGGGTTATATCGCTTTATGATCCGTTATGTAGTGCCGGTTGTAATGCTGATATTATTCCTGGTATCTACAGGATTTGCAGATTTGATTTCATAAGTGTGGTAAGAAAACTTCTCTGTATAGATGTATGTTTATGGTGCAGAAGGTGGAGAGAAAACTAGTACAGCGAATATTAATTTTTGCTGTACTGGTACATAAAACGGAAATGATTCAGAAAATTAGATTCAGCTCACTTTAAAAGTGAAAAAAATAATTTGATAATTTCTTGACAAGTACTGATAAATGTGTTAGTATTCAGTCATCAAATTAATAAGGTCTTCGGTGACTGACGGAATTGTGGGACTAACCACAAGGGAGCCGGAGATTTGATGAGTCGACCGTCTGGGCAGTATTTGAAGAAATTCGAATACTGCTCTTTTATGGGATAAAAAGATCCGGACGGTTGCTGCGGAGAAAGGAGAACATTATGGGATTCAAAAGTGACATCGAGATCGCACAGGAGTGCACAATGGAGCCAATTACCAAGATTGCGGAGAAAGCAGGTATTGATGACAAGTATCTGGAACAGTATGGTAAATATAAAGCAAAGATCGACTATAATCTTCTGAAAGAAACAGACAAAAAAGACGGAAAGCTGATCCTTGTGACAGCCATCAACCCGACACCGGCAGGTGAGGGAAAAACTACGACAACCGTAGGTCTTGCAGATGGAATGCAGAAACTCGGAAAGAACGTTATGGTAGCTCTTCGTGAGCCATCTCTGGGACCGGTATTCGGTGTCAAGGGTGGTGCTGCAGGCGGCGGCTATGCACAGGTAGTTCCGATGGAGGATATCAACCTTCATTTTACCGGTGATTTCCATGCAATCGGTGCGGCAAACAACCTTCTTGCAGCAATGATCGACAACCATATCTTCCAGGGTAATGAGCTGAATATCGACCCGAGAAAGATCACCTGGAGACGCTGCGTGGATATGAACGACCGTCAGCTTCGTAATGTAGTAGACGGACTTGGCGGAAGAACAAACGGCATGCCGCGTGAAGATGGATATGACATTACCGTAGCATCTGAGATCATGGCAGTTCTCTGTCTGGCAAGTGATATCAAAGATCTGAAGGAGAGACTTTCCAGAATCATCATCGGATATACTTACGGCAAGGTTGCTGAGCAGAAACCGGTAACAGCAGGAGATCTCCACGCAGAGGGTGCTATGACAGCACTTCTGAAGGATGCCCTGAAACCAAACCTTGTTCAGACACTGGAGCATGTTCCGGCGATCGTTCATGGCGGACCATTCGCAAATATCGCTCACGGATGTAACTCCGTAACAGCTACAAAGATGGCTATGAAGCTTGCTGATTATGCGATCACAGAGGCTGGCTTCGGTGCTGACCTTGGAGCTGAGAAATTCCTGGATATCAAGTGCCGTATGGCAGGTCTTACACCAAGTGCAGTTGTTATTGTGGCAACCGTACGTGCCTGAAATACAACGGTGGCGTTGCAAAGGCTGACCTGAACAATGAAAACCTTGAGGCTCTTGAAAAAGGTATCCCGAACCTTCTGAAGCATGTAAGCAATATCAAGAATGTATACAAACTTCCATGTGTGGTAGCTATTAACGCATTCCCGACCGATACCAAGGCAGAGCTTGATTTTGTGGAAGCAAAATGCAAGGAGCTTGGTGTAAATGTAGCACTTTCTGAGGTATGGGCAAAAGGTGGCGAAGGCGGAATCAAGCTTGCTGAGGAAGTGATCCGTCTTGTTGAAGAGCCGAATGATTTCACATATGCTTATGAACTGGAAGGCTCCATCGAGGACAAACTGAACCAGATCGTACAGAAGGTTTACGGTGGAAAGAAAGTGGTTCTTACAGCAAATGCTCAGAAGCAGGCGAAACAGCTGGAGGCACTTGGATTTGGCAACTGTCCGATCTGTGTAGCTAAGACCCAGTACAGCTTAACAGACGACCAGACAAAGCTTGGTGCTCCGACAGATTTCGAGGTAACAGTAAGAAATCTTAAGATTTCCGCAGGTGCAGGATTTATTGTTGCACTGACAGGTGAGATCATGACCATGCCAGGTCTCCCGAAAGTACCGGCAGCAACTAAGATCGACGTAGACGAGAGCGGTAAGATCACAGGACTGTTCTGATATAACGTATAGAGATTTTTTGAGGGGAACTCAGACAAAAAGCGGTAGAGCCTGTAGAAATAGAGGTTCTGCCGCTTTTTCTTATACTATTATAATATTGTTTATAATTATTTTACTAGTCTGAAAATTCCATGTATGATATACTTAGAAAAAAGCAGGAGAGTGATTAATTGAAATTTGAGTGGGATCAGGAAAAGAATCTGATCAATCAGAAAAAACATAAGATATCATTCGAAACTGCAGCATATGTATTTCAAGATAAGAATTACATAGAAATGTATGATTTTGAGCACAGTACAGAAGAAGACAGATATATTGCTATAGGATGTGTTGGTGAAGTTTTATTTGTGGTGTTTACCGAAAGAAAAGAAAACATTCGGTTGATTTCAGCTAGGTTGGCAACGGAATCGTAGAGGAGGCTCTATTATGATCAAAACATTTACTATTAATAAAGGCAGAAGCCGACAAAAGAGCAAATACAGGAAGTAATGAATGCAAAAAAATCACCAATTGTACCAGATGAAGATGCACCAGAGTTGTCACCAGCAATGTATAAAGCTTTTAAAAGCAGTGTGATACAGCGAAATCGAAAGAAAAATGCATAAAAATAGAAAAATCTCCTCCGGCAGTAAAAACGGAGGAGGTTTTTTGCATAAAAAGAGAAAAAAATCTATAATCGAACACATTTTCTGATATAATAAGAAAAGAAAAAATTTCCGGAGGTGTGTCCCTGGATAAAAAAGAAGAACATGTCTATATAGCTATTGATCTGAAATCGTTCTATGCTTCTGTGGAATGTCAGTAGCGGGGCTTAACGGCTATGAAGATGTAATCCGGGAAATGACCAGACTTACTGATGTCTGGGTACAGTTATCCGAAGATAAAAAACGGGAATTGGATGAAAAACTGCAGGAGCTGATATTGGAAAAGGCAGGTCAGGTAAGAAAATTCTATATGTATAAGCGAAAAGTGTTTTTTTAAGATGATACAGAAATTTAATTAGAAAAAATTGTAGAGATAAATGAAAGTGGGGGAAAATATGGTATACACATGCAAATATAAATCACTAATCGGAGATATTTTGCTTGCCGCAGATGAAATCGGACTTACCGGCCTATGGTTTGAAGGACAGAAATATTTTGCAAATACACTTCCGGAAGATTATGTTCCACAGGAAACGAAAATTCTCACAGAAGCAAAAAAATGGCTGGATGTATATTTCTCCGGTGAAGAACCGAAATTTACTCCGCCACTTCATCCCACTGGTTCAGTATTCAGACAGGAAGTGTGGAAGATTTTATTACAGATCCCTTACGGACAGACAATCACATATGGAGAAATTGCGCGCAGAATGGCAGTGATGAAAAATACTTCTCATATGTCGGCCCAGGCAGTAGGCGGTGCGGTTGGACATAATGAAATTTCCATTATCATTCCCTGCCATCGAGTTGTAGGAACAAATGGAAGCTTGACGGGCTATGCCGGAGGAATTGACAAAAAAATTTCACTTCTCAAGCTGGAACATACAGATATGAGCCGTTTGTTTATTCCAAAGAAAGGAACTGCACTGTAAAACTCAGGCTGAGAGGACGGTCTGGTGCAGGCGTCCACGAAAAGACAGATATTTTATTTATGAAAACATGCTATGAAAATTGCCAGCAGGATTTCGGAGGAATAATTATGGGAAAAATACTGGATGAAGATTTAATCTACGAGATACTGTCCGTGGTGGAAGAGATACCTGAGGGAAAAGTGGCCTCCTACGGCAGATCGCACGGCTGATCGGGCGGGATAAAAATTCACGTCTTGTAGGAAAAGTCTTAGGTATGGCAGAATTTTACGGGAAGTATCCCTGCCACAGAGTTGTGAACCATGCAGGGCGTACTGCACCAGGCTGGAGAGAGCAGAAGATGCTTCTGGAAGACGAGGGTGTGGAGTTTAAGGCAAATGGATGTGTAGATATGAAGCAGTATCAGTGGGAGGAGTAGTGTTTTATGAATTGTAGAAATATGATGCAGATCCCGGAGCTTACAGAAGTTCTGAAGCTGAAAGCAGGGGAAAACGGTCTGGAGTAGTCTGTACGATGGGGCTATTTTGCAGACTGCCTGCAGTGCATCAAAAGTGAATACAGGATTGAATAACTATATCCATGGAGGAGAATTCGTAGTTCTGACAAATCCCAGTGTCACCAACGACAGCCGGAAACTCGTGCTGGAGGAAAAGGACAGAAACGCCGCAGAGCAGCTGTCTTCCTCTATTCTGGATGCAGAACATTTAAGCCGAGAGCGTGTGATGGCACAGGCCAGATATCTGAACCTTGCACCGCTTACCATGACCGATGAGCAGATGGAGAAAGGACTTGAGATCTTTGAAGCTTCTCTGAAAGAGGCATTAGAAGCATAGATTAATAGAAAGTTACTCTGTAATAGAAAGCTACTCTGTAATAGAAAGCTACTTTGTAACAGAAAAATAAAACATGCTTGACAAACCATAAATTCCTCGTATAATTATCAATAGTAATTAACTAAGATAATTATATGAGGAGTTTTTTTTATGACAAATGAAAAGATCAAGCGGATGTTTGATGCATTTTATCTGGCAAAGCGGATCCGGGATATGCTTCCGCCACTGCCCCAGGGAGTAATGCCATCCTACATTCAGTATCTGGATGTGCTCCACTCTCTGCAGAAGGGAAAAAAAGATATCAGGATTTCCGATCTCAGTGATGCCATGAACCTGCCGCGTCCGGGTGTCACCAGAACAGTGAAAGAAATGGAGGCAAAGGGATATCTTCAGAAGCTCATGTCTCCGGATGACGGGCGCGTTACTTACATCTCTATAACAGAAAAAGGGGAGAATCTTTCCAGAAAGTATGATCAGGATTATTTCAGCAGTCTGGCACCCTATCTTTCAGAGATTTCCGAAGAAGAAGCAGACAGCATGATCCGGACCATCGGAAAATTCTATCAGATTATGTGTGACAGGAGGGAACATTATGACAAGTGATAAGGCAGATTTTACCCAGGGAAATATCCTGAAGAAGCTGGTTGCATTTATGATGCCGGTACTCGGCGCACTGATCCTGCAGGCAGCCTATGGTGCGGTCGACCTTCTTGTGGTGGGAAGATTTGGTTCCACATCCGGATTGTCAGCGGTTTCCACCGGAAGTCAGGTACTGAATCTGGTTACCTTTGTAGTGATTCAGTTTGCTATGGGTATCACAGTTCTGATCGCGCGTTATCTTGGAGAAAAAAGACCGGAGCAGATCGGCTCCGTCATCGGTGGGGCTGCGATCGTCTTTACCATGATATCGATCGTGCTGTTTATTGTTATGGTAGGTTTTGCACATCCGATCTCCGTGCTGATGCAGGCACCGGAAGAAGCGGTAGCGCTGACTGCATCTTATGTACGGATCTGTGGAAGCGGAATTTTCTTTATTGTTGCGTATAACCTGCTGTCTGCTATTTTCCGTGGCCTTGGTGACAGTAAATCTCCGCTGCTGTTTGTGCTGGTGGCATGTATTGTAAATGTGATCGGAGACCTGGTACTGGTAGCCGGCTTACATATGGATGCAGCAGGGGCAGCTATTGCTACGGTTTCTGCTCAGGCCTTAAGTGTTGTATTTGCAGTAGTTCTGCTGATAAAGAAGAAGCTTCCGTTTACCATTACAAAAAAAGATTTCCGGCTGAATCCTCAGTGCAGACGTTTTCTTAAGATCGGACTGCCGCTGGCACTTCAGGAATTCCTGACCCAGATTTCATTCCTTGCTTTGTGTGCATTTGTCAATCGCCTGGGTCTGGAAGCATCCTCCGGTTACGGAGTTGCATGTAAGATCGTAAACTTTGCCATGCTGGTTCCAAGCTCTCTGATGCAGTCCATGCTTCCTTTGTTTCACAGAACGTAGGAGCGGAAAGCCAAAACGTGCGAAAAAATCTATGCTTACGGGAATTGGAGTTGGTCTGTCTGTGGGATGCCTGGTATTTATCCTGATCCTTCTGAAGGGGGATGTACTGGCAGGATTCTTCTCCGCAGATGCCGGTGTTATCCAAAAGGGCTTTGATTATCTGAAGGGCTTTGCACCGGAGACACTGGTTACAGCTGTTCTGTTCAGTATGATAGGCTATTTCAACGGAAACAACCAGACCATCTGGGTTATGGTCCAGGGTCTGGTCCAGACGCTTCTGGTACGACTTCCAATGGCGTACTTCATGAGTATCCAGCCGGATGCCAGCCTGACAAAGATCGGACTTGCAGCACCGGTATCTACCACAGTGGGAATCATTCTGAACATCGGATTCTTTCTGTACTTCACCCGTGCGAAAAAAGAAATTGTTTCGGAAGAATGACCGGATAAAGGGATGTAAATGAGGGGGTGATATGATATAATCAAAATCACCCCGGCAGAGGTGATGGCACTGACCCTGAAATAGCTGCCGGAATCTTGACAGCTGTAAAGGAGGAGGACTGGATGATTTGCGGGATGACGTATTTTCAGATATGTCTGTATTTTTTGTTTTATTCTTTTGGAGGATGGGTCGTTGAAGTTATCTTCCATGCAGTAACATTAGGAAAGGTTATAAACCGGGGATTTCTCAACGGTCCGGTATGCCCGGTGTACGGATTTGGTGTACTTTCCGTGTTTGCGTTGCTTAATACGCTTCAGAGCGGCGGACATCAGATGAGTGAGGGAATGATCTTTCTGTTTGGAATCGTTCTTGCAACTGCGGTAGAGCTGGTTGCCGGATGGCTTCTGGATGTATGCTTCCATGCAAGATGGTGGGATTATTCCAATAAGCCACTGAATTTTCACGGCTATATCTGTCTTGAGTTTTCCCTGATATGGGGACTTGCCATTGTGATGGTTGTAAAGGTTTTTCAGAAGTATGTGGAGCGTCAGGCTTCTCATACACCTTCCACACTGGAATGGGTTGTTATGGCAATTCTGTATGCGGTGTATCTGGTAGATTTTATTGTAACAGTGGCGGTGATCCACGGACTGAATAAGAAGCTTACCCGACTGGATAAGGTACGTGCAGATCTGAGGATCGTGAGCGATAAGCTCAGTGATACTCTGGCAACAACTACCATTGACACAGCACAGAAGGTGGGAGAGGGAAAGGTTCAGGTTGCTCTTGCTAAGGCAGAGCTCAGAGATGCGACTGTGGCTCAGAGAGAAAAATCTGCTGAAATGCTTCGGATGAAGAAAGCGGAGCTTCAGGCACAGTTTGATGAGCTGTCAAACTCTATTACAAATCATACGGTATTCGGCCAGGGAAGAATCATTAAGGCTTTCCCGGAGATGAAGCACAGAGATTATTTTGAACTGATCCAGGAGCTGAAGAAAAAACTCAGATAAGAAAAAAGAAATGCGATAAAGAGGCAGCAGGAAATGTTGAAATTTCCTGCTGCCTCTTTTAGTACAGAGTTTCAGCCTATCGAATTCTTTTCTTTATCATTGGTCCGATGATCATGCGATGATCATTTTATGAGATCTGCCGGAATAAACGGAATTACACAGATTCCAAGAGCCGCTTTGAAAGTGGAATCTGCAACGATGCAGAACCATACAGTTCCGAAAAGATAGCATACAATTGTTCCTGCGATCATACCAACGAGCTGGATCAGAGGCTTATGGCAGTTGTCAATTACCAGTCCGGCAATAACAGCCATAACGATAAAGCCGATGATGTATCCTCCTGTAGGACCGGCCAGCTTTGCAGGACCGCCGGTAAATCCGGAAAATACCGGAAGACCTACAAGGCCAAGCAGCAGATAGATCAGATAGCTGATGGTTCCTTTTTTCCATCCGAGAAGATAAAGGGACAGGTAGATGGCAAGATTGGTAAATGAGATCGGAACCGGACCGATTGGAATGGACAGCGGTGCAAGAATACAGGTGACAGCTGCCATAAGAGCGGTCATGGTGATCTCGTAGGTTTTGTATGTGGTGCAGAGACAGTATTTGTCTGGTTCATATTAAAAGAGCCTCCTTTGAAAAAGGTAATGTATTTACTGGTTTGGGTAAGCAATGAAATGCTGTAAGTGTGTATGAAAGATCATATGCCATAAGGATGCTTACGCAGATTCGATCTCATAGGTGAATCCTGCATCCGTGATGGTTTGAGAGTGTCTTCGATTCCCTGACCACCTTCTGTAAGATAACCGGAAGCGAAAATAGAGTCTACAACACTGAGCAGTTTTTTTCTTCGCCCTTGAAATAAACTTCTCTTCCGGCAGCACATCGGATATCTGCTTTAGGTACAAGAAGTCTTGCCAGGCAGAGGACTTTCATGCAGTATTCTGTTGTCAGCTGGGAAATATCTGCATTTCCGAGAGGAGTTCCCTTGATCGGAAGAAGAAAGTTGATCGGCAGTGCTTCCGGCTGGATCTCACGTAATTCCAGAAGCATGTCAACAACGTCCGCCTTGCTTTCACCCATGCCAATGATACCGCCGCTGCAGATCTCGAAACCAAGTCCCTGAAGCATATGGATATTCTGGACACGCTGGTCAAAGGTATGTGTACTGCAGATATTATGATAAAAGGAACGGCTGCTGTTCAGGTTATGGTTGATCCGGTCAAGACCAGCCTCTTTGAGCATTTTTGCCTGGTGCTCTGTGAGAAAGCCTATGGAGCAGCAGAGATGGGTTCCGTGTTCTTTCATTTTGCGGATCCTGCGGGCCAGCTCCTCGATCTCTTTATCTGTAAACTTCATACCACTCAGGCCGATACAGTGTCTGGATAAATGATACTCATTTACGAAATCATTGTCCTGATATAATTTGTCTTCATCTACCATTTGTATTTATCAATATCGGCAGTGGAACGACATGACTGGGCACAGTATGCACAATCCTGGGAACAGTTTCCGCTGCGGGCATTGGTAAGGATGTGGATGCTTACCCGGTTTCCCTTATATTTGTAACGTAAACTGCTGGCACGGTCGATCAGTGCTCGAGTTCTTCGTCCGGAGTATCTAAAATTGCAATGGCTTCATCTCTGGAAAGCGATGGAGCTTCTTTTTCGCATGATGCAGTGTTCATGTCAATACCTTCCTTTTGAGTTTTTTGTACGGGTATCACTTTATCACATAGAAATATTAATTGTCAACTGAAAATTCAAAATAGGTTTACAGTTAAAAACTGTAGTATTAAGGTATTGCTTAGCCTTATCGAAGCAGGGAATTTTCTTGATTCGGTTAAAATAATTCTCAAGTGAATATCATATCTTTATAAAATCTTAATACAGAAGCAGAGACTTTTATACTATCTTTGAAAGCAATTATATATAATAAAATGCGTTACGAAGATAGCACTGTTAAAAGTATTGATAAGGAGTTTTGATCATTTATGCCGGAAAAATCATATAAGAAAAAACATATGACATCTTTTCAGCTGATCATTCTGGGTTTTGCAGGAGTGATTTTGGTGGGAACCGTTCTGCTGATGCTTCCATTTTCTTCTGCGGAGAAAGTGATCACACCATTTCATGAGGCACTTTTTACAGCCACTTCGGCGGTATGTGTTACAGGTCTTGTGGTAAAGGACACTGGAAGCTACTGGTCCCTGGCAGGCCAGACGATCATTCTTGCACTCATACAAACAGGTGGGCTTGGAGTAGTGACTGTGGCTGCGTCTGTTTCCCTTCTTTCCGGAAAGAAAATATCACTCATGCAAAGAAGCACCATGCAGAATGCTATTTCAGCACCTAAAGTTGGAGGGATCGTCAGACTGACAAGGTTTATCTTAAAGGGAACATTTTTGATCGAAGCAGCGGGGGCGTTGCTGCTTCTGCCGGTTTTTCTGGTGGATTTTGGGAAAAAGGGAATCTGGATGTCAATTTTTCATTCAATCTCTGCTTTTTGTAATGCCGGCTTTGATATTCTGGGGACAGCTTCCAGTATCTTTCCATCGCTGACTGGGTATTCCGGAAATATACTTATAAATCTGGTAATTATGCTGTTGATCATTACAGGAGGAATCGGTTTTCTCACATGGGATGATATTTATACAAATAAACTGAACTTTAAAGCTACCGCATGCAAAGCAAGATCATTCTCATGACTACCGCATGTCTGATCTTATTTCCGGCAGTCTTTTTCTATATCTGTGACCTGACAAATTTACCCATGGGAAAACGCCTGTTAGCAGCAGCGTTTCAATCGGTAACGACAAGAACTGCCGGATTTAATACTATAAACATTTCAGAGATGAGTGAGGCATCAAAAGCAGTTATGATATTGTTAATGCTAATTGGTGGTTCACCGGGATCTACAGCAGGTGGAATGAAAACAACAACTTTTTCAGTACTTATTTTAAATGCAATTGCGACATTTCGAAGTCAGGAAAATGCAGGAGCTTTTGGGAGAAGACTTGAATATCATGTGATAAAAAATGCAGCGACAATCGCCATGTTATATTTTGCCTTGTTCTTTGGCGGCGGAATAGCGATCAGTGTGTACGAAGGCCTTCCGCTTTTAGATTGTCTGTACGAAGCTGCTTCAGCTGTTGGTACGGTAGGTCTGACTCTGGGAATCACACCGGAACTTCATGTTTTTTCACAAGTCGTGTTGATCATACTGATGTATCTGGGACGTGTAGGTGGCCTGACCCTGATCTATGCGGTATTTTCCGGAAGAAATAAGGGAAATGCAAAGCTTCCTCTGGAAAAAATCACAGTTGGATAAGAAGGAGAAAAATAATATTATGAAAAATGTATTGATTATTGGACTTGGAAGGTTTGGAATACATATTGCCATGCAGCTCAATCAGCTGGGACATGAAGTTATGGCAGTTGACTGGAAGGAAGAAAGAGTGGACAAAGTACTGTCGTTTGTGACGAATGCTCAGATTGGTGACAGTACCAATGCTGAATTTTTACAGTCCCTTGGAATTGGAAACTACGACATTTGTTTTGTGACCATTGGAGACAGCTTTCAAAATTCTCTTGAAAACAACATCCCTTCTAAAAGAACTGGCGCAATTGGTGATATCCAGAGCTGAACGTGATGTTCAGGAAAAATTTCTTTACGCAATGGTGCCGATAAGGTAGTTTATCCGGAAAAGCAGGTGGCAAAATGGGCATCCATCCGTTATACAGATGATCATATCCTGGATTATATGGAGGTGGACGCTTCCCATGCAATTTTTGAAGTGGAAGTGCCGGAAGAATGGGTTGGAAAAACAGTGGGTGGACTTGACATCAGAAAACGCTACAATATTAATATCCTGGCAGTAAAAAATGAAGAGGAATTCAGTATTGCAATTTCACCGGAAACGTATTTTGCAGAGAATGATAAATTACTGGTATTAGGAGAGTACAGAGCTCTTCAGAAGTGCTTCCGCATATAGCTCATTGCCATGAAGAAAAAAATTTTGACCACAGAACAGCTGCGTGATATAATTCCAGAAAACAGTAGCAGAAGGAGAATGACAGAATGAGCTTGAAAATGGAGGATACAGTAAAAAACAGAACCTATCCGAAACGGCCATTTGCATGGTATGTGGAAAAACCGTCCGCAAAAGATTACTTGCTGACGGTTTTTATATTTGCAGTATGCACTTTGATTGGCCTGTTGTTTCAGAAACTGGATCTTACAGATACAAATATTGTAACGATATACATTCTGGGCGTATTGATAACTTCGATCGTGACAGATGGTTATCTTTGCAGTGTAGCCGGATCCTTTTTAAGTGTATTCTTATTTTGCTTTTTCCTGACGGAGCCAAGGATGTCTTTTGAGACATATGCGGTGGGATATCCGGTGACATTTTTCATAATGCTTATTTTGTCCGTACTTACAGGAACCCTTGCGGCAAAGCTGAAAATGCATGCAAAGCTGTCTTCACAGCTTGCCTTTCGTGCACAGGTTCTGTTTGATACGGATCGTTTGCTGCAAAAGGCAAAAAGTGAGACAGAAATCCTCGGAGTTACCTGTACACACTGATACGTCTGTTAAACCGCAGCATCACGGCATATGTTGTGGAAAATGGAACTTTATCAGAAGGAAAGCTTTTTTCCGGGGAAAAAGAAAGCACAGAGGATTTTCTGACACAGGAAGAACAACAGGCGGCCAGATGGACTTATGAAAACAGACAGCGTGCCGGCGCATCCACGCAGCATTTTTCACAGGCAAAATGCTTATATCTGGCAATCCGAAGCGGAAATAATGTTTATGGCGTAATTGGGATCCCTCTGCAAAAAGAAACACTGGACTCTTTTGAATACAGCATCCTGCTGTCTGTAATAAATGAATGTGCACTTGCAATGGAGAATGTACAAAATGCCATAGAAAAAGAGAGAAATGCGGTTTTAGCAAAAAATGAGCAGCTGCGTGGCGATCTTCTTCGGGCAATCTCCCATGATCTGCGTACGCCGCTTTGTTCCATTTCAGGAAATGCAGATATGCTTCTCAGTAACAGTGACCGTCTGGATGAAGCTACAAAGTATCAGATCTACACGGACATTCATGATGATGCAGAGTGGCTGATCGGAGTTGTGGAAAACCTGCTTTCAATCACCAGGATCAATGATGGAAGATTGAAGTTTAAATTTACGGATCAGCTTTTGGATGAGGTAATAGCAGAGTCACTCCGACATATCAGCCGGAAACATGATGAGTATAAGATCGTGGCGGACTGTGAAGAACTTGTTCTTACACGTATGGACGTGCATCTTATTATACAGGTTCTGGTAAATTTGATCGATAATGCGATAAAATATACGCCGTCAGGCTCTGTCATCAGCATTCGGGGGGGTTAAAAAAAGCCGGGAAAGCACAGATAAGCGTGGAAGATAACGGCCCCGGAATTCCGGATGAAATGAAGCCGCATATTTTTGAGATGTTTTATACAGGGAAAACAACCGTTGCAGACAGCCAACGGAGTCTGGGGCTTGGCCTGGCACTTTGCCGCTCTATCATAGAAGCTCACGATGGAACCCTGGTTCTTTCGGATCATGCTCCGCATGGATGTAATTTTACTTTTACTTTACCATTAAGCGAGGTGACATTAAATGAATAAGACATTAATTCTGGTGGTTGAGGATGACAGACCCATACGGAACCTGATCGTTAACCACATTAAAAACACATGACTATAAATATCTGGCTGCAGAAAATGGGGCTTCAGCCATTTTGGAGGCTTCATCACACAATCCGGATATCGTTCTTCTGGATCTTGGTCTTCCTGATATGGAAGGAGTAGAGGTAATAAAAAAAATCCGTACCTGTCGAATATGCCTATTATCGTGATCAGTGCCAGAAGTGAAGATATGGACAAAATAGAGGCACTGGATGCGGGTGCAGATGATTATATCACAAAACCATTTTCAGTAGAAGAATTACTTGCGCGTATCCGTGTCAGTCAAAGGCGGCTTGCCATAACGCAGGCAGGAAAACAGCCGGAAACCTCTGTTTTTGAAAATGGTGGATTAAAGATAGATTACACGCTGGCTGCACATTCCTGAAGGATAGAGAACTGCATCTGACGCCCATTGAGTATAAGCTGCTCTGCCTTTTATCCCGTAATATTGGAAAAGTATTGACACATACATATATTACTCAGCAGATATGGGGACGCTGCTCGGAAAACGATGTTGCTTCTCTCAGGGTCTTTATGGCAACACTGCGGAAAAAACTGGAGCCTGAAAAAAACGGTGTACAATATATCCAGACACACATAGGAATCGGATATCGCATGCTCAGAATCGAGAAACCTGAGCAGGAAACGAACTCTTCTTTATGAAGTCGGAGGGGCTGACGGAAGCAGTCTGTTTCTGGGAGTGATCATTTATGCGGTTTGCTTATTGTTTGGTATCTTTGGGGTGAAAGCATATATTTCATCGCAGACAGTAGATACAGAAGTACTTGAGATGGGGGTCAGCTATCTGAGGATATGTTGCGTAATTTCTTTTGGTATTATTTTCTTTTCTCTATTTGAAAAGTTACTCCAGGCAACAGGCCGTTCTCTTTATTCCACAATTGGTCAGGTGGTTGGAGCGGTTGTA
>ENA-OPZM01000256-OPZM01000256.1-human-gut-metagenome-genome-assembly--contig:-NODE-256-length-23412-cov-3.120163_pt1 | contig 23412 bp, 26 predicted proteins | sample MGYA00242478_ERZ504493 | MGnify/ENA primary metagenome ERZ504493 (study PRJEB26092, sample SAMD00036227) | human gut metagenome | host: Homo sapiens | study: EMG produced TPA metagenomics assembly of... | reverse complement strand
AAAAAAATATTTTGAGTTAGTTTTATACATTTTTTTTGCATATGGTGTTGAAAAATGACGATTCCTGTGATACAATCTTGAAGATTTAGGATAAAATAAGAGAACAAAGAAAGGGAGATTGTATGAAAGCATTTCTGATATTGGAAGATGGCCATGTATTTACAGGAACCAGCATTGGTTCTGCAAGGGAAGTCATCAGTGAAATTGTCTTTAACACTTCCATGACCGGTTATCTGGAAGTAATGACAGATCCTTCTTACGCAGGACAGGCGGTGTGTATGACATATCCGCTGATCGGAAACTACGGAATCTGTTATGATGACCAGGAATCAAGGAAGCCGTGGATTGACGGATTTATCGTACGCGAATTATCACGAGTTCCCAGCAACTTCAGAAGCGTAGACACCATTCAGCATTTTCTGAGCAAAAACGACATTCCGGGAATCGCAGGAATTGATACCAGAGCATTGACTAAGATCCTTCGTGAGAAGGGAACCATGAACGGAATGATCACAGTTGATGAGAACTATGACCTGGATACAATCATCCCCAGATTAAAAGCATATACAACAGGAAAAGTGGTAGAGAAGGTTTCCTGCCGCGAAAAGGAAGTGCTTAAGGGGAACGGACCGAAGGTTGCCCTTCTTGATCTGGGCGCCAAGAAAAACATTGCACGCTCACTGAATGAAAGAGGATGCCAGGTTACTATTTATCCGGCTCTGACATCCGCAGAAGAGATCCTTGGAGACAATCCGGACGGCATCATGCTCAGCAACGGCCCTGGAGATCCGAAGGAATGTACTTCTATTATTAAAGAAATCAAAAAACTCTATGACTCCGATGTGCCGATCTTTGCAATCTGCCTTGGACATCAGCTTATGGCTCTTGCAACGGGCGGAGATACCCATAAGATGAAATACGGTCACAGAGGCGGAAATCATCCGGTTAAAGACCTTGAGACAGGAAGAGTTTATATTTCCTCCCAGAACCATGGCTACGTTGTAGACGCAGAGGGTCTTGAGGAGAAAAATATTGCACATCCTGCATTTGTAAACGTCAACGACGGAACAAACGAGGGTATGGCATACAATGGAAAGAATATCTTTACTGTACAGTTCCATCCGGAAGCATGCCCGGGACCACAGGATTCCAGTTACCTTTTTGACAGATTCATGAAGATGATGGGAGGAGAGAAATAATGCCAAGGAATAAGGACATAAAAAAAGTACTTGTAATCGGCTCAGGTCCGATCATAATCGGCCAGGCAGCAGAGTTTGACTATGCAGGAACCCAGGCATGCCGCTCCCTGAAGGAAGAGGGCATGGAGGTTGTACTTTTAAACTCCAATCCTGCTACCATCATGACAGATAAAGACATTGCAGACAGAGTTTATATCGAGCCTCTGACTGTTGAAGTCGTAGAGCAGCTGATCCTCAAAGAGAAACCGGACAGTGTACTTCCTACACTGGGCGGCCAGGCTGGTTTGAACCTTGCCATGGAGCTTGAGGAGAAAGGATTCCTGAAAGAGCACAATGTACGTCTCATCGGTACCACGGCAGCAACGATCCGTAAAGCTGAGGACCGTCAGGAATTCAAGGATACAATGGAAAAGATCGGCGAGCCGGTTGCAGCATCCAAGGTCGTAACAACTGTAGAAGACGGTGTTGCGTTTACTCAGACTATCGGTTATCCGGTTGTTCTCCGTCCTGCATATACACTTGGCGGAAGCGGCGGCGGTATCGCGCATAATGAGCCGGAGCTTCGTGAGATCCTTGAGAATGGTCTCCGTCTTTCCCGTGTAGGCGAGGTTCTTGTAGAGAGATGTATCGCCGGATGGAAAGAGATCGAGTACGAGGTAATGCGAGACAGCGCAGGAAACTGCATCACAGTCTGCAACATGGAGAACATTGACCCGGTTGGTGTCCATACCGGTGACTCCATCGTAGTTGCTCCTTCCCAGACCTTAGGAGATAAAGAGTACCAGATGCTCCGTACATCTGCTCTTAACATTATTACAGAGCTTGGCATCACAGGTGGATGTAACGTACAGTACGCTCTTCATCCGGAGAGCTTTGAGTACTGCGTTATCGAGGTTAACCCTCGTGTAAGCCGTTCCTCCGCACTTGCAAGTAAGCTACCGGTTATCCGATCGCCAAGGTTGCAGCCAAGATCGCACTGGGTTACACACTGGATGAGATTCCGAACGCCATCACAGGCAAAACATACGCAAGTTTCGAGCCGATGCTGGACTACTGTGTCGTTAAGATCCCGCGTCTGCCGTTTGATAAATTCATCACAGCAAAACGTACACTGACCACACAGATGAAAGCTACCGGTGAGGTTATGAGTATCTGCCATAACTTCGAGGGCGCTTTAATGAAAGCCATCCGTTCCCTGGAGCAGCATGTAGACAGTCTGATGTCCTATGATTCTCACATCTTTCTGATGAAGAACTGATGGACGAGCTGAACATTGTGGATGATCGCCGTATCTGGAAGATCGCAGAAGCCTGAGACGAGATGTTTCCCAGGAGAAGCTTCATGATATCACAAAGATCGACATCTGGTTCATCGATAAGCTGGCTATCCTTGTTGAGATGGAGCAGGCTCTGAAAACTCAGAAGCTGGACAAAGACCTTCTTCTGGAAGCAAAACGTCTGGAGTTCCCGGACTACATCATCGCAGACCTGACAGGAAAGACAGAAGCTGAGATCAAAGACCTGCGTAAAGAGTACGGCATCCGTGCAGCATACAAGATGGTTGATACCTGTGCAGCAGAGTTTGCGGCAGCGACACCATATTACTATTCTGTATACGGCGATGAGCAGACAGAGAATGAAGCTGTAGAAACAAAAGATAAGAAAAAGATCCTGGTACTTGGTTCCGGCCCGATCCGTATCGGTCAGGGTATCGAGTTCGACTTCTGCTCTGTACACTGTACATGGGCATTTGCGAAAGAAGGATATGAGACGATCATCATCAACAATAACCCGGAGACAGTAAGTACAGACTTCGATATTGCAGATAAGCTGTATTTTGAGCCGCTGACACCGGAAGATGTTGAGAATGTTGTAAATATCGAGAAACCGGACGGAGCTGTGGTTCAGTTCGGTGGACAGACAGCCATCAAGCTTACAGAGGCACTGATCAAGATGGGCGTTAAGATCCTCGGAACATCTGCTGAGAACGTAGATGCTGCAGAGGATAGAGAGCTCTTTGATGCCATCCTTGAGAAATGTGAGATCCCGAGACCGAAGGGACATACCGTATTCACAGCAGAAGAGGCGAAAAAAGCAGCCAATGAGCTGGGTTATCCGGTACTTGTCCGCCCGTCCTATGTACTTGGAGGACAGGGAATGCGTATCGCTGTCAGCGATGAGGACGTGGAAGAGTACATCGGAATCATCAACCAGATCGCACAGGAGCATCCGATCCTTGTTGATAAGTACCTGATGGGTAAAGAGATCGAGGTCGATGCAGTATGCGACGGTGAGGACATCCTGATCCCTGGAATCATGGAGCACATCGAGCGTGCAGGTATCCACTCCGGAGACAGTATTTCTGTATATCCGGCACAGACCATCAGCCAGAAAGCAAAAGATACCATCGCCGAATACACACGTCGTCTTGCACAGGCACTTCATGTTATCGGTATGATCAATATTCAGTTCATCGTTGTAGGCGAGAATGTATATGTGATCGAGGTTAACCCGCGTTCCAGCCGTACAGTACCGTACATCAGCAAGGTAACAGGAATCCCGATCGTTCCGCTTGCAACAAGAGTTATCCTTGGACATAAGATCAAAGAGCTTGGTTACACACCGGGACTTCAGAAAGAAGCAGAGTACTTCGCAATCAAGATGCCGGTATTCTCCTTCGAGAAGATCAGAGGCGCAGATATCAGCTTGGACCGGAGATGAAATCCACAGGTGAGTGCCTTGGTATTGCTAAGACCTTCAACGAGGCTCTTTACAAAGCATTCATCGGGGCAGGAATCCGTCTTCCGAAACACAAACAGATGATCATCACTGTTAAGGATGAGGATAAAGAGGATATCATCCCGATCGCAAAACGCTTCGAGGCTCAGGGATACCGTATCTTCGCAACAAGAGGTACAGCAAATGTCCTGACTGAGAACGGAATCAAGGTAACACGCACCAATAAACTGGAGCAGCCGTCTCCGAACCTGATGGACCTGATCCTTGGCCACAAGATCGATGTTGTCATCGATACACCGCCACAGGGTGTTGAGCATCAGAAAGATGGTTTCGTCATCCGTCGTAATGCAATTGAGACAGGTGTTAACGTACTTACAAGCCTTGATACTGCAGAGGCTCTGGTCACAAGTCTTGAGAATACAGACCTGAACCACCTGACTCTGGTAGATATCGCCACCATCGACAATCGATAAAAAATTGTAAATTTTGTGAAATAAAAAATTAAAAGTTTACGAATTGTCAAATATGTAATATACTGATAAGACGGGGCCGTCGTTCACATACCGGCCCTGTCCTTATCTTGCTTTTAGAAAGGAGTTAACATGATTTTTATAGAATTACTGAAGGTTATCCTTCTCGGTATTGTGGAGGGAATCACCGAGTGGCTTCCGATCAGCAGTACCGGACATATGATCCTTGTGGATGAGTTTATCAAGCTGAATGTATCCGAGGCATTTATGGAATTTTTCCTGGTGGTGATCCAGCTTGGCGCGATCCTGGCAGTTGTTGTACTGTACTGGAACAAGCTGTGGCCTTTTTACATAAGAAAAATCCCGAAGAAAACACAGATGGCACTGCGTAAACAGCCGGCAGTACCCAGAACTGTCCTTACTTTTGTAGAAAAATACTGTGATAAGGATAAGTGGATCCTCTGGTTTAAGATCCTGGTAGCATGTCTGCCGACGATCATCATCGCTCTTCCTTTTAATGACATTATTGAAAAGAAATTTTACAACTATGTGGTCGTTGCCATCATGCTGATTGTTTATGGTGTGCTTTTTATCGTTATCGAGAACTACAACAAACGCCGCAGACCAACCTGCACCAGACTGGATGAGCTTTCCTTTAAGACAGCGCTGATCATCGGCTGCTTCCAGGTGCTTTCCGTGATTCCGGGAACATCTCGTTCCGGTTCCACCATTATCGGAGGAATCCTTGCAGGAACATCCCGTACAGTTGCAGCAGAATTTACCTTTTTCCTGGCAATTCCGGTTATGTTCGGAGCAAGTCTTCTGAAACTGGTCAAATTCGGTTTTGCCTTCAGCTCCACAGAGCTGATCATCCTGATCGTAGGTGTTGTGGTATCCTTTGTGGTATCTATTCTTGCCATCAAATTCCTGATGGGATATATCAAGAAACACGATTTTAAAGTATTCGGCTGGTACAGGATCATCCTTGGTATCCTGGTACTCGGATACTTCGTTGGAAAAACATTTTTAGCATAAAACTGCAATCTGGAGGTAATCATTATGAAATATAAGAAGCTTTTGATCGTACTGACAGCAGTGACGGCGCTTGGTATTGCCGGCTGTGGAAAATCATCAAAGGAAACAGCAGAGGTGACACCAACACCGGTTCCTACAGCCGCACCTACGGCTGCACCGGCTACATCCACACCGCTTCCCACATCTACACCTGCACCGAAGCTGATCGGTGTAAAGACCAGTACTGCAAAATTTGTTTATCTTACCAACAGCACGAAGGGAGAGATCCGTGAGATCTATCTCCGCGCGGCAGGAGGGGAAGAATGGGGCAAAAGTCTTGTTCCTGCAGAAGCTACCATCAAAGATGCGGAGCAGGTGCAGATGTATTACACCCCGGATTCTGCAAGAGATGCCATCTATGATATGAAGATCGTAGACGGAGACGGAAATGCCTATGAGATCTACAGTGTACAGCTGAGCGATATGGAAAAGACAAACTGATGATCGATAACGGAGAAGCATACCTGACCTATACAAGCCTCAGTGACAAGAGTGAGAAGAGCACTATTGGCAATGTGGAAACGGATAACAGTGAGGCGGACAGCAGTGATTCCGCAGACAGCACAGATGCTTCAGATCTGACAGACAGTTCTTCCGGTATCACGGATACTTCTTCCGACAACAGCGATGGAAGCTATGACAACAGTGATGATGGAAGCTATGATAACAGTGATGACGGAAGCTACGACGGCAGCGATGACGGAAGCTACGACAACAGCAGTGATGATGGAAACTATGACAGCAGTGATGATAGCGGCGACTATGTAGATGACAGCGGCAACAGTGGAAGCGGTGACGATTCTCTTGACAACAGTACAGATACAGATGACAGCGGAGACGGAGAGATTGTCTGGATGATAACGGAGACTGGTCAGAGGAATAAAACGGGATCCTGTAAACAGAGGGAAACATGGAACAGACATTTCTTGAAAAACTGAAACGAGTAAAACCTGGGGATCTGCTTCACATCATCAAGTTTATCCTGGCATTTCCCATTGCGATGGTCTACAGACTTTTTCGCAGGAATCTCTGGCTTCTCTGTGATACAGAGAATGAATGCGGGATAACGGATTCTGGCTGTACAAATATCTGAGAGAAAATACCAGTGAGGATGCAGTGTACGCCATCAATAGAAAATCTCCGGATTATGCCCGGGTAAAAGATCTGGGACCTGTGATCCAGTATGGAAGCTTCCGCCACTGGATCTACTATCTGGCTGCATCAAAAAAATATCAGCTCCCAGAAAATGGGAAAACCAAACGCAGCCATCTGCTATGTGCTGGAGGTTTACGGAATCCTACGGAACAAGCGGGCGTTCCTGCAGCATGGGATCATTACGGCAGATCTTAGTTTTCTGTATTATCCCCATACAAAAATGAGCCTTTTTGTTACCAGTACCTATGATGAGTGGAAATATGTCAATGACCGGTACGGATATCCGGAAGGCTATGTGCAGGAGCTGGGACTGTGTCGTTTTGACCAGCTTCATGATATGAAGGTAAAAAAGAACCAGATCCTGATCATGCCGACCTGGCGTATGTATATCCGCAATGAGATCTCAGCCTCTGATCACGAGCTGGAAGCACAGAAATTCATGGAAACCGATTATTACCGGTACTGGGATGCACTTCTCAAGGATGAGAGACTGATCCGCTATATTGAGGAGAACGATCTTCAGATCATCTTTTATCCGCACAGGGAAATGCATCGGTTCCTGAAATATTTTCATGTGGATCATCCGAAGATCACAGTGGCGTCCTGGCCTGAGTACGATGTGCAGACACTCCTTAAAGAGTCCGCAGTGCTGGTGACTGATTTTTCCAGTGTGGCCATGGACTTTGCCTACATGAAAAAGCCACTGGTCTACTATCAGTTTGACAATGAAAAATTCCGGCAAAGTCATCATCAGATCGGGTATTTTGATTTCCGGAAAGATGGCTTCGGTCCGGTATGTGTAACGGAACAGGAAGTAACGGACTGGCTGATCCGCCTGCATAAGCAGGGATTTGCCAATGAAGAGATCTATCTGGAAAGACACGGAAAATATTTTGATCTGTGGGATACAAAGAACTGTGAAAGAAATTACAAAGCGATCAAAGAAATGTAACAGGTGGTGAAAAATTGCAGCAGTTAATGGAAGCTCCGGCGGAGATCAAGGTAAAAACCAGGAAATTTTCGCTGACAAAAGGAACCATAAAGATCAGTTTTGAGCTGGAAGGATCCAGAGGAAGAATCCGTTCCCTGAAGCTGAAACAGCGAAATGCAGTGCTGGATACAAGTTTTCCTTTTGAAATGCAGACAGCAAAAAAAGGAAATACAATCGTGTATCATGCACAGATCAATGTAGATCAGTATCCGATGGAAACCGCATTCTGGGATGTGGTGGCATCTGTGGATAAAGAAGGAAAAGGAAATTATGAGGATGCGATCCTGGGAGGCTTAAGTTCAAAACTTAAACTTAAGCTGATCCTTTTTCCAAGATGGACCAGAACCGGGGATGGGCATATGGTTTATCCCTTTGTCAACGGAGCAAGGCAGTTTACCATTCAATACCGGAAATATGATTCGAAATATGACAGCTATGCATTTATAGCAAAAGAATTTCTTGCATTATTCTGCTATTTTATCCTGAAACCTTACTGGGATCATAAGAAATTATGGCTGATCTGCGAGAAATACTGTACAATGGCACAGGACAACGGCCTCTATTTTTTCCGGTACTGTATGGAGCATGCACCGGAGAAGGACAGAAGTCGGATTTTTTATGTAATAGATAAAAAATGTCCGGATTATCAGGCTGTAAAAGAGTATGATGCCAATGTGATCCAGTTCATGTCATTTAAGTACATGATCTATCTCAGCGCTGCACGGTATCTGATATCTACCGATGCGATCCGGCATTTTTATATCTGGGATTCGCCCAACAGCATCTACAAGGTTCTGTATCAGGCACGGAAGAACATCGTATTTCTCCAGCATGGAGTGATGGGCTTCAAGCAATGCCACAGGACCTTTCATAAAGGCGGAGGCAATCAGATGGCACTGTTTGTGGTGTCTTCGGGTTATGAACAGAAGATCATCCATGATTATTTCGGATACGATAATGAAGAGATCATCATCACCGGACTGGCCAGATGGGATGTGCTGGAGGACAAGTCGGATCCGGCTCATAAAGAGATCCTGCTGATGCCTACATGGAGAAGCTGGCTGGAGGATATCAGCGAGGATCAGTTCAAAAAAAGTGAATACTATCAGCGTTATAAAGCATTTCTGCAGGATGAGAGGCTTAAGACTCTTCTGGAAAAGGAGGATATCACGCTGAACTTTTATATCCATCCGAAATTCAGGGAACATATCCGGAGCTTTCAGGTGGAAGACAGGCATATCCGGCTGATCCCATTTGGACCATGCCGCTGAATCAGCTTCTGATGAGCTGCCATATGCTGATCACCGATTATTCTTCTGTTTCCTGGGATGTCTACTATCAGGAAAAACCGGTGGTATTTTATCCCTTTGATCTGGAAACCTATGAGAAAGTCCAGGGAAGCTATATGGACTACAAAAAAGATGTTTTCGGAGATCTGGCATGGGATCAGAACCAGCTGGTAGACCTTATCGGAGAATATGCGAGGAACGGATTCCGTGAAAAACCGGAATTTTCAGGAAGAAGAGATGAGCTTCTTCCCTACAGGGACAATGACAACAGCAAACGAATCTATGAATATATAGCCAATGCTCAAATACCGGACAAACTGAAAAGAAGGCTGAAAGAGAAAAAATTTTAATATAAGGATACAAAAGGAGCAATATGAACAGGGAGTATGAATTTTCAGTAGTTGTTTTGCAAAAGATACCGCAAAGCTTTACAGAACCTTTAAAAATGTACGTGAGGTCACACCGGAAGGAACGGTACAGATCCTGCAGTATGCATTGCAGGAGATATGGATATTCCTGATGAACGGGACATGCGGGAGCTGGAGGAAGCCGGAGAAAAGGAGAAAGAGCTCAAGGACGAAGAGCTGGATAAGATCTACGGAGAGTTCAATCCGGAAGATTCTCGTTTCCGGGAGATGCTGGATGACAGGGATCTTTTATATATTGACGGACTGGAATGCGGGGATCTTGTGGCAGAGCTGAAGGATAAGATAGCCGGAAACTATGTCGTTTTTGCAAAAGCCGGAATCTGTTTTTCCCCAAAATCCAGTGCAGAGGTCAGACGCTGCTTTGAGGAAGACAACAGAGATGTTGTCATAACAAGATCCGTGGAGAAGGAAATATCCATGTGCGGGAGCATAATAACTACTGTGACCGTTTCACCGAAAAAACAACGCTGGATAACAATGTATATCTTCTGCATCAGCTGTATACCGCTTACACATTTGCCGCAGATCAGGTGAAATGGGTATCCGAGATCCGTCCGGAGATCTGGTATCTGGATGTGATGAACATGGTATATCAGTCCGTTGTAAGCTGCCGGAGTCTGGGAGTGGCTTCAGGGGAAGATATCTATGTGCAGATCCTTGCGGACCATCTCATGGTGGAGGACTGGAAGAATATGCTGCAGGATCCGGACCAGCTGGAGGTATTTTATCAGGAATTTTTCCGAAAGATCGCAGACTGCAGAATAAAAGAAAATCCTGTTCATGAAAAAAATGCAGATTATGTGCTGCTGTATTACAGCGCAAAAATAGCGGATATCATATTTGATAACGAGAAGCTTGATGAAGAGAAAAAGTGCAGATATGAGGAAGGCATCGAAAGCTTCCTGAAGCAGATGGAGTTTCCGGAAATCGTGATGTCCAATCAGCATCTCAGCAGGGCAAACAAAGTATATCTTCTCCGGAAATATTATCCGGATATCCGAAAAAAATTCCCGGATCAGGCGGACACGATCCTGAATCCCATATATGATAATCTTAATGTCAAGATATTCCAGCCGGAAAAAGACCAGCTGCACTGTGAATTTTCCATTGTGGAGCCTGTGAGCAGGACAAACCGTGCATATATGATGACTGGTGGCAACACCTATGAAGCCAGATGGAAATATACACTGGGAAGAACCGGCTGGTGCAGAGAAGAAAGTGCCGTTGAGAAGCTGTATATCGTGGACATTCCGCTTTCCGAGATCCGGGAGTTTATCAGCTGGGGCACAGGCACAGATGGACATATAAACAAAATGTACAATATTTCCTACGGAAAATATGTGCCATTTACAAAGAAGCTGCCGCTTTTCTTGCATATAGAGGATAAGCTTCTGTATCTTAACGAAAAAGTACGGATGATCCGTGGAGAGGATCAGGAAGATGCAAAGGTTCTGGGCCATCAGTATGAAGTAACGGTAGAGCCATACAGTCAGAGCAGGGAGAAACAGCTGAAGAAAAAACGCACCAAAGCAATATTTTCTCAGGGAAAGGCCGGAAAAAAGGCAGTTCTCGTGCGTAAGCTCTACGAGATGCAGAAGGCGAAGCAGAAAAAGCAGATCTGGCTGATCTCCGATCGTACAACACGCGGAGATGATAACGGCGAAGTGATGTTCCGCTATCTCTGCGCCAATCCGGACCCTACGGTGGAGCCGTACTTTGTAGTCAACAAGGATACACAGGATTATGTGGAAATGAAGAAGCTTGGAAAGGTTGTGGAGCCTTTCTCCTGGAAGCATAAGCTTCTGTTCCTGCTGAATGAATTTTCACTGTCCTCCCAGGCTAACAAACCGGTGATCAATCCTTTTGGAAAACTGGAGTATCTGTACCGTGATATCATCTATGACAAAAAGCTGGTATTTCTGCAGCATGGTGTTACCAAAGATAACCAGTCCAAGTGGCTGAACAAATACAACCGTAATCTTTTCGGATTTATCGTCAGCACAAAGCCGGAGTATGATTCTGCCTTTACCTATGACTATTTTTATCCGGAAAAAAATATCTGGCTTACGGGAATGCCACGTTATGACCGTCTGGTCCATGATGAGCGCAAGTATGTGACGGTGATGCCTACCTGGCGCAAGAGCCTTTCCTCAGGAACCGATGCCAGAGGAGTATGGCAGCTTGGAAAAGAATTTCAGGAAAGCGAATACTTCCATTTTTATGATGATCTTCTCAACAACGAAAAACTTCTGGGAGCGGCAGAGAAATACGGATATACCATCTGTTTCATGCCTCACCCAAATACCATTGACGGCCTGCATATGTTCCGCCATGATCCACGGGTAAAATTTATGGATTCGTCTTATTCCTACAAGGACATTTTTGCCCAGACAGATCTGATGATCACGGACTATTCTTCGGTTGCCTTTGATTTTGCATACCTGAGAAAACCCATCGTATACTCCCAGTTTGACAGAGACAGCTTTTTCAGTGGCGCGCATTCCTACACAGAGGGATACTTTGACTATGAGAGAGATGGCTTCGGAGAGGTGGAACATACACTGGACGGAACTGTGGAACGGATCATTGAATATATGGCAGACAGCTGTCAGATGAAAGTGGAATATCGGAAACGAATGGATGAGACCTTTGCATTCAATGACCGTAACTGTTCCAAACGTGTGTATGAGAGGATCATCGAGAATCGGTAATATGGAGGTTGGATTTTGGAAGGAAAGCAGGCAATAAAGTTTGATAAATATAATTCTCAGGCGATAAAGGGCATTGCCATTGTTATGATGCTGTTCCATCATATGTATCTGAGTCAAGACAGGTTTGAGGGACTGAATGTTGTTTTCACTCCGTTTTCGGCAGATAGGATCATGTATCTGTGCAGAACATTTAAGATCTGTGTACCGATCTATGCATTTATTTCCGGATACGGACTGTATCTCAGTTACAGAAAAAATAATTCCACACCTGGCAAGTGGACAGCCAAAAGACTGATAAAAACAATGGGAGGGTTCTGGATCATATGGGGGCTTTCTGTTGTGATCTTACAGCTTTATAACGCTATGCCGTGACCAGATATTTCGGAAACGGAAATATTGCCAAAGGTGTTAGCGCAATGGTGCTGGATTTTTTTGGTCTGGCGAAACTTTTCGGAACTTCGACTCTGAACGGAACCTGGTGGTATATGAGCGCGGCGATCATTTTTATCATCTGCGTGCCGCTGTTTATGATAAAGGAAGAATATCTGGTATTTATTCTTGTGGCTGTTGCGGCATTTCCGCGGACAATTTCCATGGAGGTTATGGGAATTACAGGTATTTATGCATTTTTACCGGTATTTCTCATGGGAATGTGCGTAGCCAAGTATGATTTGTTTAACCGATGGTTTAGGATATGGAATGTTGGAGTGAAGCATGTTTTCAAATTTCTTCTGGAACTTCTTGCGGTGTTTATTTTGTATAAAGCCTACAGAACTTTGCCGCTGAAGGTATACAGTGAGATCCACTGGGGTGTGTATCCAATTGTATTTATGGCATTTTGCTGCGAATTTATTAATGTTATTCCGGGAGTGCGACAGATTTTACTGTTTCTCGGAAAACATTCCATGAATATATTTCTGATACATACATTTATAAGACAATATTCTTTTGTGTATGTGAGTGGATATTTTCTGACCAATACACTGACGCTTCTGCTGGCTTCACTGGCCGTGTCCATAGCGCTGGAATGGCTGAAAAAGGTAAGCGGATACAACCGCCTGATCCAGAACATCTGTGTGAAAATAGGATAATAAAGATAAAGGAGAAAGACCTGTCATCGTCTGTGGCAGGTCTTGTTAAAGTATGAAAGCAAAGAAAATAGTTTGTATATATTGGATGATATTAGTAATGATTTTTGGAGGCATTATTGGTATCAGAAGTACAGAGATAAAGGTCGAGGCTGCTGAAAGAACAGTACGATTTTGGGATAACAGTGGAAATTATCTTCAGAAATCCGGCGGAAACTGGTATCTGAAAGATTCAAAGAAGCGAAAACTTAGCGGATTGCGTTATTTGTCAATTCCAAAGACAGAGTTTTTAAAAACAGGATTTTATATGTTTGACAAAAACGGAAAACTTTTGAGAAAACAATCCGTGTATTATTTCGATAAAAAGACAGTTTCTGGTGTCCGCTTTGATAAATACCACATCACAGACTCCAATGGAAGAATTTCAAAGGGAGAGCGTGGCTTTGTAAACGTAGCTGAACAGAACGTGCGGGGCAAAAAAATTATCGCAGGCATTTATTATGTGGAAGCGTACGGAAAACTGGCTGATCGTGGAACAGTACGTTATATAAGACAGAGAAGATTCGGTGGGCGTAATTTTAAAAGTGGTTATTATTATTTCTATGGAACCGGAAGAATCTGCATGCGTCCGTCTTTTCATAAAATGAACAAAACAGTTCAGGGAAAAAAGTTTAACGGAATCTATTATTTTGGCAATGATAACGGAAGAATGGCACAGAAGGCAGGGTGGGTAACCTGTGATGGCCAGCAATATTATGTAGATCAAAATGGAAAAATGCTGGTGAACCGGTGGAAAGATGGCTATTACCTGAAATCTAACGGAACCATTGCGAAAAATATGAAAACACCGGATGGTCAGTATGTGGACTGGAGGGGAAGAAAAAGTACAAGATCAGAGTATGCCTTAAGTGAGTTTAAATCGGAATTAGAGAGTTTTGCTTCTGCCTACGGTGGAAACTGGTCTGTTTATATAAAAGATCTGAAAACAGGAAATGTTGTAAATATAAATGATCAGGAAATGTATCCGGCAAGTACGATCAAGGCGTTTGTGATGGCATCCGTCTATGATCAGATTCGTCAGGGAAAAATGCAATACAGCTCCGGTGTGTACAGCTTGCTGTGGGATATGATCACTGTCAGTGATAATGAATGTTATAATGAACTGGTAAGGCGTCAAGGGGGTGGAAGCTTTGTAGGAGGAACGGCTGTAGTGAACCAATATCTTCGAAAGAACGGTTACAAAAATACCGGCTGCCACAGTTCCTTGCATCCATCTTCTTCAGCCTGGAGCAGTGATGGGTGGCGTAACACGGCATCTGCAAAAGATTGTGGGATGCTTTTAGAAAAAATCTATAGAGGTCGGTGCGTTTCTCAACAGTATTCCAGAGAAATGTTAAATCTTTTACTGCATCAGACGAAACGATACAAAATTCCATCAGGCCTTCCGGCAGGTGTAGTGTGTGCGAACAAAACGGGTGAAACAAGCTCAGTTCAGCATGATATGGCGATCATCTATGGAAAGAAAACAAATTATGTATTATGTATATTTTCTGAAGGAGCTTCCGAAGATCATTTACTGCACGGAATCCGTTCGATTTCTTCAAGAGTATATCAATATCTGAATAAATAAAGATCAGCCAGCAGTCATGAGCTCGGGGGCCTTCCTTGATTCGGTAAAAATAAGGAGCATTCATGAACGTGCTGGCTGATTTTGTATTATCATCAAAGAAATGGTTGCGGAAGAATTTCACAGATAAGATTTTTCTTTATCCTTTAATATGCCGGATGTTTCCGGTATCTGTGGTATCGTAGCCGGTCTGGAGAGACAAGAACCGACGGAAAGGTTCGGATGCAATGGTTTCCGCTACGGCCTGAAAGCGGGGGTGCTCAGATTTTTAGTCTGCATAACCAGGAAGAGTGATTCCTGGCAAACAGGAAGAAAATCCAGCTCCGGAAAGCTTCTCGCTACACAGGCCTCGCCAAGAGCTATGTCTGCCTGTCCGCCAGCCACCGCAGCAGCCGTGGAGTGATCGGTAACAAGCTCATTTCGATATCCGGATATGGAATCCGGTGAAATTTCGGAAGATAGAAGTGTACGGTCAAGAAGGATACGACGGCTGCTTCCTTTTCGCGGTTCGCAAAAATAATATCTGCCCGTGTAAGATCAGAAAATCCCCGGATATTCTTGGGATTTTCTTTTTTTACATAGAAGCCGACGGGATACTGACACAGAGAGATCACAGTCAGTGGGATACCGGGTACAAGGCTATGGATATCTTCCGGTGAGGCGGATGCACAGGCAATGTGGACTTTTTCAAAATAAAGAGAATACAGTCCGTTGTAGGTATTCATGTGAGATTGCAGAATCGGCAGACTGTCCGGGTGTGTGGGAAGCTGATTCAGGAGAAGATCCAGAGCCGGAGAAGCCTGCCCGCTGATGATCAGTCCACTGGAATGCAGAAGATAATCTCTTTTCAGAAGAGAACTTTCCGGCTGATAATTGTGAGACTGAACAGAAGAGGAAGAACATTCCGGACTATTAAGATACTGAGACAACTGTTCCTCGCTGACCCGCAGTTGTTTACCGACTTTGGAGGATGGCAGCTCTCCCCGCTTGATCAGGTCATATACCGTTGACTTTTTGATCTTCAGCTTATCTGCCACTTCCTGGGCTGTGTAAACCTTATTCATCGATACCTACCATAACATTGGTTGCTTTGATGACTGCGTAAGCATCAGATCCTACTTTCAGTCCAAGTTCTTCCACCGCCGCACAGGAGATGGTAGCAGTGATGATATTTCCACCACCGATATCGATAGAAACGATGGAATTTACAGCTCCCTGGTTGATGTTGATGATTTTTCCTTTTAACTGATTACGTGCACTGAGTTTCATAGGTAATTCTCCTTTTCTTGAATATTGAATGAACCGGATCAGGCAAGTTCTATGCTTCCGTTGTACAGAGCAATGAACATGATGTGGGATTTGTCCGTATCAGGAGTGCTGCAAGCCATTCATGATAAGAAACGAAGTCTGTCAGCTATGCATTTATGATAGCACTTGTAGAGAAAAACAGCAATGCCTTATAGCTTGACAAGAAACTTTCCTTTCGGTAAAATTATACGAAACAATTCAAAACTAAACAAAACTGAATGAAACGGAAAAGGAGAGAAGCAAAAGATGAAGAAAAAAATCTTAGCAGCTCTTACCGCGGGAATTTTTAACAACAGGCCTTATGACCGGAACTGTTTTTGCAGCAGACAAAGAAGTGAAAGGTGATGAGAACCTGAAGGGAGAGGTTTATGCTTTTATCGCTGCCAGCCTCAGCAATTCCATGGAGGAGATCCAGAAGGATTTTAATGAGCTTTATCCGAATGTAACGATCTATTACAGTGCAGACAGCTCAGGTACACTGCAGACACAGATCGAGGAAGGTGCACGCTGCGATCTGTTCTTTTCAGCAGCAGATAAACAGATGGATGCCCTCACAGAGGAAAAACTGACAAAGGAAGACACCGTTAAGGATCTTCTTGAGAACAAAGTCGTTCTGATCAAACCAAAGGACGGAGAGACAAAGGTAACAGGATTCGAGAATATCACAGACGCTGAGAATATGGCGCTTGCAGGAGAGGATGTTCCGGTGGGACAGTACTCTCGTGAGATCTTTAGCAATCTTGGAATCATGGACGATGTAAACAAAATGGAGATCAACGAGTGCAAGAATGTAACGGATGTACTTGCAGCAGTCAGTGAAGGAAGTAATGAGGTTGGTGTTGTATATGCGACAGATGCTGCATCTGTTACTGATAAAGTGGATATCATCGCAGAGGCGCCGGCAGACAGCCTTAAGACGCCGGTTCTTTATCCTGTGGGACTTATCGAGGACAAGGAAGCATCTGAAGACGATACCAAGGCAGCAGAGGCTTTTCTTGATTATGTAGAGTCTGACGCAGCAATTAAGGTATTTGAGGATTATGGATTTACAGCATATGAGGCTGAGGACAGCACAGCTTCCGCAGACAGTACATCCAAATGAGCATGATGTAGAAAACGGCAGGCGGTAAATACTGAAACACAGTAAATGCTGACACAGGAATGAAATATGGCAGAATTTTTGAGAGAAATAAACTGGAGTCCTCTGTGGATTTCCTTAAAAACAGGTCTGGCAGCGACAGTGATCGCTTTTTTTCTGGGAATATTCTTTGCCCGAAAGATTATGAAACTGAAGCCGGGAGCCAGAGCAGTACTGGACGGGATCCTTACTCTTCCGTTGGTACTTCCTCCTACAGTGGCTGGATTTTTTCTGCTTCTGATCTTCAGCCTGAAAAGGCCCTTCGGAAGCTTTCTTCTGGATAATTTTGATATTAAGATCGTGCAGACCTGGAAGGGCTGTGTGATTGCAGCGGCAGTGATCGCATTTCCGCTGATGTACCGCAATGCACGGGCTGCTTTTGAACAGGTGGATATAAATCTTATCCATGCAGGTCAGACTCTGGGGATGAGTGACAGCAGGATATTCTGGCGGGTAATCATGCCGGCGGCAGGACCGGGGATTGCATCCGGAACAGTGCTGGCATTTGCACGCGCGATCGGAGAATATGGCGCAACCTCCATGCTTGCCGGAAATATCCTTGGAAAAACCAGAACAGTTTCTGTTGCCATTGCATCAGAGACAGCAGCCGGAAATTACGGAACTGCAGGATTCTGGGTCATTGTGATCGTGCTGATATCCTTTGTGATCGTGGCATTGATCAATATCGTATCCGGAAGAGGAATGAAGACAAGAAGGTGGATCTGATGGCAGTCAAAGTAAATATCGAAAAAAACTTCCGTGATTTTTCCCTGAAGGTGAATTTTGAAGCAGTTCGGCATCCATTGGGCTTCTTGGTGCTTCCGGCAGCGGAAAAAGCATGACCTTACGTTGTATTGCAGGGATCGAAACACCGGATAAGGGAAGAATCGTCATCAATGGAAAAACAGTGTTTGATTCTGAAAAGGGGATCAATTTGAAACCGCAGAAGCGACGGATCGGATATCTGTTTCAGAATTATGCTTTGTTCCCAACCATGACAGTGGAACAGAATATCCGCTGCGGTTATCGTGGGGAAAAATCCTCCGCCAGGGAAAAGGTGGCAGATCTGATTCGGCGATATCATCTGGAGGGGCTGGAGAAGCGCCTGCCCTCACAGCTTTCCGGCGGACAGCAGCAGAGAGTGGCACTGGCCAGAATGATGATCGGAGAGCCGGAAGCTATTCTTCTGGATGAGCCGTTTTCCGCACTGGACGGTTACCTGAAGGACGTGCTCCAGCGGGAGATGCAGGATTTCCTCAAGGACTATCCGGGAGATATGATCCTTGTGACACACAGCAGAGATGAGGCCTATAAATTCTGCAGGGAGCTTTCCATTGTACATGAAGGCAGGATCCTTGTGACCGGGGAGACAAAGCAGCTGTTTGAGAGACCGGGACTTCTGGAAGCAGCAAAGCTTACCGGATGTAAGAATTTTTCCAGAGCGGAGAGACTGGGATCTCACGAGATCTATGCGGCGGACTGGAAAATGAAGCTCCATACCGAAGAAAACGTAGATGAGGACATTACTTACGTAGGGATACGCGGCCACTGGATCCGCCCGGAATCAAAGCCGGGTGAGAACTGTATGGCAGTGCGGGTAGACCAATACATAGAAACTACATTTGAACATCAGTATATGATCCGGAACAAAGCGGAAGAGAATGCTGCCGGATTATGGTGGATGCGTCCCAAAAACAGCTTTACGGAGGATCCGGATAAAGATCTTCCGGAATATCTGTATCTTCCACCGGAGCATCTGATGTTGCTGAAATAAAGAAAGCCTCGGAAACAGACATTATCTGCTGTTTCGGGGCTTTTTTGTGTTCCGGGCATTTTGGATGGATTTTTACGGACAGAATCTATTTCCCATGATTTCCGGAGTAGGTGATGTAATCGGACACCATCATGGCAAGCTTGAAGGCCAGCGCATCCTCAAAGGTACGGATATCCAGGCCAAAACGCTTCTGCAGCTTTTCAAAACGGTATACCAGAGTATTCCGGTGTACATAGAGCTGTCTGGAAGTTTCAGAAAGGTTCAGGTTATTTTCAAAGAAGGTCCGGATGATATTGAGGGTTTCGTCGTCAATAGATTCCAGGGATTCTTCTCCGAAGATCTCGCCTACAAACATGTTGCAGACCTGAGTGGGAAGCTGATAGATCAGACGGCCAATGCCCAGCCGGTTGTAACCGAAACGTTTTGTCAGCATAAAAGATCTTGCCGACCTCCAGAGCAGTGCGGGCTTCCTTGTAGGCGTCGGAAAGCTCCATGATATCATCTGCAACATTGCTGTAGGAAACCCAGGCAGAGGTCATGGCTCTGTATTGAGCATATCCACCAGCATGCAGGCGATACCATCCAACTCTTCGTAGCTTTCGGTGTTCTGAAGCTCACGTACTACGATGATGCCGGAATCATCCAGTGCAGTGATAAAATCCCGTGTACGGGCAGAAAAGATGTTACGGATGGTAGCAAGGGCATTTTCGTCCTTGTGCTGCTTGGTTTCTACAAGAAATACCGCACGGCGGGCAGTAGGTGTGATATGAAGACGGGCAGCCTTGTTAAAAGCCTCTACCTGGGAATAGCGGTTCAGGAGAAGATTCTGCATAAAGGAGTTCTTGTCTGTTTTTTCCGTATAGGCGGTTAGGAGACTTTCTACCTGGCAGACAGCAAGCTCTCCGATGGTAGAAGCCTGCTCTCCGGAGCCCCATACGATCAGAAGCATATTGCTCTGAGGTGCGTTGTTCAGCTTGTACAGACTGCAGCTGTGATTGGAGATGCATAAGGCAGGATCCTCCCGGAACTGAGCAAGCTTTTCAGAAGAAGGAAGCCGGCGATCCCCTGTGGAAATGTATATCTGGTCATTTTCATCCAGAATACAGAAATCAAGACCGCTGATCCGGTTCCAGTCATCCAGAGATTTTTGAATTGTTTGCTGTATTTTCATAAAAAGCGTCCTTTCTAATGTAAAATAAAACTAGTGAAATAAAAAGAAAACCCCGGGAAATCATATCCCCGGGGTTACATTCTGTTTTTATGATTCGATGAGAATTAGTTTGTGATAGTAAGCTCTGTCTCTTTGTCGAAGAAGTGAGCTTTCTCCATATCGAATGCAAATCTGATCGGATCACCGGTCTTAGCTGTTGTACGAGGATCAACTCGTGCTGTAACCTGAGTTCCGTCAACATCGAAGTACAGGAATACTTCAGCACCAAGAAGCTCGTAAACTTTAACTACGGAGTTCATTGGTTTGCTTGGAGATGTCTCAAGGAACATCTGAGAATCATGGATATCCTCAGGACGGATACCAAGAACAACTTTCTTTCCAACATAGCCTTTGTCTTTCAGGACTTTAGCTTTAGCTGCCGGAACGATAACCTCATGCTCACCACCGATCGTAGCAACTACATTACCGCCTTTCTCGGAGATAACAGCATCAAGGAAGTTCATCTGCGGAGATCCCATGAATCCTGCAACGAAGAGGTTGCCTGGTTTCTGATACAGGTTCTGTGGTGTATCAACCTGCTGAACAACACCGTCTTTCATAACAACGATTCTGGTACCAAGTGTCATAGCCTCTGTCTGGTCATGTGTTACATAGATGATTGTAGCACCAAGTCTCTGATGGATCTTGGAGATCTCGATACGCATCTGTACACGAAGTTTAGCATCCAGGTTGGAAAGAGGCTCATCATAAGGAATACCTTAGGATTACGAACGATAGCACGTCCCATAGCAACTCGCTGTCTCTGACCACCGGAAAGAGCCTTCGGTTTACGATCAAGAAGCTTGTCAAGGTCAAGGATTCTTGCTGCTTCACGAACAGCCTTGTCGATCTGATCCTTCGGAACTTTACGAAGCTTAAGTCCGAATGCCATGTTATCATAAACTGTCATATGAGGATACAGAGCGTAGTTCTGGAATACCATTGCGATATCACGGTCCTTAGGCTCAACATCGTTCATGACTTTGTCACCGATCTTAAGTGTACCACCGCTGATCTCCTCAAGACCTGCGATCATACGAAGTGTTGTAGATTTTCCACATCCGGATGGTCCTACGAAGATGATGAACTCTTTGTCTTCAATGTCCAGATTGAAATCTTTTACTGCGTGAAATCCGTTCGGATAAATTTTCTGAATTCCTTTTAATGATAAACTTGCCATTTTAAATAGCCTCCTTAAAATCAGTGTTTCGTTGTTTTCTGTAATTAAGTATACCTTTGGAGGCCAAAACAGACAATGTTACGAGTAACTAAAAAAAACAGATAATGGTGTAACAAAGTGACTATAGAAGCTTTTTGATCGCAGGAATGGAAAGTCCGTCCTGCCGAAGAGAACGAATCTGTTCGATTCTTGCGACCGCCGCCTCTCTGGGGAAGCGGCGTGTCAGATTTTCTTCTGCCTGTTCAAATGGCAGCATTCCTTCTTCTGTATAAAATTTTAAAGTACTGTAGCGGCAGCCGGTGATGCGCACCAGCTCGCCGATCGAAACATATTCCGAGGCCAGAATTTTCTCCATAGAACGTTGTCTGGACATAAGAACACTCCTTTTACATAATATATCTTCTAAGCTGAACACCGAAAACAGGAACCCGGTAATATTTGTGCTGTGTCGGGATACATTCATAATAAAGATTGTCAATCTGAAGAAGAGGTACCGTGCCTGCGCGGATCACATGGACTTCATTTCCGTTTTCTTCCAATCTGGCAATGACGCTTTCCAGACGCTTTTCGGCATTACAATATAATTCTTCAGGCTCAATGAAAACGGCACTGGAACGTTCCATAAACGGAACCTGAAATAGAACCCCGGTAACCGAGCTGGGTGGAAAAATTCGCTTTCTTTTCGAAAAGAGCCCAAGTGCCGCACTGTCAAGCGCATTGTGGATGGAAACGGAAAGCAGTGTTTTTGCCAGAAGGGAGTTCAGGTATAACTCGTTAATTCTGGAAGTGAGGTATTTTTGTTCCTCCCTGGAAAACAGATCATAAAAGCAGCTGCTTTCACGTAAAAGCCAGAGCATACATACGGTTTCATCGAATACGTTGCCTTCTTCCATCAGTCTGCACGAAGACTCTCTGTCTGCCGTGAATATTCATCGGAATCCGTGCGGTATTCCAGAATCTTGTTTCCGGCAGAAGAAAACTCCAGATCACAGCTGACAGGAGGATGCTTCTGCATCAGTCCAGATTATTTAAACGTATATACTGTGTGTTCCAGCTCTTTTGCAGCAGAAGAAGATAAATGAGCTGCTTCCTTCAAAGAAACAGATAAAGCATCCAATCTGGAGCGGTATTCGTCAGAGTCTTCGGTGAGCTCTTCTGTTTCCTGTAGAAATCGATCCAGTACACCGGCAGCAGAGATACAGCGAATTGCTGCTTTTTTTGCAGTAGAATTACGTGTGCTGTTTAAAGCGTTTAATGAAATGAGTGAAAAACGGTCCTGTAATGATAAGTTCGTCATAGGAAAACCCTCCTCGTGGATAAGAAAATTTATATTTACTTATTACTTACTACTTACGATTTAAAAATACTGCGATAACAGGAAAAAATCAAGAGATTTTCAGCAAGTTTTCAGAAAATTCCAGAAAAACACAATGCGTTGACGAAATCGTGCAAATCCGCTACAATAACTTCATATACGGCTTCTTCAAAGCCGCAGTTTGATAGAAAAGAGGAGAAAACATATGGCAAATCCAGTTGTTACATTTGAAATGGAAAACGGCGATATCATGAAAGCGGAGTTATATCCGGAGATCGCACCGAACACAGTGAAAAATTTTGTATCGCTTGTAAAGAAAGGATTTTATGACGGACTGACATTCCACCGTGTGATCAGCGGATTTATGATCCAGGGAGGATGCCCGGACGGAACAGGTATGGGTGGCCCGGGATATACAATCAAAGGAGAGTTCCTTCAGAATGGCGTGACGAACAATCTGGCACATGATGAAGGTGTTCTGTCTATGGCACGTGCAATGCATCCGGATTCTGCGGGAAGCCAGTTCTTTATCATGCATAAGAAATCCCCGCATCTGGATGGAGCATACGCTGCATTCGGAAAGATTACAGAGGGAATGGATGTTGTGAATAAAATTGCAGACACAGCTACAGACTACAGTGACAAGGTTCCCTACTGGAGCCTCAGGTAATGAAAAAAAGTGCAGTCGAGACTTTCGGAGAAGAGTACGGCGAGCCG
>ENA-OPZM01000255-OPZM01000255.1-human-gut-metagenome-genome-assembly--contig:-NODE-255-length-23456-cov-2.080629_pt1 | contig 23456 bp, 27 predicted proteins | sample MGYA00242478_ERZ504493 | MGnify/ENA primary metagenome ERZ504493 (study PRJEB26092, sample SAMD00036227) | human gut metagenome | host: Homo sapiens | study: EMG produced TPA metagenomics assembly of... | reverse complement strand
TGAACGATTTTACAGCTTTGTGGATTCCAAACTGAGGATCTACTTCCAGCAGCATATAAACATGATCCGGCATGATCTCCATTTCCAGAATGTCTACAGAAAGATTTGCAGCATACTCTGTGAGCAGTTCCTTCAACCTGGTATCTACACCATTGGTTAATACTTTTCGTCTATATTTAGGACACCATACTACATGGTATTTGCATGAATAGACGACATTGTTGTTTGATTTATATGTTGTATTCATGTTTGTATTATACTATATTTTTTTCATTTAATACAACACTATTTTGTCCATCTCAATTACTTGCGTAAATTCGATGGACGCGTCTTATATCCCCATAGCTAAAGCAAGCGGTTTTACGACGCATTGGATAATATACAGAACGTCAACCTTCTTTCACCACTCTTTCATTGTACGCCAGTACATGTTGTGATAAAATTATACAAATATCAGTTTTTGTAATTTTTTTAATATAATACAAACAAGCCACACATAACACTGTACGAAAGGATCACAGCAAATGAAAACTCCTAAAATTGATTTTGTGATTACATGGGTAGACGGGTCAGATCCTGTCTGGGACATGCAGCGGCAGGAAACCTTAAGAAAGCAGGGAATCTTTGTGGATGAATCTCTGGATAACAGTACCGCAAGATATCGCGACTGGGATATTTTGAAATACTGGTTCCGTGGTGTTGAAACATTTGCACCATGGGTCAACCAAATTCATTTTATAACCTATGGGCATCTGCCGAAATGGTTAAAGGAAGAGCATCCCAAACTGCATATTGTGCGGCACGAGGATTTTATTCCTGCGGAATTTCTTCCTACCTTTAGTTCCCATCCGATTGAGTGGAATTTTCATCGCATTGAATGGCTGACAGAAAATTTTGTTTATTTCAATGATGATATGTTTCTCATAAAAAAAAGTTTCTCCGGAAGATTTTTTTAGAGACGAAAGACCTGTTGACATGCTTGCGCTTCAGCCAGATGTTGCAAATGCAGATGACCAGATTATGCCGTATGTCTATCTGAACAATGCGATGGTTCTCGCCAAATATTTCGATAAACGGGAAAATATGAAGAAACAGCCGGGCGCATATTTTCATCCCGGCTATCCGTTGATGTATTTCGGATATAATCTTCTGGAAATGGCATTTCCGCGGTTTACCGGATTTTATACCGTACACGGACCATCCCCGCTAAAAAAAGAGTCCTACCGTTTCTTCTGGAAAAACGAAGAAGAGCTTTTGCATCATGTCTGTTGCCATCCTTTCCGTCATAAAGAAGATATCAGCCAGTATGTTCTGCGGGAATATCAGAAGCTGAGCGGAAATTTTGTTCCAAAGAATATTCATAAATTCTGCCGATACTTTAATCTGCAGCCGGAAAACCCGGAGCTGGTAAAGACGATTACGAAGCAGAAGTCAAAATGTATTTGTATCAACGACAGCAACTTTGAAATCCCATATGAAAAAGTAAAACAGGAATTAAACCATGCATTTTCTATCCTGTTTCCGGAAAAATCACAGTTTGAGAAATAAAAAACTGTTTTTCTGTTCGTTCACGTGACAGATTATAAAGCAACATTGTATTTTAATTAAAATTGTAATTTTTTGCCTCAGATCTATTGACATGTGTGTGATTTTATTTCTATAATAATTTTGTAATAAAAAGAATTTTCACAAGAAAGGAAATTACTGACCTATGACTAAAACTTATAAAAAAACCTGTTGTCTCTATCGACACCGGAATGGCAGAAGGCGTTTATGCGGCAAGCGGCCAAGGAACTCTGAATGTTACTTACCACGGCGTGTGGGATCGCTGGGGCACAAATGGCGGTAAAGGTCTTGCAATGGCAGACTGGTCAGGTATTAACGGAACGATCACATTGAACATTACGTTCAACGACACGGTTGATCAGGCGGAAACGGATGATGCATCTGTACAGGCATCCTGCTCCGGAAAGACTGCTACGTTTACCTTTGCCAGCACAGCATCAAATCCGCTGACGATTGGTATCCATTTAAATCACGGAACCAGCATCGACGATCTGAAGATGACCGGCTTCACCTACTCGGTAAGCTAAAAAGCAAACCTGCTCTAAAAACTTTGATAACTGTTCAGAGCCAGGTCTTGCGGTTGTTAGTGCTAAAATTACCGATTCATCTTCAGCAAGTTATCAAAAGAAAAAGCAATGAGGTGCGTCCCCATTGCTTTTTCTTTTTTATCTTTAAAAATCCTTCTCCATCTCCGCGATCTCCGTTTCACCCACCACTTCGCACTTCTTATCCCGAATCGCATACACTCTCGTACAGATCCCGAGTACCGTAGGCCGATGTGTCGTTACAATGCAGGTTCGCGGATACGTATCCGTCATAATATTGTTCAGCACCTTCCGCTCTGTCGCCACATCAAGTGCTGAGGTTGCTTCATCCAGCAGCAGAATCGGTGATTTCCGAAGCAGTGCGCGCGCAATCGAAAGCCGCTGTGCCTGCCCTTCTGAAAATCCGCCGCCGCGTTCTTTCACCATACTCTCAATACCGTCTGGCAGTTTTTCCACAAAATCCCAAGCACATGCCAGCTTTAATGCCTCCATAATCTCTTCCTCCGTTGCTTCCGGCTTCACATTCCGCATATTTTCCGCTATTGTTCCCGAAAACATCGTGTTTCCCTGCGGCACGTAGGAAAACAGCTTTCGCGTAGACGGCGACAGGGCAAGCCTCTGCGATGGTTCCTCTCCTGCACCGATCCAGGCTTCCCCCTCCTGCGCACGCAGCAGGGACAAAATCAGGCGGAGCATGGTTGTTTTCCCCCCTCCCGACGGGCCAACCAGTGCAATAATCTCATGCGGCCACGCTTCCATCGAAGCATTCGAAAACACTTCCGTCCCTGTGTGATACGTATAGCAAAGATCCTGCATCTTAAGTCCGATACCTCCCGACTGATATTTCTCCGCAAACCGTTCTACTTCGCCATCTGCACTGTAATCCTCCTGCGGCATCTCTACGATATCCATCAGACGGCCGGCTGAAATGCCGAGCGATATCGCCGACGGCACAAGGCTTACCAAAGAGTTGACCGCACCGGTCAGCGTACCGGAAAGGGACAGAAACATGGTCATCGTTCCATAGGAAATTGCTCCGCTCCAGACACGGTAAATTCCCCAGCCATAGCAGCTGTAGGAAACAACGTAGCTGATCAGCGTCATCAGAAGTGATGTTGCAATGGACATTTTCTGGAAATCGAGCCGCATTTTGATATAGTCCTGCTGCAGATTTTTCAAACGATTTACATAAAAACGGATCATATCGAATGCCTTAATCGTCTGAATGTTGGAAAATGCCTCCTGGTTGAAGCCGTACAGCTTCGCGCTCATCTGTGCGCTCCGCTGATTGTTGTTTGTCATACGCCGCAGCAGCGGGCGCGACAGCAGGGCGCTGAACGGGATTCCGAGCAATGCAAAGACCGCAAATGTCGGATCGTAATGAACAACAACTGCCAGTGCACTGATAAATTTTACCGTGTAAATCACAAGATTCGGCAGCCAGTTCAGGATACCGCCGGAAATGTTCGATGCGTCCGAGCTCCAGCGTGTAACCAGATCGCCTGTGTGATAAGTGGTTAAGGATTCCCAGTCCGTCACCAGAATTTTTTCAAAAATGTCATTCTGGATTTCCCGGTCTACTTTCAGGTTAATCATCGTCGAGGCATAACTGGTCGCCTGGGAAATCAGGGTATTTCCAAAGGAAAATCCTATCATCAGCGCAAAGGTCTGAAATCAGCTTTCCTGTCTGGTGGCCTGTGATGATATCGACAAGATCCTTTGAGATCACACTCGATGCCAGTGAAACACCGGTTCCGAAAATGCCAAGCGCCGTATAAAAAAGCATGGCTTTCCAGTACCTTCTGGCGTACTGAAAAATCCAGCGAAATTCCTTCCACATCTTCTGCAGCATTTCTGCCTGAAGGTATTTCCCTATCTTCTGCCGAAGCTCCTTCATGATTCATCCTCCTCGATCTGCCGCCGTATCGTTTCCGCCGCTGTGTCATTCTTTGTGCATCGCAGGAAGTAAACTGGCTTTTCCTTTGCAACCGCTTCTGCGAATTTTAAATTTTTTTACCATCAGCTCTGCGGTCCAGGGTGGGGAAATCATGCGCTGCATCACGCGGAGCGTTTTCTGTTCTTCTGTCAGAGAAACCAGTTCTTCCGACGGCGCCTTTTCCAACAGTACAATTCCACCCAGCTCTTTTTTCTCCGTCGTAAAGATTTTGATGTTCCGCACCACGGGATGCCATAGACAACGAATTTCTCTCCCTCTTTTCCGATCAGGTTCAGATCCCCGTTCAGAAACGGTGTCGCAAACAATTTTTTCCAGAGTGCCGTGTGGGTTGATTTTCCCATCCCCGACGGACCGGAAAACAGCCAGGCTTTTTCAAGATACAAAAGGGATGCCGAATGCAGTGCAAACATTCCCCTTCGCTGCGCCAGAAACAGAAATACCGGGCGGATTGCAAGGAAGAGGGAATCCTGCTCTTCCTCGTTGATAGGGCAGCGATAATAAATCCGCGCATAACTGCCGTCTTCTTTCATCCAGATTTCGTAAATATTCTTCAGTGTATCGAACCGGAAAACATAGCCCTCCTCCCAGATGGCAACCGTCAGATCCCTGTTGCGGATCAGAATGGTTCCATTCTGACGGCTCCCTGGCAGACGTTCTGCCAGTTCCAGGATAAGATCCGGGATTGCTTTCTCCGGATTTCCGCCATCTGTCATGCGAAATGCATCAAACTGCTTCGGAATGCATCCTTTTTCTCCATAGACTTCGATTTTTATTCCCGCAATATGCAGCCGCCCCTCACAGCTTCCCTTCGGACAGCCCAGTTCCCGGCGCACAGCGCCAAATACAAGCAGTTCCTGTACAAATGCCTCTATATCCTTCGCCAGTTCTCCCTGCTCCTCTTTTGGGATCTCATAATATGCGGCCATCTTGTCTGTCAATGCTTCCACCGTCTGCGGCTGTTCCAGCATTTCCCATAATCTCAGCGCCGTTTCATTCAGTTCCATTCCACGCTTCTGGTCCGCAATTTTCTGTCCATAGGGCAAAAGATAAACGGTTTTTCCGATTTTCTGCAGCAGATATCCTTCCTGTCTTCTGATTCTCATTTTTTGTTCCTTTCTGTCTTTTCGCTCCGGAAAAGAGATGCTATAATAAATCTATCTTTTTTTCAGAACGGAGTTTCCATATGTATACCTACGATATTGAACAGCTCTTAAAAGACGGCTCCGCGATCCGGCTGAAGCCGCAGGGCTACAGCATGTATCCGCTTTTTCATCCCGGACGGGATGAGGCCGTCATTGAGGCGTATCCGATTCATCTTCTCCGCCGCGGCGATATCATTCTTTACCGCCGCGAACAGGGCATTCTTGTACTTCACCGGATCTGCCGTATCACTTCGGATGGCTTTTATCTGGTCGGGGACAATCAGACCGAAATCGAAGGCCGCTCCGCCCGGATCAGATCCGTGGGAAGATGACCGGTGTTGTGCGCAACGGGAAATCGTTTTCTGTCTCTCATCCGGTCTACCGCATGCTTTCCTCTCTCTGGCTGTTCCTGCGCCCCATCCGCCCGTTTTTCTGGCGTATCATGGCACTTTTTCGCAAAATTTCTTCCGGGCGGTAAGCCTGCAAATGACAGGCTGCCGCAAAAAATCATCTGCTTCCGCTTCTTTTCATTCCCCGCACCATTTTCACAATACTCTGGAGTCTCCAGCCTCTTCCAAAGAACACACCATTTAGTGCCAGCGGCACCAGAATACAGAGGACAAAACAGGAGATAAATGCGTCATTCCACCGTTTCCATAGATCAGCGGTATGATCCTTCGCGTCACTGCAACTTCCAGGATCATCACCGCAGTGTATTCGCCCAGATCCCTCGCATAACGTATGGCTTCCTCTTTCATTTCCAGAAAATCCCGGAAAAAAAATAACGTATCGATAGCAGATCTGCAGCAGATAGGAAAGTAAGGTTCCAAGAAGGACTCCTGTCATGCCATATGGTCTTACAAGAGCAAGCGATACGACCAGATTCAGAATCGCACTTGATGCGCCTGCATTTTTTTTCTTTTTCAAACAGTCCTGTTACCCCCATCATAAGACTGAGCGGCAGTCCCATGATTTTGATCAGCAGCACCACAATACAAAGCACTGCTGTTCCCCATCCAAGCTCATACGCGGGACTCAGCCAGATATCGCAGATAAACGGAGTAATCAGTGAAAAAAGTCCGGCTGCCACGACGGAAGAAATACAGAAGAACACAAAGGTCAGCTGCCGCAGAATTTCATAGTTCCGCCGATAATTCTTTTCGGTAAAGTAATCCCCGATGGTCGGCTGAATCGTGTTGGCCAGAATCGTAAGAATATTGATAATCGCCTGCGTAATCATGCTGTAGTTCGCATACCGTCCTACTGTGCCGACGCCGATGAACCCGGAGATAATCAGGTTATCGGTACAGTTCAGCATTTTGTCCGAAACCCTGGAGATAAACACGTTTTTCAGATCCTTTAAGATCAGCTCCTTAAAGAAAGCGGAACCTTTTTCTTTCCGCAGCTGATGAAGAAACGGATATTTCCGTTCCACATACCAGTTAATCCAGATGTTCAGCATCACCTCTGTCACAATCCCAATGCCAAGTGCAGAAGATAATTCTGCTGATATGTCACAAGAAGAATAATCGCCAGATAGCTTACAACATTTAAAATCAGGCCGGCGATACTCGCAATGTATTCCTTCTGATCCGCAATTAAGAGCGATTTTCGATCGGTGAGCAGATAGGAAAGTACCGTACGAATCAGCCACATAGCGTACAAGATCCGAATATACGTCAGGGAGTAGCTGTTGTTTTTCATAAACAGATGAATCAGCGGAAGCAGCAGCATTCCTGCCGTGAATACAATCACCGCAAAAATACGGTACGCCTTCCGGTACAGGTTCATCAGCGATGCAATCTCATGCTCATCCTTCCTTGCAAGTGCTCCGTACAGATGATAAACAATGGCTGTCGAAATGCCGAGCTCTGTCACGGACAGGATGTTAATAACATTGGAAATGACTCCGTTCATGCCGACAAGTTCCGCACCCATATACAGATTCATCGCCCGCTGGCTGAAAAATCCAAGAATCAGGAGTGCAAACTGCGAAAACATACTGAAAAAGCTGTTTCGAAATAGATTTTTAATCCGCATGATGTCCTCCTTTTCTTTGTTATGTACTCTCATTACTTTTTTCTGCTGTTTTTCTGGTTTTTACCGTTTCGAAATGGTATGATGGGATGATACGGCACCGTTTTTACAGAAAACCAGGCGATCACAAATGTTTTTGCCATTGGATCGTGTCTGAAAAAAGCTTGCAGATTGCGGAAATGATTTTTCAGACGCGCTCTGGTTTATATCTGCCTGATCAGAAAGGATTTTTATGAAAAAAAGAGCTTTTTCCCGTATTTTATTCTCGCTTCTGCTCCTGTTGTTTCTCATCCTGTTTGCTTTTCTTTGCATCTGCGCTTTTTATCATGTCAGTTATACACCGGAAGCGTGTACGGAATCCGCAGAGGAATTGTCCAATCCGTATATCGGATTCTATTCGATGTACGGCTACGTTCTCGGAAACGATACGCTCTCCAATCTTCCCGACCCGGATTCCAATCCCGAAGAGACACCCGGACTTGTGATGCTGGAGCTGAATCTGCGCCGGTTTGCCGATCAGGATCTTTCCGATCCGGCACTTGCACAGCTTGACACGATTTTGTCCTCCTGGCAGAAGCACGGGAATTCGATGATTCTGCGCTTTCTGTACGACTGGGACGGCAAAGCGAAAGAGTCGGAACCGCAAAGCCTCGACCAGATTCTGCACCACATGGATCAGACTGCTGCAATCGTAAACCGCTACACGGACAGTGTTTTTCTGATCCAGGGCATTTTTATCGGTAACTGCGGAGAGATGAATGGCTCCGACCATCTGTCCGATGAAGACTGCTCCATTCTGATGCAGCATCTGGCAGACGTGATCGATCCTTCGATTTTTCTGTCCGTCCGCACACCAGTACAGCGACGGAAGATTCTGAACTCGGCAGAACTGCCTTCCGCAGAAACTGCTTTTGACGGCTCACTTTCCTCCCGCCTCGGGCTTTTCAATGACGGAATGCTCGGAACAGCAAATGATACCGGCACATACGGAGATACGCCTGCCTCTGCGGATGCTTACCGCTCTGCCTGGGTGCGCGAGGATGAGCTGGACTTTCAGAACAGGCTCTGCAATTTCGTCCCAAACGGCGGCGAGGTGATTCTCGACAATCCCTTCAATGACTTTGACCATGCCCTTTCGGATCTCTCCCGGATGCATATTTCTTACCTGAATTCGGAGCATGATCCGGCGGTTCTGGATAAATGGAAAAATTCGGTTTACCACAATGAAACCTCGGTTTTTGACGGTATCTCCGGCTACGACTATATCGCCCGCCATATGGGTTACCGCTATGTGGTGCGTAACACCACCCTGCATCAGTCCCGGCTGAACATAGAACTTGAAAATGTCGGCTTTTCCGTCGGCTACCGCAGACTTAATCTGGAAATCACCCTGGTTTCCGATGACGGCAAGGTTTTCTCCTTCCCGCTTTCCGGGGATTCCAGATTCTGGCTCCCAAAAAATACCGCAGAGCTTTCGGTTTCCCTTCCGTTCCGTGAGCTGGAAAAGGGAACTTATACGGTATATTTTCGGATGACCGATCCGTCACTTCGGTGGGAAATCCAGCCTGCCAACACGTTTTCCCATGATACCTACGGATTCCGGCTCGGAACACTGAAGCTGGAAAAGCTGCTCTGATACGTGCCCAGAAACACACGCCCGCTTTCCGTGTTCCGATTGGCAAACAGAATCGGATGCCCATCCCGCCTGCGGTATAATGCCAGAAACATTTTTTTTGATTCTGCCACCGCAGGCAGCTTGATTTGCCGGCAAAGCACGGTGGTTTCTCCGCTGTTCCAGGTTCTGGCATCGGTATGGATCCGATATGTTTCCTTCTTTTTGTTCTCCTCTTCTATCTCCAGAAAGCAGTCGGCTTCTTCCGTCAGCCCGGCAAATCCGTGGTTTTCCAGGGTAATCCGCATCCAAATCATCTGACCGGAAGAATCTTCCCCCATTTTCCACATGCGATTCTCTTTTTCTGAAAGAATTTCCACATTTTCCACTACAAACCGGTAACCAAGACGTTTCCCCACAGCTTCGAAGCCGGACACACCGTTTATGGTTTCCTTTTTCCATTGTTCCAGCAGCTGCAGGTCATACGTGCTGTTCAGATAGGAAATGTGCATCTTTTCCAGATCCCTGATCGCTTCCGCGGCAGAAACATTCTCTTTTCCCGCTGCACGATGTACTGCCTCTCCGCCGCAGAAATGGCCGCGCATCGCCACGCTCTGCCAGACAAGCTCTGCTTCGCGGCTCTGTGGTTCCTGCCCCGGCGTTTCCATCGCCAGAGTACCGTATGTACCAAGATCGGTTTCCGATCCGAACATCCCATCGTTATACAGAGTCAGATATTTTTTTCTCTTCTTCTGTAAAGTTTCTTGCCAGCTCCCGCCACTGGGAGGGTCTGCGCACAGCAAGCGGACAGGCGCCTTCCAGCGCATCTTGCATAGTCCGAACCAGCGTCCGGAACCCGTCCGGTGTCAGATACCGGGATCCATGCATTTCTCCCCAGTTTCCGATCAGGATTCCCTGCACAACATAAATATCTTCCGAAAATTCCCGGATTGCCGCGCCAAGCTGCCGCATATGTTCCTGTACGGTTTTGATGCTGCCCGGCTCGCGTTCCAATCCTTTTCCTTCCAGATCATAGGCAAACCGAAGGATCATTCCCTTCTTTTGATCCCGGAAAAATGCAAGAATTTTCCGCACCCACGCCATCGACTCCTGTGGGATCCTGCCGGTTCGAAATGCTCCGATCCCAATCCGCAGAAGTACAAGCTCTTCTTCCTTACAGGCAAGATATAGGGGTTCGTCTGTTTTTGCCGCATCAAACGTATACAAATGGTACCAGCCGCAGCCCGGATTCTGTACCGCACCTTTACACTCTGCAAAATCTGCCCGAGAGAACGCGGGATCACTCGCCGGTTCGCTCTGTGCTGTTTTCTGCTTTTTCAGAAAACGGTTCCATTTTTCTTTCCACATCTTTTCGCCCTGCTCCCGCATCCATCTTTAAAACCTTACACCGGAAAATCACGGCCAGTAGCTGTAGAACATCCGCGTCATATACCAGATGGGTTTCAGCCCGGAATGCATGCTTGTTCCCGAGGTCCGGATATGCATGACTGCCGGAATTTCAACCACTTTAAAATCAAGCAGCATCATCTGTGTGATCATGTTGGTATCCGGATATTTGTCATCAAAATGATTGTATTTTGAATAATAAAGCACTGCCTTGCGGCTGAGCCCCTGCAGTCCTGTCGTCGGATCTGCAATCCATCTTCCCCGTCGCGATGTGCAGCATGCGCCGGAACAGGCGGAATGCCAGCTTTTTTGCAAAGCCTACCGAAAACTCTGCGCTTCCATCCATAAAGCGGGATCCCAGCACAATATCCGGTGTTCTTCCGTCTGTATCTTTTTCTTTCAGTTTTTCATAAATTTTTCGAATGTTGCATACATCATGCTGACCGTCCGCATCCATCTGGATCACGTACCGGTAGCCCCTGCGGATCGCATATTTATAGCCAAGCTGCAGACCGCTTCCGTAACCGAGATTGAAACATGCGTTACTACCGCATAGCCGCGCTGTTTTACCATCCAGTTTGTGTTATCGGAGGACGCATCGTTCATAACCAGTACATCTACCAGCTCCGCGATCTCCGGCTGTGCCAGCTGATCTATCACTTTTCCTATGTTTTTTTCTTCGTTGTATGCCGGAATAATCAGTAATACTTCTTTCTGCTCCATAATTCCCGCCTCACTTCATCAGATCCAGCATCCGCTGAATTTCCTCTGTCTGTCCGTTCCCTTTCTGTTTTGCTGCCGCCACAATCCGCTCTTTTTTTTCGGTATCATCGATCAGTTCTTCTATTTTCCGGGCAATGCTCCGGGGTCAGCAAGCAGAGCAGACCATCGACTCCATCCTCTATCTGCTCACGGTTTCCTGCACAGTCTGACGCAATCACGGCACAGCCAAGCGCCTGGGCCTCCTGAATGGCAATGCTTTTCCCCTCAAACCGTGTCGCATGTACATAGAGATCACACTGTGCATAGTAGGGAAACGGATTTTCCTTTATGCCAAGCAGAATAAAGTCCTTCTGCAGTCTGAGCTCTGCAATCTGTTTTTCAAGAGCCTTCCGTTCTGGACCTTCGCCCACAACATACCACCGCGCCTTGTATCCGGCATCTCTGATCTGTTTCATTGCCAGAATGGCGATATCATATGCTTTCTGGTGTGCCAGCCTTCCAACCGTTAAAATACGGACACCGTCATAAGAATCCGAAAAGCCACCCGGCTTTTTAGCCTCTCTCTCGATCCGCTCTCTGTCTATGATATTGTGAAAAACCTGCACTTTTTCTTCATACTCCGGGTAAAACTCCAGGAAATGGCGGCGTGTCTCCCCGGAAACCGTATAGATAACATCCATTTTCTCGTAGCAGTCGCGGTCCATTTCCCGTGTATATCCGGAATCGCCGTAAGCAATATGGACAAATGCAGCTTTTTTCTTTGCATTCACGTGATCCGCAACGTAATAAGCAGAGCCGCCTTCCAGATAAGCAACCGCCAGATCAAAGGTTTCATCCAGCCGGTCTGCCCCGTCCGAAAGGACTCTCCAGAGCAGTTTATCCGGCTGAATTTTCCCCGCCTTCTTCATCACGCGCAGATTCTTCATCAGATACCTGATTTTTTCCATGGTGTGTCCGTGCCGGAACAATGCCATCACCGATGTCTGCAGCAGTTTTCGCCGTCCTGCACCGGAGAGTACGGAATCCTCACAGATCCTTTTGTTTTTTATATGAACTTCCGGCGGCACCCTTGAAATCATTTCCCCCTGTCCCAGCAGTACATACAGCGAAATTTCATATTTCTCTGTATCCAGATGGTTCAGAAGCTCCAGCAAAGCGGTTTCTGCTCCTGCACGGCCAAGCGTATTGATTACAAACAGTATTTTTTTCATAAGTCTCTTGCCTGCTTTCCTGTCAGACGTTCCAGCTCTTTTATGATTCTCTCATTCTCCTGGTTCAGCAAAGAAACCTGCATTGCCAGTTCCTGATTTTTCATCAGCAGAGAAGAAATCTGTATTGTCATCTGATACATGCCCCACACGACAAGGAACCCGGTAAGCAGCAGCACCGCCAGACTTCCCAGACTTAAGCGGCTGCTCCAGCCGGAGAACTTCGGAACCGCACCGCTTAAGATTGCCGCAAGGCAAGCAGCTCCCAGGTAACCGCCAGATTTATCGTCAGTTTCTTTTTCGCATGCAGCACAAACGTCACTGCCATAATCCCAAGCCCTGCCAGGATCACACAAACCTTTATAATTGTCGCTGTACTCATCGTTTCATCTCTTCCTTCTGTTTCTGCTCTTCTGCCCTCTGAAATACCAGACCGGACGGGCACTTTCCTTTCCCGTGCCTGATCAGATTTCCGCGGCAGAAAACGTGCGCATCCATATTTTTTTCCACCCATCGCAGTCTCACAAACGCCACGCTCCATCCTGCAAACGATCCTGCTATGACCCCAGCCCCATACCAGACGGCCGGCAGATGGGTAGCAATCAGGCTGCCGATCCAGGTGACAAGACAGAACACAATCGCCGTCAGGATTGCGCCGGTCAGGTCATCGAAATAATACAGAAAAATGATTTCCGCATACATAAGGAACAGAATAAAATATCCAACTGCAAGGGACGGATAAATTTTCATGGTCATGCCGGAAAAGCCTTCTTGCGGCAGGAAAATCACGCAAATCAGATATATCACAACGGAAATCATAAACTGAAGGCGTGCAAGCGTCATCAACTCACTGGAAAGCTGGCGGAACATACGCTTTTTTGCATTTTCGATATCGTCTCCCTTTCCGCCAATCACCGCCTCGGAATACAGCTTGTATTTCTCATGGAAACGCATTTCAACGCGCGCAATGAAAATAATCGATGCCGAGAGATTGGTAAACATGGCAAGGCAGGAAGCCATGTCATATGGCTGATTGCAGACAAAGCTCTTTACCAGCTCCATCCGCATATCGGTTGTCCAGAACACAAAGTTATGGATATACAGCCCCAGAATATACAGAAAATTCGAAAAAATCAGTTTCCAGTATTTTCTGAAATACTGCAGCATCGGCCGGTAGCGGTTACTGTTTTTGACAAAATACCGCCGGATCAGGCGTTTTCCAGTGTTGCCGTCACAAAAAATCCAACCGTCAGGGAAAATAGCATGCTGCGCGTCGTCTCCCATTTCATGAGGAAATGCAGAATCAGTGCCAGGACAAATGCAACCAGCATTCCAAAGAAGAAATACTGTGAAATCCTCTGATAATCCTTACAGATGGAAAGATAAATCATGGAATAGAAAACCAGCACCAGGCTGATATAGCCACAGAAACTGCAAAATACATACGCCGTTGACACCTTCCCGACAAAATGCTCCCACAGACAGAACGGAATGCCGACCAGACAGCTCAATCCGATATTCAGAAGCATTCCGATCTGATAGCACGGCAGGATGTCCTGATACCGTTCCTCGTAGATCACGTCGGACATATAACGGGACAGCACCGCATTAAACGGTGATGCCGTCAGTAACGCAAAAATAAAGATATAGAGAATCGTACAGGAAAACAGCTCACGCGTGGCATAGCCGACACTGGAAAATTCAAGCAGCTCTTCCATTAAGATCAGATTGAGAATGACAACCATCATCGGCGCAATCGTTACAACGGTACTGTAGGAGAATCCAATCAGGTTTGTCGTAATGGTATTTTTTTCAAAAATCCGATTCAGGCGAACGCCGATTCCTGCCATGCCATCTATCCCCTTTCCACCTTGCGGTGTTTATTTTATTTCTGTTTTTCCGGCAGCTTTACCGGTTCCTCCTGCCATTTCTGGCCCATCTGCTCCGCAAAATCGCGGTAAATCTCCCAGTATGTTTTCTGCATATATTCCACACGGTATTTCTGCATAACACGGCGGTATCCGGTTTCTCCCATTTCGAGGCGTTTTTTCTCACCGGCCGCCATATCCAGCATTGCCTGTGCGATTTCTTCTATATTCATGATATGCGTAACTATTCCGGCTGCGCCGAAATCATCGCTCTCACCGTAGATCAGACCATAGCAGTTTCCGACATCTGTCGCAATAACCGGCTTGTGTGCCGCATAGCTCTCCAGAATCGTCAGCGGCTGGCCTTCGCTGATGCTGGTCAAAATCGTCACATCCATTCTTCCCAGATAATCCCGGATATTGATTCTTCCGGTAAATACCACGTCCGGAACTTCCAGATCCGATACGAGCTGGAAGCATTCCTCGGCATACTCCCGGTCCTCCTCCCATGGTCCCATGATCCAGAGCTTCAGTCTTCTGTCGCGCTCTTTTGCAAAGGCAAATGCCTGGATCATCGTTTTCACATCCTTGATGGGTGTGACACGAAGAACTGCACCGATGTTCACCATTCCCGTATCCTCTTCGGTCTTTCCCGGGATATTCTGAAGATTTTCCACACGGATTCCATTCGGTGTGACCATCGTCTTTTCCACCGGACAGCCAAGCTCAACCTGCAGCTCCCGCGCGTGCTCAAACAGGGAGGTAATCAGAGTTCCCTCGTTGTACGCCAGCTTTGACATTTTCCGGAACTGGTCAATCCAGATATTTTTGTAGATTCCCGCAACCCACTTCGCTTTAATCAGCTCCTCCTCGCGTTCCCGGGTGTAAATACCGTGTTCCGAAATCAGGAGACGGCTTCCATAGAAATGCTTTGCCATGGCGCCAAGCACGCCGGCATAGCCGGTTGCAACGCAGTGATAAAGATCCGCCTTCGGGAGCTCGGTCTGCATTGTGAGAAACAGCGGCAGATAGATGGAGCGCATAGTCCATAAAAAGTCAGAGAAAACGATCTGGCTGTATTTCAGGTTGTAGCACTCTTTCACGGCATTCAGAAAATCCTCTCCCATCAGGAGCGCATTCAGGGAAACATCTTCTTTCCGGAACAGATCAAACAGGACATTCCACTCGATATCCTGATCAAGAAGCAGACTTCGAAGTGCCTGATACTGCTCTTTCTTCAGCCGATGTTTATGTCGTTTTTTACTTCCGCCCCAGTCCACATCGTCCAGATAGAGTTCATAGACGGCGGAGACATTTTGGGGCAGCTCATACGCATACTTTCCGCGCTGGGAACGGTTTGCCGCAATGGCGAGGATGATAAATTCTGTTTTTGGGAAAAGCTGGATCAGACTGTGTACCCAGCTGGAAACACCGCCTACCACAAAGGGATAGCAGCCCTCCGCTACCATACAGACTTTCATTCGTTTTTCACCCCCTCTTCATAGTAATACCGCCGGTCGGATGCACGAAGTGTAATCGTACTTCACTCTTTCCGCGCGGATCAGCCATGCAGAACTCCTCCAGCTTTTCTGCCGTTCCGCCCGTGACCTTTTCAACGCTTTCATTGTGTGTCCGAATCACATAGTACGCAGTTTTCTCTGTTCCCGTGGTCTTTAAGGTGATGGTGTCGCCCTCTCTTTCGTTCTCGTAGCGTAAGTTCAGGAAGGTGCGGATTCTGGAATCGCAGGTGGAAACCGTGGTACCGTCAAATCCGGAAAATGGCTGCCAGTAGGTTCCGAGGTTGGAGGCAAATTCTTTGACGATTTTTCCCAGCGGTCCTCCTCTGTTTTCGGATAAATCACTCTGCTTAAATCCAGCTCTACACTGGCATAGCCGAGCGCACTTTCAATACTCTTCATTTTCATCCAGGAACGATAGGTAAAACGTCCGGTATCTTCCGTGACAATTTTCTGCTGTGTCGTCTGTGCATCCAGGTAGCTGACCAGATCGCCAGCCGTATCTTTGCTCTTAACTACGGTGCGGACACTCCCAAGAGCAGACTGCTGTAAAGCTGTTTCCATCTCCTGTTCACTCAGGTTTCCACTGAAAAAGGAGGAAAAGTAAAAATCCGAAAGATTTTTCTGCATGAAGCTCTGATCTTCGTCTAATTTTTCCTTTACGGATGTTTCGGATTCTGTAAAACCGGAAAGTCCCATCTCGCCTTTTTCTTCGTTGAGCAGCTTCGCATAATAATGCAGCAGCTCGCCATCTGCTTCTGCCGGAGCATCATAATCCAGTTTTGGTGCCACCATACAGGTAAGACCGAAATGATTTTTTCTGTAGATTGCTGCAATCGACGGCCAGACAATATCGCGGTTAACACCTTTTGTTCCGTTTCCGTAAATCTCCTGCATTTTGTCCGTATTTTCCTCTGCAAGTGACGGAAAGTTCTGCACAACAAGATTCTGCGCATTTACAACCGGATAAATCAGATAATTTCTGGTTTCATACACCATTCCCGTCAGCAGTCCCAGCCCGGTTTCATCCCCCATATAATCTCCATTTACGGCAAATACACTGGCTGTCCCGAAATTTTTCCGCCAGATCACAACCGGATAATCCTGGGTTTTCAGCGTCTGATCCTCCGGAAAGCCTTTCATATAAGTTTTGGTTCCATCTCCAAGCTTAAACCATGGAAACGTAAGCTTAAGATCCTGCCTGTTTTCTTCTTCCTTATTTTCGGCCCGGTAAATATTTTCTCCGCCGAGCATCAGATTGTCATACAGATCCAACCCCGTTACGGTTGTAGAATCCTCTTTTACTTCTGCAATTCCAACCAGCTCCCGCAGCTTCTGATTTTTCCGGATCACAGACACCTCCGGGAGATTTGCAAACACAACATGGATCCCCTCATTCACACTGTTCTGCAGATCTACGACATCCTTTAAGGCGGTCCAGTCGATGCTTTCTGAATTCACTACAATCATCTCCGGCTGCTTTGCACCTTTCTTCTCCATTGCCTGCTCATATTTGCGCATGGATGGATAAACTGCAGCTTCGTACTTCATATACCGGCACCATTCACAGACAACCGCCCCCACAGAATGCTCCTCGCTTCTCCGATATAGACGATCGTTCCCCGGCTTCCTGTTATGTTTTTCTCGCCGGATGCGTCTTCTGTTCCAAATGCGCCGCTGCCATCTTCCAGATCTTCTTTCTCTGCCGCATACGCATTTTTTTCATAGTGGTTCAGTTTTTCCTTTGCCAGATTCAGACCCTGAAACAAAAAGAGGATGATTGCCATAAGCATTGTGATCGCTGCAAAATTTCTGCGGGAAACCATTTTTTCTTCCTCCTTCTGTCATCAAGTCTTTTTTGTTGAAATTTCAGTTTTTTCAGCCCTGTCTGTCTCTTTGTTTTTTCCCGTCTTCTCTACTTTGGCATTGGATTGTTGTAGCCATAATCAATCGCAAGGTTGTATGGACTGTTAACGTTCTGCTGAAAGGCGATAGCAGATAAAGCTGTCGGATTCATAGTAAACTTCCATTTCGTTCGGATAAAGCTCTTGGAACCTCTGTGCCCACTCATACATATGGCTCATCGTGATCCAGCGGGATTCCTTGGTATAAGGAAGAATTCCCGAGCCTCCCGGTACTGGTTCTTTGGCTCCTTCTTCAGTTACCTCCTCATGTCCTGTACTCCCATCCACACTTACTGGTATTTTTTCAATAAAAAATACACACATTTCGTTGGTATTATAATCTCCGGATTTTGCCCCAGATCTTTCAATTGATTTAATAAGGTAATGGTCTCATAGTGATATCCATAAAATTCTGTCATGCGAAGCTCATCATTCGCTGAACAGATTGTCCATGTAAAATCTTTATTTTCCCGCAAGATATTGGTAACGCATACCATGGCTCCGTTATCTTCCAGCGCTCCGACTTTTACCGGCTCTCTTATAAGACCCTGCGATAAAACGGCTGTTACAGCCGTCACAAGTGTCAGGAGGGAAGCCATCTCGCCAAGCCATCTTCGCTTCCACCAGCGTATCGCCAGATACACCACTGCATCTACGCCAAGCGCCCAGGCAAAGCAGATGGCATAGCACAGGAAAATGCCGCAGCGGTTGGCATCCATCAGCGCCGGAAGATGCAGCAGCGATGCACACTGCAAAGAACACATGCATAGCAGATAAACAGCCGCAGACAAAACAGCTCCCGCAAAATCGTTCTCCCGCAGCACCAACAGGAAAATACCAAGAAGCAGCAAAACCGCAATACTTCCCAGCGTAATTTCTGCCATATGGGGTTTTACATTCATGACATTGATACGGATGCTTTCCCGCACTGCCGATCCTTTTTCTTTGAGCCTCTCCGCCAGCGGTTTCTGCTGCTTTTGTATTCTTTCTTCTGCCTCTTTTCGCAGCTCTTCTATCCGGGACTGGCTGAGCACAGAACCGGTTTCACCATTCTTGGTTGCGTTGCCGCTGCTTTCGCCGGCCGTCAGACTGTCGGATACACCGTCCTGTGATAAAGTACCTGCTGTGTCCGCATCCCCCTGCTTTTTATCACCGGTAATGACGTTCATTCCCCAGTACAGCGATCCCTGCAGCCCCTTTCCCATCGCAACGCCCGCCGCCATCGGCAGGACTGAGAGAAGGACGCTTAATATTCCCGTAATCAGGATTCTTCTGAAATAGTTCCACCGGAAAAAACGAAAGCAGAAGCCAACCGCAACGCCAATACAAAACAGGCCTGCAGCCATCGTACCGTAAAAATGAACGGTCAGCGTCAGCGAAAATCCAATCGCAAACTGTACCAGATACCAACGGCAGTTTCCGTTCCGTTCTTTTGCAAATTCCTGAAAAAAACGGATCGCCATACAGACAGAGGTCAGGACAAAAATCATACTGAACTCCTGCGGCAGTGCACTTTCAAAACGGGCGTACGTACTCTGGTTGAAGATATCCATCACATAAAACAGTATCCCGAAATACGGCGTAAACCTTCCCCTGCACACCATTTTCAGCGCCGCGACCAGAGCCAGATACACAAAATACGTCTGCACTACGCCGAAAATCCGAAGCAGCACATAGGTAGGAATTCCAAATACCATATGAAGATAATAAATCACAATATGGAATCCATACGGATACACGCCCGCAACCCAGATATTATTCCGCTCAAGCTCATTGATCCAGTAATTGTGCACTGGGATATCACTTGCTTTGTAACCGAACATTTCCACCATGTTCGTCCATACACATACGTGATCGCTGCAATTGCCGCCAGCAGCACTGCTATTTCCGGCAGCGCATGCAGCCATTGCTTTCGTTTTCCCCGAAAACACCGTTCGGAAACAGCTCTGCGAAGCTGCGCCAGAGATGTCTTTTTGCCCCGCTCTCCATCAAGCAATCGTTCGATCCGCACCAGCAGGCTCTCCATTGCTCCCGGGATCTGTTTTTTTTCTTTTCCAGATCCAGATAAAAAGGAATGGCCCTGCAGTTCCGAGGAGCAGCGTCACACGGCTGCTGATCCGAAGAAACTGCAGCAGATAAACGAGATAAATGATATAAAAATTCCCTGCGAAGAAATAAGCGATCAGTTGTTCTGCAACGGAAAACCGATGAAACCTCTTCCCAAGGATCCGCCATGGAAGAAACAGGGTTACGATGCCATAGGCAGCAAAAATTTCCAGAAATTGTAAAATTGTCAGCCATCTCATGGACATCTCTTCGTCCCTCCTTTCGCGGAAATGATTTTTCAAACACGCTCTAACTGAAAATGCGGATCAGCTCCAGCGTTTCATTATCGATAATAACGTCCGATTGTTTCAGTTCCTGCATCACCTGAAAAAACTTTTCTCTTTCACCCATGGTAAAATACAGCTTTAACTGACACGTATACGCCTCCAGTGTATTTCCATGCTGCTGTACCAGACGCCGGCACCATTTTTCAGTTTCCGGAATTTTTTCAGTTCCAGAAGTCTGAGGCAGAGCCCCTCATACTGTTTTACGAAGATCCGCTCTCTGTTTTTCCGATACAGCGATTCTGTGGCCTCCTCCAGCATCTTGACGTACTTCGTCTGCTCCAGAGTTGTAAAGACTTTCTGGCTTAAAACTCTGTTCATATAGTCGAGCATCATCTTCTCGTAATCCGTCTCTTCTTCGCCTTCCTGCTGCATCCCGGTATACATTTTCTGTACCTGTGAGCGGAACTTGTTCAGTTCATCGCAGAGCACCGATGCGGCGTAATGCGATGTCTCGGAATCCTCGCTGTTCAGTGCCATAGTAATCGATTCCAGCGATTTTTGCAGATCGCCGCGGATCACATTCAGCATCAGCATACGCAGATTCCGTTTATCGCTGACGGCAAGTGCTTCCTCGAGCGGTGCTATGTTGCGCTCCCGCTCCTCATCCGCCTTCAGATGTGTCCGCACACGTTCCTTACCAAACACAACATCCTCCAGATCGACTGCCTGACGGAATACGGTTTTGAAAAGAAGATAACTGCACAGAAAAAACGCCGGACCGACGACCGGGCAGAGCACCATGACGATAAAACGGATCAAAAAGGCTCTCCGGTTATCGTATTGCACCTCTTCTCCCTGCTCTTGTTTCAAATCACACGCCGGAACATAAACCAGAGCTCCGATCAGCAGATAGATCAGGGCGATCAGGGCATTGACGATCCACAGAACCACAAAAGTCAGGGTTTCATGGCTCATCACGCTGCCACCTCCCTGTTCACAAGGATACTTTTCAGACCCTCTTCCCCGAAGCGCAAGATCACACCTTTCGCATTTTCTTCATCGGTATTGGAAAGCAATACATGCAGCCCGCCATCCAGGATCCCGATATAATCCGTCTGACGCAGCTTCTGTTCCAGAATCTCACCTGCTTTTTTATAATCTTCGCTGCTGCACACAATCCGAACCAGTGAGCATTCTGTCAGACCGTTTCGCTTCGCCTCGAAAAATGCCGCTACCAGCTGCGTAAAGGCATCTTTTTCGAGAATTTTGCTGTTTTCCAGATACCTGTGTTCGTGCAGCGCTTCCAGATAGCGGTTTGCCCGCACCACTGCATTCTGGATCAGATAGCTGATGACCGTCAGACGGTTGGATTCCGCAAGATTCATGCGGTCCCACGGAAGTCCCCACAGCATCAGGATGATCTGCATCTCATCTTCTGCATAAATAGCCTGCGCCATCAGCGGATAGCGCTCATCCATCGTTTTGTTGATGTAAACGCGATGCTCTTTGAGGTCTTCATACATTGCCTCCATCTCAGGATAGCGGATGGAATTTCCCATTTTCCGCGCTGTCGGTGATGTGAACGAAAAGAGACGCGCATAGACGCGGTTGGCGACGGTATAAATTGCCACATCCTCTGTATTCATCAGCTTCGAAATCGTCTGCGCCGCATAGAAAAGCACCTCATAGGCGCCGTAGCGTTCCAGCGACGATGTGATTTCATAGATTTTTCCAAGACTGTCCTTCTGGTTGACAAGCTGCAGCTCAAAAAGCTGTTTCATGCGCACGTTGCTGTCATTGATCTCCGTCATATCGCCAAGCTGTCCGCGCAGATACCCGATCTCCTCTTCATCATCCTTTTAATCTGGAGAATCTGATCCCGCATATAACCGACAACCATTCCCAGGATAAAAAGCTGTGCCATCCAGATGTAGGTACTGTAGTCCATCAGCACCTCCAGTCCGCTCTGATGGTACATCTGGCGGAAACAGTAGCCCACAGTCGCCAGCAGGGCCGAGAAAATCGCCTGCTGCTGACCATATACGATGGCAAACAGCAACACATAGAGAAGGTACGCATCCAGCTTTGAAAAATACTGGCTGCCGACTACACGGTTGTTGATCATAAAAAATGGGATAAAACAAATCAGATTTTCGATGTACGGAACCAGCATACGGAAAATCCGGCACAACAGACTCCATACCCGGTTTCCCCAACCCGCCCCCGCATCATCACGCTGCAGAAACGAGCTGCTGTATTTTTGCATATATGTGACAACGGCTTTCACGCCCTTCTCATATGGGACAAAAATCTTTCCGTCAAACTCTTCCTGATACCGGCTGCCATCCAGCACAAGACGGAAACCTTCACCGACTGTATCGTCACGGATCTCCACGCCGTCTGCGTTCTGCCGGATCAGCTCCGCCAGATCCATCTGTGTGATCGCTTCACCGGATGTGATATGGTACAGTGGATATTTGGGACTCTCCTCCATCATTGCGCGATAGGCAAACGCAACGGCATCATCCTGGTAAATCATGGAAAAAACAGTTCTGCTGTTGGCTGCGATCTGATTCGTCTTCAGCATTTCCAGTGTCATCCAAAAACACGGATTTCTGTCTGTTTTTCCTTTTCGCGGAATGCCGTACATATGGTCAAAACGAAGAATCCGCGTGTCCATCCCTCTGGTATCACGGTAGCTTCTGCAGATGTTTTCTCCCTGCAGAAGCGCCATTGCCTGAAAGCTTTTCGCGGATGCCGGTTCCGTTTCGTGAATATCACTGCTGTAGGAACGGCCATAAACTGCTTCAGACGACAAATAAATAAACCGGCCATCCTGCTTAAATGCATACGCCGACAGAATATTGGTCAGATCCGCCGTATAGCGGACAGACTCTTTTCTCGCATCACTCCAGTCATAATTTGTATCATAGGCGCCGAGAAAAAGCACGAGATCCGGATTGACATTCGAGAATATTTCCTGCACACTCTCACTGTCATAAGGAAAATCGTAGCGTTCAAAGACACGACGGTATTTTCCTCTTCTGTCCCGTTTTCCCGTTAACAGATACGTCTTATGTCCTTCTTTTTCCATCTTGGTAATCAGATCATCCATCAGTCTGCTCTCGCCACCGACCAAAAATACTATCATATACTATCCTCTTCGTTTTTGCAGATTACGAAAATGATTTTTCGTTTTTCAGGCACACTCCAGAGCCCCACAATTTTGCAATGTCTGCAGCACGGCGTTTACATCCTCCTGCACGTCCTCCGCCGGCACATCATAAGCTTCTCCAAGCCGTCTGGCAATCTCCTCCTCAGACGCGGCATCACCTGTCTGTTCATAAATAAAAGCCGCAGTTTCACTTAGGTAAGTACCCGATTCATTTTTTCTGTCGTTGTCCCATAAGGAATCAGAATATATTCATCTGCGAGTTGTCTGAGTACAAACTCACCTTTTCTGGTCATCTTTCTCTCCATTCACTTACGTTTTTCTTCCCGATGGTGGGAAAGGCCATCATTCCAGAACATTTCAAAATGACTATACCCTACACTTGTCTGAGTGTTTGATACAGCTGTTTATGAAATGCTGTACTGACAGATTTATTATAGCCTCAATTATTTCATTGTAAACTTT
>ENA-OPZM01000254-OPZM01000254.1-human-gut-metagenome-genome-assembly--contig:-NODE-254-length-23488-cov-1.918539_pt1 | contig 23488 bp, 28 predicted proteins | sample MGYA00242478_ERZ504493 | MGnify/ENA primary metagenome ERZ504493 (study PRJEB26092, sample SAMD00036227) | human gut metagenome | host: Homo sapiens | study: EMG produced TPA metagenomics assembly of... | reverse complement strand
CAACCACATTGTCCCCATCCGGTTTCATCACTTCAATCTCTTCCCCGACGGAAAACTTATTTCTCTGCTCAATCGCATACCGTCCCTTTTCATCCTGTTCTCCGACAATTCCCAGGTACGTATACTCTTTCACATACGTATTGCTGTCATAAATCTGGCTCTCATGATCCGGTTTTCCATAAAAAATCCGGTCGTGAACTGCCGATACGTGCAGTTCGAGATCTGATCGCGATACCAGTCCATGTTCTGCTCATATTTTTCCGGGCTTTCCAGATAGTCGTCGATGGCTTTCCGATACGTTCTCGCAACCGTTGCCACATACAGCGCCGTTTTCATTCTTCCCTCGATCTTGTAGCTGTCGATACCGGAATCCAGCAGATCCGGGATATGCTCGATCATACAGAGATCTTTGGAGTTGAAGATATACGTTCCGCGCTCGTTTTCGTAGACCGGCAGGTATTCTCCCGGACGGGACTCTTCCACGACCGCATACTTCCACCGGCACGGATGGGTGCAGGCGCCTGGTTGGCATCTCTTCCTGTAAATAGTTTGACAGCAGACATCTTCCTGAATACGAAATGCACATCGCCCCGTGAATAAAGGTCTCGATCTCCATCTCCTCCGGAATATGCTCCCGGATTTCCCGGATTTCTGCCAGTGACAGCTCTCTTGCCGTCACAACGCGCTTTGCGCCCTGCTCGTACCAGACTGATACGTTCCGTAGTTCGTATTGTTTGCCTGAGTACTGATATGCCGCTCGATTTCCGGGCAGACCTCCATGGCAATGCGGTACACGCCCGGGTCTGAGATGATGAGTGCATCCGGCCCGATCTCTTTTAATTCGGCAAAGTAAGCGCGCACACCCGCAAGATCCTGGTTATGTGCCAGAATGTTTGCAGTTACATAGACCTTCACGCCATGCGCATGCGCAAATGCGATGCCTTCTTTCATATCCTCCATCGAAAAGTTTTTTGCTTTCGCCCGAAGTCCGAAGACCTCGCCACCGATATATACGGCATCTGCGCCAAAGATAACGGCTACTTTTAATACCTCCAGGCTGCTGGGCCGGGACCAGTAATTCCGGTTTTCTCATGTTGTTTCCTTTCTACTCTCTATCATCCTGCTTCCGGGTTCCTTTTGCTCCGGTATGCCCTCGGAAGTCTTATTCTGTCTTCTGCTGTTTCATGGTGATCGCGATTCCGTCTCCCAGCGGCACGACGGATGTCAGCAGCTCCGGGTTGTGGGTCAGTTCAAACAGGTATTCCCGCATCCGCTTGTGGATCGTGCGGTTCCGTCGCTCAACGGCGAAATGTGACTCGATCACATCGCCGTCCTGCAGTACATTGTCGGTGATCAGCACGCCGTGTTCGTCGAGCAGGCGCAAAACCTCCGGCAGGAAGTGGATGTACTGTCCCTTGGCGGCGTCCATGAAGATAAAATCATACGGCCCGTCCAGGGTTTTTAAGACTTCTGCGGCATCTCCCGGGATCAGGGTAATGCGGTCGCAAAGCCGGATTTTCGAAGTTCTCCCGTGCGATCGGGATGCGTTTTTCGTAATTTTCTATTGTGGTAATCTCTGCGTCCGGTTCGCCGTACTGTGCCATGAAAACAGCAGAGAATCCTACGGCAGTTCCTACCTCCAGGATTCTCTTTGGCTGTTTCATCTTTAAGAATACTTTTAAAAAGCTCTGCATTTCACGGCGAATGATCGGCACCCGGTCCTGTTTGGCCGTCCGCTCCAGATTTTCCAGAAACGGGGTGTGGCCGGTGTCCAAGGAATTGATGTAGGTTACCATTCGTTCGTCTATTATCATGTAAGATTCCTCTTGTTTTGCAAACGTGCGTTATTCCGCGGACGGCTGTCCTTCGGTGTTGACGCCCGCCAGAATTTCCAGCATTTCATCGACGGTCTGTGCGGTATTCAGCACGTAGGAGCCGTCTTGATGCCGCCGTAATAGCCGGACAGGCGGTACTGGACTTCGAAAACCAGAATGCTTTCGTCGATCAGTCCGTTGTCTTTCAGGAGTTCACCGAGTTCTTTTGCCTCCATGCCGGAACGCACCTGTACGGTGACTTCCTTTCCTTTTCCTCTGGATGCGACTGGCTCCTCGGCAAACACGTCATGTCCAAACTGATATGAAGTTTTCGCTGCCAGAATGATCACAAGAATCACGCAGACGTAAATGAGCAGGCGCACGGTTCCTTTCGCACCTGTCAGCGCTGCGCGGTATCCGGCATCCCTTTTCTTTTCGGACATGGGCGCTCTCCTTTTGATTTTCGGTTTTAGATTTCCGGTACGCCGATGCGGATTTCTTCTGAAATACGGTCCTGCACCTTCTGTACCATCTTACAGACCTCAAGCTCCGCCTCAAGATAAGCGTTTGCCTTCTCGCTTTTGCGGAGTGCGTAGGAATCCCGCTCCAGGGAATCTACCGCATCGTAAAGGTCTACGTTTTCGGACTGCTGCAGTCGGTAGTTGCGGATTCGATAGTCGTCGACCCGGCTTTTTAAGTCCGGGTCTTTTTCAAGTTCCTCTTCCATCCACAAGTAATTCTGATATGCCCTGCTCTCCCTCATTTCTTCGATGAGCGCATCCAGACATTCTGTTACTTTGTCCATGGTATTTATGCCTCCATGATGATTGGAAGGATCATCGGTCTTCTCTTTGTTTTCTTCCATACATAATCGCCGAGGGCATCTTTGATCGTGGATTTGATCTTGCCCCAGTCGGAGATATTTTTGGAAAGGCAGCCATCCAGTGCCTCTTCTACAACTTCTCTTGCCTCGCCCATCAAATCCTCGGATTCGCGTACATAGACGAAACCGCGGGATACGATGTCCGGGCCGGCCAGAAGCTGGTTTGTTCTCTTTTCGAGAGTCAGTACAACGACCATGATTCCGTCCTCGGACAGATGCTGGCGGTCACGCAGGACGATATTTCCTACATCACCAACGCCGAGTCCGTCGACCATGATGGCTCCGGTGTGGACTTTGCCAGTTACTGCTGCGCCGTCCTCATCGAGTTCCATGACATCACCGGAATACATGAGGAAGATGTTCTCTTTCGGGATGCCGAGGCTCTGTGCTACTTCTGCGTGTGCTTTTAAGTGGCGGTATTCGCCGTGTACCGGGATCGCGTATTTCGGTTTTACCAGGGAGTAGATCAGCTTGATTTCCTCCTGGCAGGCATGTCCGGATACGTGAACGTCCTGGAATACGACGTTGGCACCCTGTGCAGACAGTTCGTTGATGACGTTCGAAACGGCTTTTTCATTTCCCGGGATTGGGTGGGAACTGAAGATCACGGTGTCGCCCGGCAGGATCGAGATCTTTTTGTGCAGGTGTGCCGCCATACGGGACAGTGCTGCCATGGACTCGCCCTGGCTTCCGGTAGTGATCAGGACAAGCTGCTCGCCGGTGTAGTTTTTCATCTGCTCCACATCGATCAGGGTATTTTCCGGGATATTGATGTAGCCCAGCTCCTGCGCGATGGAGATGATGTTGACCATACTGCGGCCTTCGATGACAACTTTACGGCCGTATTTATAAGCAGAATTGATGATCTGCTGCACACGGTCGACGTTCGATGCGAAGGTTGCGATGATGATTCGGGAATTCTGATGCTCGGCAAACAGGCCGTCGATCGTCTTTCCTACGGTCCGCTCGGACATGGTAAAGCCAGGCCGCTCTGCATTGGTACTGTCGCACATCAGTGCCAGAACGCCTTTCTTTCCGATCTCTGCGAATCTCTGCAGGTCGATGACATCACCAAAGACTGGTGTGTAGTCGACTTTGAAGTCTCCGGTGTGGACGATGATGCCAGCCGGGGAGTAGATTGCCAGTGCTGCTGCATCTGCAATACTGTGGTTTGTTTTGATAAACTCAATGCGGAATGCGCCCAGGTTGATGGACTGTCCGTGTTTGATGATTTTCCGTTTTGTGGTGCGGAGCAGGTTGTGCTCCTTTAATTTGTTTTCGATCAGGCCAATCGTCAGTTTGGTGGCGTAGACCGGCACGTTCACTTCTTTTAAGATGTAAGGCAGGGCTCCGATATGGTCCTCGTGGCCGTGGGTGATGACGAAGCCTTTGACTTTGTCGATGTTTTCTTTCAGATATGTTACATCCGGGATGACCAGGTCGATACCGAGCATGTCGTCTTCCGGGAACGCAAGTCCGCAGTCTACGACGATGATACTGTCCTCATACTCGAAAACGGTGATGTTCATACCGATCTGTTCCAGACCGCCAAGCGGTATAATTTTTAATTTACTTCCATTATTCTTTTTCAAATAGCACCTCCGCGCATGTTTTCCAAACGATTCCGTTACCGGTACGGCTTCACGCGCGCATCCCCTGAGCGTCACTTCAGGCTGATGGAGCATGTCCCGCACCTGCAGGATTTGCCCTTTAAAGCGCTGTCCCGGTCCCGCTTCGTCTGCGTCCCGGTATGGCTTCAAAACGGCTGGTTCAATAGGTGATGTCTGCCTCGTCATCCAACATGGAAGCAAATACGCCGGAAACGGCATCGAATTCGGTGTCGTCTTCTACCATAACATACTCTGCCTCTGCGTCGGTGTCGGTGGAGATATCCTTCAGAATATAGGCATTTGCCTCGTCGTCCTTTGAATCGGATACCAGAATATAGTTGACTCCGTTGATTCTGGTCTGCTCCTCCACGTAAAATTCTTCTTTTCCGCCATCATCTGTTACAAATGTTATTTTTTCCATACAATATTCCTTTGTTCAGTTTTCCTGTGATTCCTTCTGATGGGAAAGATAGTCCAGATATCCCTGCAGGATAAAAACAGCTGCAATCATATCTACGTACTCCTTGCGGTTTTCCCTGCGGATTCCGGTTTCCATCATGGTGCGGTCTGCTTCGACCGTTGTCAGCCGCTCGTCCCACATAACAACGGGCAGACCTGTCCGTCTCTCCAGCATTTCTTTGAACTCGAGAGATTTTTCGGCCCGCTCTCCGATGTCGTTGTTCATATGTTTCGGGAAGCCGAGTACGATTTTTTTCCACGCCGTACTCTTTTGCTATCTCTTCAATCCGGGCCAGCGTCTGACGCAGCTTATTCTCCGATTTTCTGCGGACAATTTCGATTCCCTGCGCAGTAAGACCCAGGGCGTCGCTGACTGCCACCCCTACTGTTTTTGAGCCGTAATCTAATCCCATTATTCTCATAGTAATTACGCTCACTTCCAGGATTCATTTTTGATGTACTCTTTTAACAGTTCCTCTACCAGCTCGTCACGCTCTACTTTCATGATCAGACTTCTGGCTCCCTTAAAGCTTGTGATGTACGTCGGGTCGCCTGACATGATATAGCCTACGATCTGGTTGACTGGATTATACCCTTTTTCTACCATGGCGTTGTAAACGGTTTCGAGTACCTCTTTTACCTGAATCTCCGGCTCTGTTTTTACTTTAAAATATTGTGTGTTACTTAATCCTGACATTCTTTTCACGTCCTCGTATTTATTGATATCATTTATATTCTAATACATGTTATGGGAAATTTCAATCGTGAAATTGCCCAACTATTTGAATGTTACAGTTCACTGCATCTCAGCGAACTGTAACATTCAAAGCCCGCATGGAAAATTTTGCTTTGCGAAGGGGCGGCAGCTATTTCTGATGTTATTTTATCCCTGAAAACGCCGCATTATTCATATGAATTGGAAGTAAAAATCATTTCCAGGATTCTCTGGGCACAGGCGGTCAGGTCTTTTTCCTCGAGATACTGGTCATTTTCGGCACTCAGCGCATCCAGGATTTCGCGGCGGTCGGTGTCGGTTCCCGGCATCACAAGATCATTTCCGGCGGCGATGCATTTTGCGGCGGAGGAGCTCCGTCGGCGTTTGTTGTGGTCCAGTCGGTCATGATGATGCCGGCAAAGCCCCATTCCTTTCTTGCAGCGGTTGTGCACAGATCATAGCTGTTGGCGGTGTGGACACCGTTTACCTTGTTGTAGGATGTCATAATTGCCTTTGGCTGGGATTCTTTGATTGCAATTTCGAAGCCCTTCAGATAGATCTCACGCAGAGCGCGCTCGGAGACGATGCTCGATACGCCGCGGCGGTTTTCTTCCTGATTGTTGCAGGCGTAATGTTTGATGGTCGTTCCGACCCCGTACCGGCTCTGGACGCCTCTTGTGAGGGCTGCCGCCATTTTTCCGCTGACAAGCGGATCCTCAGAATAATATTCGAAGTTGCGTCCGCAGAGCGGATTGCGGTGGATGTTCATGCCGGGTGCAAGCCAGAGGGTCACGCCGAACTCCTCCAGCTCTGCGCCGATCATGCGGCCTACTTCCTCGAGAAGCTCTGTGTCGAATGTCTGCGCCAGAAGCGTTCCGACCGGGATCGCACTGCAGTACTGATAATAATCTTCTCCGTCGGTGTGGAGGAATTCGGTTCCGAAAATACGGTTCTCGAGACGCTGATACATGTTCATTTTGTAAACACTGCCGTCCGACGGATTTTTCTGATAATGGGAGGTGATGCGGATGCCTGCCGGCCCGTCAGCCAGAATGACATTGGCAACACCGTATTTTTCCAGCAAGGAGGCGGTTGTCTCCCCGGCTGCACCCGGTACGGTAACGGCAGCGGCTCCGATGATTTCTTTGCTTCCGCTGCTGCGGCCGCAGACAAGAGCCGTTTTTTCTTCCGGTGTCAGCTTCCGAGCGAGTTCGGCGGCTTTTTCCATTGCCCTGCGCCGTCTTTCTTCCCATTTCGGCTGTTCTGCTCCACATTTGCAGTTTCCGGCGTCCTCTTTCGCTTCTGTTGTTTTTGCTTCAAATTCACAGCCGTTGGCATCGCATTCCTTTGCTTCTGCTGCATTTGTTTCTCCGAATTTCAGAATTTTATACATTTCTTCGGCACTCTTTCCATCGCGGATCAGACCTTTTTCGTCCAGGAACAGCAGCGGGATTTCTGCTTTCTTTTCTTCCCACATCTGCTCCCGTTCTGCTCTCCAGCGCTCCTCTTTTTCCTCTTCCGGCTGAATTTCCTTTAATGCGTCGAGCAGCGGGCAGATGTTGGTCAGATGCTCGGTTTCCACGGTTTTATCAAGTGTCAGTCTCGCAGCCAGGGTTACATCCCGGTTGAGGTTCCGACCAGAAAATCATAGTCTCCGGCCTCCATACAGTATACGGCTTTGCCTGTCCGGTAGGATTCCAGCAGGACAGTTGGTACCTTAAGGTGCAGTGTCTCGGATTCTCCCGGCTGCAGCAGTGCTGTTTTTCCAAAAGCGACCAGACGTTTTCTTTCTTTTTTCAGTTTTCCAAACGGGCAGGCAGCGTAAATCTGTACAACTTCTTTTCCGGCACAGGAGCCGGTGTTTGTTACTTTTACGGTTACTGTGATTGTTTTTGGCTCTGCATCCGGCTTCCACGCTGCATTTTCTGTTGCTACGTCAAAGGTCGTATAGGACATTCCATATCCGAACGGATAACGCGGTTCCACCTCAAAGCTGTCGAAATAACGATAGCCGACGTAAATGCCCTCATAATATTTTTCTTCGATGATGTTTCCGTTATTATGGCTGAACGTCGCGCTGGACGGATAATCCTCGTAGCGGCAGCCCCAGGTGTCGGTCAGCTTTCCGCTCGGGGTGACGGCACCGGATAAAACATCGGCCAGTGCATTTCCGCCCTCCATGCCTGCCTGAGAGAGCATGACCAGCGCGGCAATGTTGTATTTTTCCCGGAAGGAGACGTCCATTACACCGCCGACATTTAAAACAACAATCGTGTTGTCATAGCACTCTGTGATGGCTTTCAGTTCTTCCTCTTCCTGCTCCGACAGGTAATAGTCTCCCGGCTCTGCCTTTCGGTCTGCGCCTTCACCGGAAACGCGACTGATCACGTAAATAGCGTCTGCCGCTATCCGTTTTTGTAATGGCCGCTTGCCCTTTGGCATCTGCATCGGATGGCTGGCATGTGCACGGTAGAGGGAATCGAAATTACCCGGCTCAGAAATCTCATAGATGTAAGCTTTCCATTCCGCATAGCTTTGCTCGTACGCGGCATCGTATGCATCAAGCCATGCATCGGTTGTGACGGTAAATCCGGCATTTCGCAGACCCTCGTCAATGCTCACATTGCTTCGGTTATTCACGGAACCGGAGCCCGTGCCGCCTTTGATGGTGTGGCGGGCTCCACCCCCGTACAGTGCCACGTTACTTCCTTTTTTCAACGGCAGAACTCCGTTGTTTTCCAGCAGCACGATGCCCTCTGCAGCTGCTTTTCTTGCAATGACGCGGTGCGCACGCTCCCGCTCTGACTCCGCCTGATTTCTCGTTCCGGAAATTCCTCTTGTTCGCAGTTTCATCTCTTAAAAATCCTCCCTTTTCCCCACCGGCAGATCTGTTGTCTGATTTTTTCCACAGAAACAAACATATTTTCCTCATTTATCCTCTATTATAGCTTATTCTCCACACTTTCCTAGATTTCTTTTTGATCTTTTCTGGGTAGATTCTGACCAATACACGCTCTAACCCTTCCAGTATAACCTCTCAGACACGTATACTGTTATCGAAAAGCTTGTAGATTGAATTTTTTCCGCCATTGCCCTATACTAATAACAGATATGTCAACAACGATTAGGAGGATTATAGTTTTATGCATATGCCAGAAATTCAATCTGTTTTAAACGAGAAGAACATCTCTTTTTCTTATGTCGAAGAGGACAACTGCGGAAGCATCGACTTTGAGCACCGCGGTCTGCGGTATCATATCTGGGAATTTGCAGACGATGTGGAGCCGGTCGGCGTGGAGACCAATCTGCGGTATGCAGGGCGCGATGAGGAAATCGAAGGCGATTACGATACGATTCTCGCAGAACATTTAAAGAAAGAATTTTAAGCGATTTCATTTCATTTTTGGGAAAAGATGTGTATTTTATGATGCCAGTTCTTCAACCACAGCTCGAAAAAGTCACGCTGGAACAGTATGAAATGCTTCCAGAAGAGAAACGCTTCGAAGTTTTTGACGGTGTCATCTACGACATGGCAAGCCCTTCGCAGGTTCATCAGGCACTGTCCATGCAGCTTTCCACACTCATCAATACTTACATTCTTCGCAAAAAATCATATATTTTCTAACGCTGCCAGAAACAGCTCATAGAAGTCATCTTCCCCTTCAAGCGCCGGGGAATTTTCTCCGCCGCCATTGGTGCTGCGTTTGATTTCTGCGTAAAATTCTTCACCTGCCATGGCAAGATCCATTTCATAGATGGAAACGCCATAGGCATGGCAGATTTCGCAGAATGCGTGGATTGGATTCGGATTTTCCCTTGTCTGAAGCAGTTTTTCACGCAGAATGGGGTCTGCCTTTGCTTTTTTCTGCCAAGCTTTTGCCTGCACTGCAGGGAAGTTCTTTCATCGCCATGATTGCTGTTCTCAGACATCTGCGAGCCGTAACTTTTCTCAATCAGTTCGTTTTTTGTCAATAAATGATTTCTTGACGCTTTCAGATCTCTGTGATACAGTAATGGCAGAAACGAGGTGATTGCATGAAAAACACATTTGAGCAACAGATTTACGAGATCTTTGGAACAACGGACCCAAAGGAGCTGCGCAAGCTTTCCAAAGACGCGAAACAATACCAGCAGTTAGCGAAAAAAGAAGCCCTGCGCCATGCAGCTGGAAGAAAACCTGCTTTTTCGCTGCCACAAATCATTCAGATGGCTGCCATGCAGCAGCAGGGAAAAAGTATTGCCGAGATCGCGCGCACCTTTCAGGTCAGCAGGCAGACGGTATACAATCAAATTGCCCATGCTCACTGTTTCAGCACGGATCCCGATGTCAAAACGCGGATGTGTTTTCTTTACCGCGATCAGCTTTGCACAACGATTGATATCGACTTCCGTCATGAGAAAATTGCAATCCAGAATTACACAAAAAAAATTCCGCTTCGTGCCTTTGGCGTTGTGGAGCATCCGACCTGGGATGATTTTACCTGGTTTCTGGAGAGCCGCTGTTTTCCCAAAACACGCGATCATGCCAAAGATATTTTAAAAGAAATGGGACTTCCCTTTTATGATCCGCTGCTTATCATTGAAAAAACAGATGGGCGAATGGCCGGTGACGAGCAATGGATCCTGATTCTGAAAAATAAGGAGGCACGCCATGGAACAGATCCGTCTTGATAATCAGCTGCCTGTCAAAAAAACAGATCACACCTCAAAAGGGGACCAGCTCAAGTGGAAAATCGGTAATATCTGGTACAAATCCGACTATATGGGATATGAGGGACTCTCGGAGACACTGGTGTCTCATTTACTGCAAAAAAGCTCTCTTTCCCACCCGTTTGTCCTGTATCAGCCAGTTCGGATTGCATACCGCGGTACTCTCCGCAGTGGCTGTTCCAGTCCTGATTTTCTAAAAGCAAATCAGATGCTGATCCCATTGGAAAAACTGTACCGCCAGAATACCGGAGACAGTCTGGCAATCACGCTTGCTGCTTTTTCAGAACCGGCGGAACGCATTCGTTTTCTGGCAGATCAGATGGAACACATGACGGGAATTCAGAATTTCGGTGCATATCTGACCGCTATGCTGGAAATTGATGCCTTCTTTCTAAACGAAGACCGGCACACCAACAACATCGCTGTTCTATATGATACAGAAACAGAGCAATATTCTCCAAGTCCTCTATTCGATCAGGGTTTATGCCTGTTTGCAGACATTAGCAATGACTATCCTCTGGATCTGCCGATGGATGTCTGTATAGAACGCATCGAAGCCAAACCTTTCAGCTCTGATTTTGATACACAGCTGGATGCTGCGGAGGAATTATACGGTATCCAGCTTCACTTTTCCTTTACGCCAAAAGATGTCTGCACGGAACTGGCTTCTCTGGCCGATTACTACCCTCTGGAAATCCGCCAGCGTGTTGAGCAAATCATACGCCGACAGATGCGCAAATATGGATATCTGATGCGCAGTTAGAGTCGAAAAGAAAACAGTACAGAAAAGTCCCCACGCTGTGTGTGTCTTCTGTACTGTTTTCTTTTTTGACCTTTTTACACGATCTTATGCCATTTTCTTAAATACCGGAATCGAATCGATCGGTGCAGCGGCACGGATAGTCTGTCCGCCTTCGTACACTTTTCCGTCTCTGGTGTCTTCCCAGCGTCCTTCCGGAAGATATACTTCACGCTCAAACTCGTTCAGATGGAAAATCGGCGCTACCAGGTATTCGCTTCCGAACATATACTGATCCTGCAGCTCCCAGCATTTTTTGTCATCCGGGAACTCATAGAACATGGTACGGATCAGCGGAGAACCGTTTTCGGATGCCTCGTCATACAGCTGTTTGATGTAATCGTGCATGCTGATGCGGATGTCGTAATATTTCTTCATGATCCGGTAATTTTCTTCTCCATAGCTCCACAATTCATTGGACTGGCCGGTATACAGATAGCCGCCGCCAAAGTCACGGTCATCGAGCGGTGGAATGTTGTGCGGTCCGCGGTCGCCGTGCATACGGAGAACAGCAGAGTAAACGGCAAACTCATACCATCGGATCAGAAGCTGCTGGAAATCCGGGTCATTGACATCATCTGTCATAAAGCCGCCGATATCGGTTGTCCACCACGGAATGCCGGCAAGACCCATATTAAGGCCGGCCTGGAGCTGATCATAGAAGGCTTCAAAGGTACTCGGCACATCGCCGGACCATACAACATTTCCGTATTTCTGACTTCCGGCCCAGGCGCAGCGAAGCAGGTTTACAATATTTTCTTCTCCTTCTGCTTTCATGCCGTCATAGAAGACACGGCTGTACAGCTGCGGATAGATATTGCTGCAGGAAAGAGCCGGTCCGTCGATATAGCGGTAATGATCGAAATCGTAAACGCCGAAATCCGGTTCTGAGTTGTCCAGCCAGAAGGCATCGATTCCAAAATCATAATAGTTTTTCTTGCAGACTTCCCAGACGTATTTTCTGGTTTCCGGGTTGAACACATCGATTTCCACGCAGTCCCCCTGGAAATCATACGTCTGCAGGGCGCCGCGCTCTGTTTTAATCAGCAGGCCGCGGTCCAGCATCGGCCAGAAGTTCTCGCTCTTCCGGTCTACGCTTGGCCATACGGAAACGATAACTTTGATTCCCATGGAATGCAGTTCGTCCACCATGGCTTTTGGATCCGGCCAGTATTTTTCATCGAATTTCCAGTCGCCCTGTACGGTCCAGTGGAAGAAATCGATGACAATCTGATCGATTTTGATGCCTTCCTTCTGGTAGCGGCGTGCCACTTCAAGCACTTCCTCCTGCGTACGGTAGCGCAGCTTGCACTGCCACAGGCCCATACGGTCCTCCGGGAATTTCGGCGCGCGGCCGGTCACTGCGGTGTAATTTTCCAGGATCTCTTTCGGTGTATCGGCTGCGGTCAGCCAGTAGTCCATATCTTTGGTCGAGCGTGCAGTCCATTCGGTGTAGTTCTTTCCGAAGGTTACCTGTCCGACAGCCGGATTGTTCCACAGCATACCATATCCTAAGCTGGATACGGCGAATGGTACGCTGATCTGGGAGTTCCGCTGCGCCAGCTCCAGGGTGCATCCCTTCAGATCCATGTATTTCTGCTGATACTGGCCCATTCCGAAAATCTTCTCTTCGTCGTTGCTCTCAAATTTCAGGTTCAGGCTGTATTCGCTTCCGCCGATCACACCTTTCCACTCACGGTTGACCGTTTTTAAGCAGCGGCTCTCTTTGCTGATCGTTCCGTCGTAGCAACGGTGATATTCTCTTAAAATTTCCTGTTCTTCTTTGTAGAAGGTGATAACTCCTGCAAAGTTGACCACAGCACGGATTTTTCCATTGGTGATGGATGCGCTGGTTCTTTTTCCCATCGATCCGTCGATTTCCAGATGATCGACCTCAAACTGCTCTGCTTTTGCCTCTGTTTTTTCCGGCACTTCGGTCAGCGCCCAGTCTTTTCCGGAATTCTGGAAGCATGGTTGCGCGGACACGTAAGGAATCTTTTCCCCACGGCTCAATCCGCAGTGTTTCTCCGTTTGCCTGTGCAATTAACACACCATTTTTTTGTCTGAAAACGCATTGTTTTATTCTCCTTTTTTGAAAAGAGAGGTCACAGAACAATTTGCTTTTCCGTGCCTCTCCCTATATTCTTACATTCCGATGCTTATGCAACAACAACTTCGTTCGCATCTGCTGCGAGTACAGCTTCTTTCTTCTCGTTTCCGACGAATACTTCTACTTTGAGTTCCGTATGTGCACCTTCTACGGATACTTTCACTGTGTCGCCGTCTTTCACTGCTTTTACGGTGAATACATTGTTTCCGTGGATATCCGGAACTTTTGTCTCGGCTGCGTCTTTTAACTGATATACGCAAACAGTTGCGTGGTCAGCGTAGTCGTAATCCGGTTTGGTGTCGCAGTTTCCTCTTACTACGATGCTGTTCTCTCTTACATACAGCGGCATGGAGAAGTAGTCGTAGGTTCCCTGATACCATCTTCCGCCCTCTTTTGTCTCGCCGGTCAGAAGCTCAGTCCAGGTGCCTTCCGGCAGGTAGTACTGTGCAACTTTATCCTCGCGGAATACCGGTGCAACCATAAGGGCATCACCTAACATGTACTGCTGATCCAGATACGGAACGGCCGGGTCGTTCATGAACTCGAATACCATCGGGCGCATTACCGGGGTTCCTTCCTCGTGTGCCTCTACAGATTTCTGGAAAATGTACGGCATCAGCGAGCATTTCAGGTTGGTGAAGAATTTTACTACGTCGCAGGACTCTTCGTCGAACAGCCACGGCACACGGTAGCTTGTGGATCCGTGCAGACGGCTGTGGGTAGACATCAGTCCAAATGCGCACCATCTCTTGTACAGATCCGGTGTTGCGGTGCTCTCGAATCCGGAGATATCATGGCTCCAGAAGGAGAAGCCGCTCATGGCGAAGGAAAGGCCGCCGCGCAGCGTTTCTGCCATGGACGGATAGTTTGCAGAGCAGTCGCCGCCCCAGTGTACCGGGAATTTCTGGCTTCCTGCTGTTGCACTTCTTGCAAACAGAACTGCCTCGTTCTCACCTTTTACTTCTTTTAACAGGCTGAATACTGCCTGGTTGTACAGGTATGTATAGTAGTTGTGCATTGCCTGCGGATCGCTTCCGTCGTGGTAAACAACGTCAACCGGGATTCTCTCGCCGAAGTCGGTCTTAAAGCAGTCTACGCCGCAGTCCAGAACAGTTCTCAGTTTATCGGTATACCATTTAACCGCATCCGGGTTGGTAAAGTCCACAAGGCCCATACCTGCCTGCCAGTTGTCGGTCTGCCATACGCCTTTTCCGTCTGCTCTCTGCAGCAGATAGCCGTTTGCAGCGCCTTCTTTGAAGAATGCGGTTCCCTGTGCAATATACGGGTTGATCCATGCACAGATGTGAAGACCTTTGTCGTGATATTTCTTTAAGGTTGCGCGAATATCCGGGAAGCATTTCTTGTCCCACTCAAAATCGCACCAGTGGAATTCGTGCATCCAGAAGCAGTCGAAGTGGAAAACGCTCAGCGGAATATTTCTCTTTTCCATTCCCTCGATGAAGGATGTGGTAGTCTCTTCGTCGTAGTTTGTGGTAAAGGATGTGGACAGCCACAGACCAAAGGACCACGCCGGAGGAAGTGCCGGGCGTCCGGTCAGCGCGGTGTACTCGTTCATGATCTTCTTCGGTGACGGTCCGTGGAACAGATAGTATTTGATTCTTTCGCCCGGTACGGAGAAGCCGACATACTCTACTTTTTCACTTGCTACTTCGAAAGAAACGTTGTCGGTACTGTCAACGAGAATACCGTAGCCGTTGTTTGTCATGTAGAACGGTACGCATTTGTAGCCGATTTCGGATGCCGTACCGCCGTCCTCGTTCCAGGTGTCTACAACCTGTCCGTTTTTTACGAATGGAGTAAATCTCTCGCCAAGGCCGTATACGCACTCGCCGACGCAAGGGAGAGCTCGCTTACCATATATGGCTGATATTTTTCGGTCATGTAATTCTGGGCTGGCAGCATGGTGCTCTGCTGACGGTCCCATCTGATATAGGAAAGGTTGCGGAAGCCGCTTCCGGTCAGAACTTTTCCATCTGCCTCGAAGGTGTAAGCAAAGACACCTTTTCTCTGTACGCGGACCTGTACGCTTCCGGTATCAAGAACTGCCTCATCCTCGTTGATCGTTACAGTTACGTCCTCGTATACGCTCTCTGTTTTGTCGAAGGACGGAACTTTGTTGTCGTAGGCTTCGTAGTGCCATGCCTCCATGGAGATGGTGTCCGGTGTATGTGCTACGAACTCAACGGTGATGGTCGGCAGGTTCAGGGTCATGCCTCTGTGCTCGATCGGACGTGTGGTAGCCAGGATACGCATACCGCCTGGAATCTGCTCTACTTCATAAGCCTGCATTGCATGGGATGCATTTGCTTTTTCACTCGGAAGCCAGTAACCTTCTGTGAATTTCATCTTTTCATTACCTCCTGATTTGATGCGCCCGAAACAGAGGATGAAAAGCACTCTCTTTTCATCATTTTTTACAGAATTCCTGTTTCAGGCTGACGTTTTTTGGTAATTTTATCCTACCACACTTTTCCTGTCGAAAACAGGGAGGATTCTGTGAAAAAATACGGCGATATTATCTTTTTTCCGGTTTGAACCTTTTTCTGGTTCCAATATGCAAAACGGGAGTGTGTCCCGCAAAAGTATCCTGTTGCATTTCCAATTACTTTTGCCGGGACACACTCCCATCTTTCTTCTTTTGTTTTTTCTTTATGCCACAATCAGATAGGCAACAACTGCCAGCAGGATCTGCAGGATCACAAAGCGGATCACAACCTGACTGTCGGACCATTTGTATTTCAGGCGGACATGGTCATGCAGCGGTGTTCTTGTATTTTTGAGGATCGCGATTTTCAGGAAACGGAGTAAAAATACTTTGACAAGGCCGATTCCTCCGTCGACGATCATCACGCCTGCCATCAGCAGATATAAGAACGGATGGCGGGACTGCATGGCAAGGATGGCGATGTAGAAGCCAAGTGCTCTCGAACCGGCGTCGCCCATCAGCATGCTGCTCGGCGAGGTATTGAAATACAGGTACGCGAGAAGCGCTGCCACGAACAGGTAATTGCTACGGTGAAGCTTCCAAGGACATCGTGGAAAATCATACTGAACGCGAAGATGACCACGCAGGAAAGGCTCGCGCAGAGTCCGTCGACACCGTCGGAACAGTTTGTAACGTTGATCGAAATCCAGATCAGGATGATGCCGAGGATTATGTAGACCACTTTCGGAATGGTAAGGGACATGCTTCCGAAGTAGATCGTGGTGGAATTGTAATTCACAAAGGTGATGACGGTCACAATGGAGATGACGAGGTCAATCGCGCCTTTTTTTGTAATCGCTCCACGGGGTTTCGGATGCATCATCGAGGTAGCCGCTCAGCATGATGCAGACGAGCAGGATCGCGTAGATCACATACTCGGCGCCAAGAGGCAGGAACAATACGCTTCCGATCAGGAAACAGATGACGATCACGAGGCCGACGCCGCGCAGTTTTCCGCGGGAGAGGCCGCCGTTTACGGCAAATTCTCTGCCGTGATCGCTCGGCAGAAAGGAAAATGGATGCTTTAACGCCAGAAAGGTCAGCAGAAAGGTGACCACGATTCCCAGCATGGCGATCTGGCCGGGATTTAAAAAATTACTCCATACTTGATACATACGTTTTCTTCCTTCACTTTTCTTTAGATTGAGTTTGCACGAAGCCGTATGTGACGTGGCTTTGTGTTCATTTATTATAACAACTTCATACAAAAATTGCTATACCCAATTCGGGGGTTTCGTGATAAGATAGTGATACACTAAGTTGAACAAAAAAGGAGTTTTTTATGCCACGCAAAGATCATCTGCCGCGCCAGACACGCCAGGAACACATCACGCTGCAGCCGAACCGCAGCATCGAATTTCGTGTAACCGACGATTTCGGCAGTTTTTTCGCCGCCGCACTGGCACGACGCGCTGGAAATTATTTATATTCTGGAGGGTTCCTCCATTGTCACGCTCTCGGACCGCACAAAGACCGTCCTTCCGGGTCAATTTCTGCTGATCAATTCCGGGCGTATCCACACGGCGCGCTGTCCGTCCACGGGAAACCGCTCGATTCTGATGCAGATTCCGGATGCGTTCCTTGCGAACTATCTGCCTGATCCGTCACAGCTCTGGTTCTCGATTGACTACGACAGTACGAATCCGGAAGTGCAGAAAAATATCAGCCAGCTCCGGCGTCTTCTGCTTTCGATGATGCAGCTTCATGACGAAATGCCCGACGGCTATCTGCTGACGTTCCAGCGGGAGCTTTTTACGTTTCTCGATCTGCTCTACACGAAATTTTCCGAGAAGAGCCCGCTTGCGCACCACCCGATGAGCTCCCGGACGCAGACACGGCTCGATACGATTCTGACGTACACGCAGGAAAATTACCAGCGGCCGATTACGCTGAAGGAGGCTGCCGATGTTGTCTCGCTGCAGCCGGAATATTTCTGCCGGTTCTTCCGCCAGAACATGGAAACGACGTATCTGGAATACTTGAATTCCTACCGTCTTTCCCGCATCTACCGCGACCTGATCGCCACGGATCTGCCGGTCGGCACGCTCGCGGAAAAGCATGGTTTTACAAACGATAAGCTATTTCACCGCCTCTTCCGCGAGCGGTTTCACACGACGCCGCTGCAGCTTCGGAAGGCAGCACGCGAGAAAGGATCCTGATAGCTTTCGCTGTTTTAATATCTTTGAGAATGGGAGTTTAACACGATGACAAAAGAAAAACTGGCGCTTGCCGTCATTGAACGTTTGAAACAAGAATATCCTGACGCCGACTGTACGCTTGACTATGACCAGGCGTGGAAGCTGCTCGTCAGTGTCCGCCTGGCCGCACAGTGCACCGATGCGCGGGTCAATGTTGTGGTGGAGGATCTCTACGCAAAGTATCCTGATATCGATGCGCTGGCAAACGCGACACCGGAGGAAATCGAGGAAATTGTGCGGCCGTGCGGTCTTGGAAAGAGCAAGGCACGCGACATCAACGCCTGCATGCGCATGCTGCGCGACGAGTACCACAGCCAGGTGCCGGATGACTTTAACGCACTTTTGAAGCTCCCGGGCGTGGGACGGAAAAGTGCGAACCTGATTATGGGCGATGTATTCAAAAAGCCTGCGATTGTGACGGATACGCACTGCATCCGACTGTGCAACCGCATCGGGCTCGTGCATGACTGCAAGGATCCGAAGAAGGTGGAGATGGCACTCTGGAAAATTGTGCCGCCGGAAGAAGGAAGCTCGCTCTGCCACCGGTTTGTGGAGCACGGAGCGAGGTCTGTACTGCGCGGACGACACCGCACTGTGAACGGTGTGTGCTCGCGGATATCTGTGAGAAGAACGGCGTAGAAAAATAGCATTTTTCTATGCGTTTCCATGCGAAAAAGGCTTTTGCATACCGGACAGATTTTTCTGATTCTGTCCCGGCTGCAAAAGCCTTTTTGTTTCTATTTTTTATACGACCGAAAGAAGTCCGTCAGCGCTTTCAGCGTTTTCCCGAGCACCTGCACTTCCTCTTCTCCGAGTTCCGCCATCACGCATCCGTCATCTGCTCGTGGAATTTTGCGTGATGATGGAATGCCTGCCGTCCCTTTCCGGTCAGGTGGATGTAGACGATCCGGCGGTCCTTCTCGCTGCGCTCCCGCTCGGTGTAGCCTTTTTTCACCAGACTGTTCATCGACGTTGTCAGCGATCCGACCGTGATGTCGAGCTTTGCCGCGATTGATGACATATTGCCGCCCTCCAGGCCGACGGCTTCTATGATGTGCATATCGTTGTTCGTCAGATCCTTGAAATCCTCGGTGATGATCGCCTCTTCTTCCAGTTTTTGTATCTCGTGAAACAGATGGACCAGTGTCTCATTGATGATTTCTCTGTTATCCACTCCTCTTCCCCTTTCCGTCTGTTCTGTCCCTTCTGAACAGGGTTCCGCTCTTTCTGTCTGTATTGTATCAAAAAAGTTCCAGACAAACAATACCAAAAACTGCCTGGGAAACGGCGGATCGCTCCGTGCCGTTTCCTAGGCAGTTCTGTTATGTTTGATTCAATTACATCTGCCTTTTTTCTTTTAACCGTGTAAAACAGATCATGAAAAAGCAGATGCCGTATACGGTTGTGATCGGGGTGGACATGCCGACGAAGGTCAGGTTCGTATTCGGCAGGTGTGAGAAGAACAGCGCCAGCGGAATACGGATCAGGCAGGCGGAGGTGATTCCCTGGATCATAACCGGGATGCTGATGCCGCGGCCGTTGAAGTATCCGATGCTGCTGAACAGCACACAGGTCAGAATACATTCCGGTGCGAAACCGCGCAGGTAAGCGGCGCTCTGCTCGATAACGGCCGGATCGCTCGTGAAGATTCTGGAGATGACACTTCCACCGAAGAAACCGATGCAGAAAATCACAACTCCAAGAGAGCAGCCCGTTGCGATTGCGGTGAGGAAGCCCTTCCACGCGCGGTCTTTCTTTCCGGCTCCGGTGTTCTGTGCCACGAATGCTGACACAGACTGCATCACAGAGGACGGGATCAGCATGATGAATGAGGTCAGCTTCTGCGCCACACCGTATCCGGCGGACGGCATAAGGCCCATGCCGTTGATGATCGAGTTGATCACAAGGAAGGAAATCTGTACGGTCGTCTCCTGCAGCGCGATCGGCACACCGACGTTCAGGACTTTCTTCAGCTCGTCATGGTCGATGCGGCAGTCTTCTTTTTTGAATTCAATCGGCAGATTGCCTTTTTTCAACACACCCATGGAGGCGATGACAGAAATCAGCTGCGCCAGAACCGTCGCAAGCGCTGCTCCCGCAACGTCCAGTTTCAGCACACCGACGAAGAACAGATCTCCGGCAATATTGGCTGCGCAGGCGATGCCGACGAATAAAAGCGGCAGATTTGCATTACCGATTCCGCGAAGCACGCTGCTGATGACGTTGTACGCGATGATGATCAGAATACCGCCGGAACAGATCCGCAGGTAGAGGACGGTTTTGTCAAAAGACTCCGCCGGGACCTGTAAAATATTGGCAATCGGACCTGCGAACAGCTCCAGAATCACCGTCATGGCGATACCGATGATGGCGAACAGAACAATCGAGTCCCACGGTTTTGCCGGCCTTATCCGGCTTGCCCTCGCCGATGTGCTGGCCGATCATAACGGTCGAACCCATCGCAAGGCTGGTGATGATAAGTGTTACCATCTGCATGAAGTTGCTTCCGGTTCCGACAGCGGAAATACTCGACGCATCGCCGAACCAGCCGACCACGAGAAGGTCGACCGCACCGTAAGCCGCCTGCAGAATCAGCGCGCCGAGCACCGGCAGCGCAAAGCGGATCAGGGACTGGAAAATCGGTCCCTCTACAAACGATATTTCTTTCTTATTTTCTTTGCCATTGTTTTTCACTCCTTTTATTCCCGGCATCGTTTCCTGCATCCGTGTGATTGCATGCACAAATTCGTCCACCACCGCGTCGTCCAGATCTGGCAGGCGGGATGCCCATTCCCCGTGAAAGTGCGTCACGCGGAGTTCCACAAACTCTTTTCCCTCTTCGGTCAGTGTCAGGTTGATCACGCGCTTATCTTTTTCATCCGCCTGTTTCACGAGAAGATTTCTCTCCTCCAGTTCCTGCACCAGCTTGGTGATGCTCGGCAGCGTTGTGTTCATATAGCTGCTGATGTCGCTGACGCGGCAGAAGCCCTGCTTTTTCTGAATCTCATTCACCGCATCCAGCACATGCACTTGCCGCGGCTTCATACCGTCCGGCAGGTCCGGGAGCTTCTCGATCAGACGCTTTGCATCAAAACACGCATCCAGGAACTGCTTTAATTTTTCCTGTGTCATGGAAAAGGTTCCTTTCTGTTTAAAAATTAGTTATCTTTAGTAATTACTTTTGATAAGTATAGCAGGAAATGAAAAAATGTCAAGAGGGAACTGATGCTAAAAAAGAGCTGATTGAAAGTTCTGGCAATGCCAGATTCTTTCATCAGCTGTGTTTCATCCATTTCCCCTGACAGTAATCCGTGAACAGCCTCAAGACTGGCATCAAATGATTTTTGAGCAGAATATCGGATATAAACAGAATTATTATTAATTTCATCTTCCAGTCCAGGTACATCTTCCATCATGTTTGGAACATCTACATTTAATGAAATTACACCCTTTCCATCTGCGATCAATGTTTGTCCTTCTTTTGAAATCATACACTCCAGGACATCGAATGCCAGGTCCAGTTTTTCCTGATCTTTTTCCAGTTCTTTGTTAAATGCAATATTCAGAGAAGGGGTCATATTTATAAAAAGCTTCATCCGAAATCTGTGAAAAAAAACGGTATACGAGTTAATTCTGCATCCATCTGTTCCTGAAATTCCTGCATAAGTGCCGGATAACCATGAAACATTGCTGCTTTTCCCTCAAGGAACATCTGCGTTGCAGTATTAATATCGACGCTGATATCATCACTTGTAAAATGTGAGTCCTTCAAAAATGTATTGGTTTCTGAAAAAATACGTTTCCATAACGCATCATCAAACGCGATATCCCCTGATGCACTTTCAGCTGAGCTTCTCCATTCGATTCCATCCAGACTCATGAATTCCCCAATTGCACCTGTCTGAATCACCTCATGAGCAGACCAGTCTTCTGCAAGATCCAGGGAATACGGTTTTATACCATTATCATAAAATTGCTGACATGCCTGTGCATATTCCTTATAGTTTTTCGGTATCTTGATTCCATACTGTTCAAACAATGTCTTGTTGGCAATAATCGTCTGCGGTATACCGCAGATAGGAAGCCACTGAATCTCATTTTTTGAATTTTTATAATATTGCAATGCATAGGAGTAATACCTGGAACCACGTCATAAGAAGCAAAATCCATTAGATATGGCTCCAGATCCTGTGCATCTTTTCCAGAAAATCGACGTACGGTTATGATATCCGGCAGTTCACCATGTTCCTCAAAATAGCTATATAAATCGGTATCATTGTTACCGGTAATAAACTCAATATCCTGATCTGGAAACTGCTCATGGATATAGGTACAATATTTTTCATTAAACGATTTTCCCACAGATACACGGTAAGGTGATCGTCATTTTTAGATACTGCTTTTTGAGATTGTCCACAGCCAGACAAAACAGTAATTGCTAAAAGCACACCTGGCAGTAATGCTGTCAGACATTGTTTTGCCTTTTTCATCCTCGTATTTTCCTCATTCTTTCCTGATAAAATCATTAATTCAATAATTGGGAAACAATTACAGCCAGTTTTCTAGAACATCATTCAGCTTATTCATATCCAGCGGTTTCGCGATATGTCCATTCATGCCTGTATTTTTTGCCAGCTGTACATCTTCTGCAAAAGCATTTGCTGTCATGGCAACAATCGGTAGTTTTCCCTGTTCACCCGGAAGGCGCCTGATTGCTGCGGTTGCCTCATAACCATTCATGACGGGCATTTGGATATCCATAAAAATAAGGTCATACAAGCCTTTCGGAGAAGCTTCTACTTTTTCAACTGCAATTTTTCCATTTTCTGCCGTTTCCACTTCCGCCCCTGTCATCTGCAGAATTTCAACAGCAATTTCTCTGTTTAACTCATTATCCTCGACCAGCAGAATTCTTTTTCCTGTGTAATCTGCTTCAGACAGCTCATCCAGATAATTTCTTGCTGTTTTTTCTTTTCTGCCAGAAGTAAACTGCCGCAATGTAGCCGTCAAACGGGAACGGAACAGCGGTTTTGCAATAAAAGCATCTACGCCTGCAGCCTTTGCTTCTTCTTCGATCTCGCTGAATTCATAAGATGTCAGTACAATAATGGTAATCTCTTTCCCTATCCGTTTCCGGATCTGTCTGGCTGTTTCAATTCCGTCCATATCCGGCATTTTCCAATCTAAAATAACAGCAAAGTAATCATTTTTTAGCTCATGATGTGCATAACAGCGCTCAACGGCTTCTCTGCCGGAGAGAACCCATTCGCCTGTAATCCCAATCTCCTTCAATGTGGCAACTGTACTTTCACAACATGTCTTATCATCATCCACAACCAGAACAGGTAGATTCATCAGATTTCTGTCCTGTTCTTTTTCTTTTTCCTGAAGTTCCAGATAAATTGTTACTGTAATTTTAGTTCCCTTATGTAAGGTGCTTTCCACTTTAATATTACCATTCATCAGGTTCACAATATTTCTGCTGATTGCCATTCCCAGACCTGTTCCCTGGACTCTGGTTGTCCGATGGTCATCTGCGCGGCTGAAAGGATCAAACATGATTTTCTGGAATTCCGGTGACATACCGATCCCATTATCCTCAATCGTAAATTCATAGCATCCAAGTTCCGAAAATCCATTTGGCTTTTCCTCTATGGAAAAAGTAATATTCCCGCCATCCGGTG
>ENA-OPZM01000253-OPZM01000253.1-human-gut-metagenome-genome-assembly--contig:-NODE-253-length-23513-cov-1.714102_pt1 | contig 23513 bp, 29 predicted proteins | sample MGYA00242478_ERZ504493 | MGnify/ENA primary metagenome ERZ504493 (study PRJEB26092, sample SAMD00036227) | human gut metagenome | host: Homo sapiens | study: EMG produced TPA metagenomics assembly of... | reverse complement strand
CGTATGAACCTAATTATCCGATCAGGCGATTCCAGAATTGGATAATGACATTAAAAAGGTTATTGTTTACTATATCGACATTACTGATGAAGTGGAGATTATGAATTTCATCAAAGAAGATGACAGTACGACTGTAGAAATTGAATTGCGTGATCTTAAATCAATTCTTGATGATGTTGTCATTGGTGATTATGCAGAATTCCATGCAGAAGAAATTGCAGGCGGATATGCTGTTGCTATTGATAAATTTATGAGTGATCGTGTGTTGTCCAAAATTGCAGAATTCAATCAGAAAGCATTCCTTAATTCTTCTGCGAAGAAACCGTATAAACCGATTGAAATCAGTGAAGAAGGCTTGGAACTTATTGAATTCCTGAGTCTGGATTGCACTGCGACCGGTGGTGAGTGGCATTCTGATAGTGAAATCAAGATTGATAAAAATGGCTATGTTATCGTAGACGGCAATAAAACCAAGGAGTTCTGGGATGGCTACATCCGCAGCACAAAGAAACCTCTCCGCCTAAAAATCCGTAATATTTGTGGAGACGAAACTGCTTGGGAGGTGTAATCAATGGCTCAAAATGTGACATTGTATAACCTTTTGATTTCTTGCCCAGGAGATGTTAAGGAAGAAATTGCATTGATTCTCTAATAGAGGAATGGATTGTTCAGAATGAACTTACAGAGAAGATATATACAGAAACAGAACTGTTATCTGTTATTGCAGAATTGTATCTGCAAATCTGTGGAGACTTTAGATACCAAGAGCATATACAAAGCGTTTGTAAAAAATGGATTGATGGTCAGACTCCAATGGAAATTAACAACAAAGAAACTATTGGAATTGCAGAAGTAGAATCATTATGTAATAAAAGGATCTCATATGAAATGAATTTTCTTATCGGCAATATCTGTGATCTGATAGAAGTTGACGAAGAAAATGAGGAGCAAGTTGATCAAAGGAACATCTTGACATTGTTACAAAAGAAAGTAAAATATGGCGTTCCAAATATGACAGCAATTTCTATTTGTGAGAGTATTTTTAATGATCGTCTATTAGCTATAGAATTAGCTCAAATTTTATCTGATGCGAATATTGGAACGGACAAGATACTTAATATGTTGAAAGCTCATAGTGAAGAAATCTTTAGTTGTCTTGATTCGTATCCGAAATATTTCAAGGATAGATTATCTGTGTTGATGAAATAAAGGTATTGTTCAAGGCATATGCGGTTCGCCAATCATTTTGATAAAACGGGAGTATCTGTTATTCCTTGCACTGGGAACATTATTTTAAGAATATTGTTCAGAAGTACAATAATATTTACAAAGTCCAGATGCCGAATATTACACCGCATGTATGCAGACATATCTATTGTTCCAATATGGCAAAATCAGGGATGAATCCAAAGACATTACAGTATCTTATGGGTCACTCAGACATCAGTGTAACGCTGAATACATATACGCATGTAAATCTTGAAGATGCCAGAGAAGAAGTTGCCCGACTTAGGATTGTGTAATTACGATTTTCAACTTAAAATAGTAAGGTGTAAAACCTAAAAAGATACACTTGATTTTACACCTTTTGCGGATGGCATTATGCGAAAATAAACCAACTTATGCCAGAAAGCAAAAAATTACAAAGGCTCACAAACCCCGAAATATCACGAAAAACTAAGAAATGCGAGGTTATGCAACAATGATAAAAATCCTATTTATCTGCCACGCAATATCTGCCGCAGCACTATGGCCCAATTTGTTTTTCAGGACATGGTAAATAAAGCCGGCCTTTCCGACCGCTTCCACATCGACTCCGCGGCCACCAGCCGGGAGGAGATCGGCAATCCGCCTCACCACGGAACAGTGAGGAAAATGAAGGAGGTAGGGATTCCAGTGCTTCCCCACCGAGCGGTACAGATGACAAAAAAAGATTATGAAAACTATGATTATCTGATCGGAATGGATTCCTGGAATATCCGTAATATTCTTGGCATCATCGGGAATGGAGACCCGGAAGGAAAAGTGGCCAGGCTTCTGGACTTTACATCCCGGGCGGGCCAGGACATCGCAGATCCCTGGTATACAGGCAATTTTGACGTCACCTACCGGGATGTAAGGGAAGGCTGTGAGGGCCTGCTCTGTCAGATCATGGAAGAAGGAATATAAAAAACCGCATCGGAAAAGGGAAAACCTGGTCCGATGCGGTACTTTTTATGCCTGAGAAACCCGTTTGTTAATTGTATCCTGAATCAGGCAGTAGGAGACAATGCTAAGGCCTACAATACCAAGAATCAGGTATAAAACATTAGAGCTGCCGTTCATATTTTTGATCCGGTCACAGCGCTCGCCCATTTTATAGAGCCAGTACCATCCGTAAATACCACAGGTGATCAATGTGAATAAAAATACCATTCCGCCGGTAGTAGCGCCTGGTTCGCCCGCCAGGGCATTGACTTCATCATTCATCTTGATCATCCAGTAGATGCCATAAATGCCACAGGTGATAATGGAAAAATAATACAAAGAACGATATTCCTTGGCTGTATGCCAAAGTTTTGCCCGGGCACCGGCTGCCCGCTGTAGCCGTATGCCTGCTGATTCTGATAGTGATATTGCTGCTGATACTGCTGTTGCTGCTGGCTTCCGTTGGATCAGAGTATGAACCGTTATTCTGGCCGGAATAATGAATGTCCGGAAGAGGACTTCCACATTCCTGACAGGAGGAAGCGCTGTCTGCATTTGTTGCTCCGCATTTTGGACAATATTTCATAAAGAACCTCCTACGATGTAAAAACAATTTTTATCCATCATACCACAAAAGCGGGAAAGTTTGTGCTTTTTTCTAAAGAGATTTCTGGACATCTCTGTTTTCTTCATGTATGATATATGAAACTGTCTGTAGATTTTCAGATCAGCCGGATTCCCGCGCCCCAGACAGATGTCTGACTAATAATCACCGCATAAGCAAAAGAAAAAGAGAATGAAAGAGAGGCCGACTTATGTTTGCACAAATTATCAACAGTTTAAGTGACCTGCTGTATACCTATGTCCTGATCGTACTTCTGCTGGGGACTGGAATCTATTTTACGGTAAAAACCCGTTTTGTCCAGTTCCGTTTCCTGCGGGAAGCTATACGCGTTGTTATGGAGCCTAAGGACAATGAGGAAGGGTTATCATCCTTCCAGGCACTGATGGTTTCTACCGCGTCCAGAGTAGGGACGGGGAATATTGCCGGTATTTCTACGGCTATCTGTATCGGGGGGCCGGGAGCCGTTTTCTGGATGTGGCTGACAGCGCTTCTGGGAAGTGCGTCTGCATTTATCGAAAGTACACTGGCACAGATTTACAAGAGAAAAGCCCAGGATGGTACCTGCTATGGCGGACCGGCGTACTATATTCAGGCTGCATTGAAAAAACGCTGGCTGGGAGCCGTGTTTGCAGTATTTCTTATCATGACATATATGGTGGGCTTCAATATGGTGGCATCTTTTAATATCACCGATTCCTTCCGTGCCTACAGCTTCTTTCAGGAAGGCAGCACACCGATGATTGTCGGAGGCGTGCTTGCTGTTATTTTCTGTATTTGTATCTTTGGAGGCAGCACACAAATTTCCAAGATCACAGGGATTCTGGTTCCGCTAATGGGTATTTTTTATCTGGCAGTAGCTCTTTTTATTGTAGTGACTCATTTTGAACTGATTCCGAAGATGTTTGCAGACATTTTTACGAATGCATTTGATTTTCAGGCTATCTTTGGCGGATTCACGGGTTCCTGTATTTTGCAGGGAATTAAAAGAGGGCTTTTTTCCAACGAGGCGGGTGTCGGGTCGGCGCCCAATGCGGCTGCCAGTGCGTTCTGTGTCTCACCCGGCCAAACAGGGGCTGGTACAGATGCTGTCCGTATTTATCGATACCATTGTGATCTGCTCTGCCACGGCTTTTATGCTGCTGTGCTCCGGTGTGGCTCCCAGTGATACATTAAAAGGGATGCCCTGGGTGCAGGCTGCGGCGGCGGAGTCGCTGGGCGGTTTTGGAACCACATTTATTACCATTGCATTGTTCATGTTTGCGTTTACGACTCTGATCGGAAACTACTTTTATGCAGAGATGGGGCTTGGATATTTGTGCGATAAAAAGCCGGGCAAAAGGATGCTCATTGCCTTCAGGATTTTTGCAACTGTAGTGGTGTTCGGCGGAGCGCTTATGGAATTCAGTGTTGCCTGGAGTACGGCAGACGTGATCATGGGATTCCTGACTCTTATTAACCTTCCGGTGATCATTCTGCTGGGAGGTCCGGCAGTGAAGTGCCTGAATGATTACAGAAAGCAGAAAAAGGCGGGAAAGAATCCGGTATTTAAAGCGGCTGATATCCAGCTGGCAGACAAAACGGATTTCTGGAATTAGAAATGAAGACAAGCGAAAGCCCCGGAGATTATCCGGGGCTTTCACCGTTGTCGTTATAGTTATCTAAAGGAATGAGAGAGAAAGTGCAGCACTCGAATCAATTTCAAGTGCATTTACTTTATGAGGGGAGATAGTTGATGTCTTGTTCAACTATCTGAGTCTTATTATAAAAGAGAAATATGTCCAAAGTATGTTGATTCCCTAAAAGAAAACGAAAATTTCTTAAACTGATATTAAGAAATCATAATGAAAAACTGATACTTCCTTGATTCTTGCCGGGAATCCCGGTATGATATAAATATCGATTTTGTAACATGAGAGGAACGAGCATGGAGGATTCATATGTATTAGAACTGCTGGAGCCTAAGTTCAAGGATTTTCATCTGGTATACTGCGGATATGCGCAGTGTGAGGCCAGACACAGCTACGGGCCGGCGACCCGTCCAAACTATATCATCCACTATATCCTGGAGGGGAAGGGTGTATATCAGGTGGGTGGCGGAAGTATCAGCTTTCCGCCGGACAGGGATTTTTAATCGAGCCGGAGACGCTGACATTTTATCAGGCGGACAAGGATGAACCATGGAGTTATCTCTGGGTCGGTGTTGGAGGAACAGAGGCCGAAAATATATCCAGGATATAGGGCTTAACAGCAGCCAGCTGATCTTCCAGTATGAACAGGGCGAAAGGCTGAAGAAGATCGTTCTGGAAATGCTGAAGCATACCCGGGTGACGGTGGCAAATCTTTATTATCTGCAGGGTCAGCTTTATGATTTCTTTTCGGCATTGACAGAAGATGATGTCATTGATTCCTGTGTAGATATCTCAAAAGAGAGCGTTTATATACAGGAAGCCGTGACATTTATCCGCAATCACTATTCCCGGGGGCTGAACGTAGCGGATATTGCAAAGCATATGAATGTAAACCGCAGTTATTTGTATACATTATTTAAGAACAATCTGGGAATGTCTCCCAAAGATTTTCTGACTAAGTTTCAGATTTCGCAGGCAAGGGAGCAGCTTGCGCTTACAGATCTGTCTATCGAGGAAGTGGCGGAGATCTGCGGATATCACAGCTGTCTGGTTTTTTCCAAAGCGTTTAAAAAGGAAAACGGTATGACACCCACTGAGTACAGAAAGAGGAAGCGGCTGGAGACAAAGCGTACGGCACCTGCAAGTCCGGAAGAGCTTAAGGGAATCGGACGAAAGGTGCGTCTTGGTCCGGAAGAAAAATAAAAAGAGGTGGTACAATGGGAAAATATGTAATGGCGCTGGATGCAGGTACAACCAGTAACCGGTGCATATTATTCAACAAAAAAGGAGAGATCGTAAGCGTAGCGCAGAAGGAATTTACCCAGTATTTTCCAAAACCCGGATGGGTAGAGCATAATGCAGATGAAATCTGGTCTACGCAGCTTGGAGTAGCGGTAGAAGCAATGAGTAAGATTGGCGCTTCGTCAGAGGATATTGCCGCGCTGGGCATTACCAATCAGAGGGAGACGGCCATCGTATGGGATAAGAAGACCGGAGAGCCGGTATGCAATGCTATCGTATGGCAGTGCAGGCGTACGGCAGAATACTGTGATCAGCTGAAAGAGAAGGGCTATACGGAGATGATCCGGAAAAAGACAGGGCTTATCATAGATGCATACTTTTCGGCGACTAAGATTAAGTGGATTCTGGATCATGTGGAAGGCGCAAGGGAGAGGGCCGAAAGAGGCGAACTGTTATTTGGGACGGTTGAGACCTGGCTGATCTGGAAGCTGACAAAGGGAAAAGTCCATGTGACGGACTATTCAAACGCCTCCCGGACCATGCTGTTTAATATCAATACTCTGGAGTGGGACGAGGAAATCCTGAAGCTTTTAGATATTCCGTCTTCTATGCTTCCCAAGGCTATGCCGTCCAGCTATATTTATGGAATGACAGACAGCTCCTATTTTGGCGGGCCGATTCCGATTGGCGGAGCGGCAGGAGACCAGCAGTCCGCACTGTTCGGCAGGTCTGTTTCCATCCGGGAGCGGCGAAAAATACGTACGGGACAGGCTGCTTCCTTTTGATGAATACCGGGGAAAAGCCTGTGTTTTCGGAAAACGGGCTGGTGACTACCATCGCATGGGGGCTGGACGGAAAGGTAGAATATGCGCTGGAAGGTTCTATCTTTGTGGCGGGAGCCGCTATCCAATGGCTGAGAGATGAGATGAGGCTGATAGATTCCGCTATGGATTCGGAATATATGGCACAGAAGGTAAAGGATACAGGCGGATGCTATGTAGTGCCGGCATTTACCGGTCTGGGCGCACCGCACTGGGATCCTACGCCCGCGGCACGATCGTCGGGCTTACCCGGGGGGTCAACAAATATCACATCATACGGGCGACACTGGAATCCCTGGCTTATCAGGTGAACGATGTGCTGGGAGCTATGGAAGCAGACTCCGGCATCAGGCTGACATCGTTAAGGGTAGACGGTGGAGCAAGCGCCAATAATTTCCTGATGCAGACGCAGGCGGATATCATAAATGCGCCGGTAAAACGGCCTAGATGTATCGAGACCACTGCCATGGGTGCAGCGTATCTGGCCGGTCTTGCAGCAGGGTACTGGAAAAGCCGGGAGGAAGTCAGAGAAAACTGGGCCATAGACAGGATCTTCGAGCCTGAAATGAAAGAAGAAGAACGGACAAATAAGATCAGAGGATGGAACAAAGCCGTCCGCTGTGCATATCACTGGGCAAAGGACGAGGAGTAGGAATAATGAAAATTTTAAAAATGACATGTACCGGATGCAGAAATGGCTGTCTTATGACGGTGGAGACGGAAGATGGAGAGGTACTGGATGTGGATGGCAACGGATGTATGAGAGGCTATGCCTATGCACAGAGGAAGGTGTCACATCCGGAAAATCAGCCGGAAGAACAGAGTAAATGATTTGTAAAATTGACGAAATATTCATGGTTTTTGTGGACATTTCTGTTGGAATATACTAAAATAGTACTATCGACGCAATTTGAAGGAAAGAAGGGAACGAATCATTATGAAGAGAAATGTAATCGTAGGACAGTCAGGCGGACCGACTGCCGCTATTAATTCAAGCCTTGCAGGAGTTTACCGTACCGCAAAGGATCGCGGAGCCAATAAAGTATACGGGATGCTCCATGGTATTCAGGGACTTTTGGAGGAAAAATATATTGACCTTTCCGACCATATCAAGACTGAGCTGGATGCGGAGCTCCTGAAGAGAACACCGGCCGCTTTTCTTGGGTCATGCCGTTTTAAACTGCCGGAGATCCATGAAGACAGAGAAGTATATGAGAAAATTTTTGATATTTTAAATAAATTAGATATCGAGGCATTTATCTATATCGGTGGAAATGACTCTATGGATACGATCAAGAAATTATCAGATTATGCGATCATTACCGGCCATACCACCAGATTTATCGGCTGTCCGAAGACTATTGATAATGACCTGGCGCTGACAGATCATACGCCGGGATACGGAAGTGCTGCAAAGTATATCGGCACATCTATGAAAGAGATCATCCGGGACAGCTTCTGCCTGGAGTACGAAAAGGGAATTGTAACGATTGTAGAGATTATGGGAAGAAATGCCGGATGGCTGACAGGCGCTGCCGCTCTTTCCAGAGGAGAGGACTGCGAAGGACCGGATCTGATCTATCTTCCGGAGATCCCATTTGATATACAGGAATTCAGCGAAAAGGTAAAGAAACTGATCGCAGAAAAGCCGTCCATCGTGATCGCCGTATCCGAAGGTATCCGTACTCCGGACGGGACCTATGTATGCGAGCTTGGCAACAGCATTGATTTTGTAGACGCATTCGGACATAAACAGCTGTCTGGAACAGCATCCTATCTTGCCAGCTTTATTGCGGGCGAGCATGGATGTAAGACTCGGGCCATTGAGTTGAGCACGCTTCAGCGTTCTGCTTCTCATGCGGCTTCCCGTGTAGATATACTGGAGGCATACCAGGTAGGCGGTGCGGCTGTCAAAGCGGCAGACGAAGGAGACTCCGGAAAGATGGTTGTTTTGCAGAGATTATCCGATGATCCGTATCAGTGCGGAACGGAGGTAAAAGACGTACACAAGATTGCTAATGACGAAAAACTGGTGCCAAGAGAGTGGGTAAACGAAGATGGAACCTATGTTACAAATGAGTTTATCTCTTATGTGCGCCCGCTGATCCAGGGAGATGTATCTCCGGTTATGGTAGACGGGATTCCGCGGCACCTGTATGCACCAAAGGAATTAAGCCACAGATAATAATAAAATCAAAGCTTACAGGCGGCAGATTTTTCTTTGCCGCCTGTAAATTTCTACTTGTATTTTTTCGCCAAATCCAGTAATATATAAATTACTCTAAATCAATTTCGAAATTCTAACAGAGTTCATGAAATGTTCCATTTCACTATTTCAGTATTTATCCAATAATCAGTTTTAAACAAAATGAGGTGATATGATTGGCAGTCAAAGAAGGTTATGATGTCCTGCGTCTGATCGAGCATGGACAGACATGCTACATCAGTTCCGAGTATGTGCGGGGAAGGCCGCTGGCATGGTATATCAAGGAGCATCCCAGGATACCAAAGAAACTGCTGCTGGAGTGGATCCTGCACCTGGAGCGTCAGCTTGAAATGCTTCATAAATGCAGAAATCATCCCTGTTATCAGTATGTTAATCCTTATAGTATTATCGTGTCGGAAGAGGGAGGATTATATTTTTTCTGACATGGAGCTGGCTCTAATGAAGAGATGCTCCGTCTTATGAGGAAGAAAAATATCCGGGAACATTTTCTGCCGCCCGGAATGCCCTACTATAGAAAGGCATCTGTAAGTCTTGACGCCTACGGACTTGGAAAAACCGTGCAGTATCTGTTGGCAATGACGGAAGCAGATCCTAAGCTAAACTGGAAGGAGACAGGAAGACTCCGAAAAATGACATCTCATTGTCTGAACCAATTCTCAAAAAGGCAAATCCAGAATATCTCGGAAATCCGGAAGTATATCCCTATTTATCAGGAAAAACAATCAAATATAGCAGGAAAATCCCGGGCAATCCTTGCCGTGGCTGCTTTGCTGTGTGTACTGGCTGTGGCCTGCCGGGTCGGGATTACGGCAAGTCGCACCCAGGATGCCGCGATGAAATCGGAAGAGGGGGGAAACGGCAAAATCTCTGCAGACAATGAAAAAGAGACAGATGCAGAACATTTGGATGAGCGCATGGAACTGGCGTTTGCTACTTTCTGGAACTGGAGGATTATCAGAAAGTGCTGGATACCCTGAAGCCATACAGGACAGTTCCGCAGAAGCCGAAGCATTAGCAGCCGTGGCAGCCGCATTTACAGATCCGGAACATTTCGGGGAAAAGGAGACATTACAGATGCAGCTTGAGAAGCTGGAGAGAGAGGCGGACAGGGCAGAAAAAGATGGGAAGTCCAAGGAAGCCCTGAAGTTTCGCCGCTGCACGTTTCAGGGATACCTGCTTTTGGATACCAGGGATGGAGCAAAAGAGGCGATCCGTCTGGGGGAAAAATGTCTGGAGAATGAAAAGCTGGAGGAACAGGAGATTAAAAGGATCAGGTCGGGGATGGCGGCTTCCCGTGAAAAGCTTGAAGAATACGAAGCGGCGGCGGACATGTATGTACAGCTTCTGGAAACTGCCGGGGAGGATGAGGAAAGATTGGAGTATTTTGGAAAAGCAGCGGCACTTTATGAAGAATGTGGAAGGGGAGATATGGCGCTTGAAATCTGCATCCGGGCGGTGGAGGAATTCCCGCAGGAACGGATATTAAAGCTGCTTCATATCCGCCTGCTCTGCCAGGATACATCCATTGACAGAACAGTCTGTGCACAGACGATCCGGGAGTACCTGGGGCAGGATCCGGCACTGAAAGACAGTGAAGAATTTCAAAAGCTGCAGAAGGAATATGGAATCAGAGTAGAAGGAGGAGAAGTATGGGTCGGAGAGTGAAGAGCATTGTGGCTTTATTGATGGTGCTGTGTCTTTTGTACTGGCAGCAGGATCAGATCAGCTATGCAACAGAAGAAGAGGGAAATACCGGAAATGAGCAGGAAAATCCGGAGGAGAAGCCTGTCATTGAGAAATATGAGCTGTCGGTGCCGGGGAGGATGGGCAAAATGGATATTATGTCTCATATCCGGAAATAGAAGTCCGGCATATCAGCGAGGCGGGAGCAACCTGGTGCCGGCTGGAGAATGGCGGCGGAGAAGTGATAGAGCAGGTGCTGGAGGAAAAGGGCGCATCGGCAGTATTAGGCCCGGAGCAGCTGCGGGAAGGGAAAAACAAGCTGATGGTATGGATGACGGATGAAGAGGGAACGGAACTGGAGGAATATAGATTTCAGAGAAATTTATGGATCGATACGGCAGCGCCTGAAATAACGCTGGATACTTTAAACGGGACGGAGGTGTGGTATGATGCCGGTACGGGATCTGTCTGTGGCGGCGGATGACGGAAAAGATGGAAGCCAGGTGGCGGAGATCTCGTGTTATGCCAACGGAGAAGCTGTTGGATGGACAGACCAGAGCAGAGCAGTGTTTAGGATAGAAACCTTTTCCAGCGGAGCCCGTCCGGTAGATGTGGAGATATATGCCGTAGATCTGGCAGGCAACAGAGCTTTCAGAGAATGCAGCCTCTATATTGACGGAGAAGCGCCGGAAGTGTCTATTACAGGAGTACAGGATTATATGATTACCAGCCAGCCTGTGGAACTTCACTTTGCTGCCAGGGAAGAAAATGTGTTTCGTACAGTTTTGGGGACTGTTGACTGGGAGGCGCCGGATGGAGGAGTAAAAGAAAGAACAGTTGAGAGCTGGACCGATACGGCAGAGGGAAAAGCCGGGACAGTGGCGCTTGAGGAGGACGGAAGCTATCAGGTCCGGATGGAAGCCGCTGACGGAGCAGGCATATAGCGTCTGCAGCAAGAAGGTTTACAATAGACCGGCACAATCCGGTCATACGTTATATAGACGAGCTGGACGGCACATATCAAAAAAGCTTTCGGTTGGATCACACCTATGGAGAGCTGATCCAGGACTTTACTACCGTTACATGCACTGTGACACTGGATGGACAGCTGTATCCTCTGGGGAAACATGTGATTCGGGAAGGGCTGCATATCCTGGAATTGAAGGCTGTAGATTCAGCCGGAAATGTGGGCACGGCGAAAGCGGAATTTGTCATTGACCATACAGCGCCCGAGATCGTTTTCAAAGATTTAAAAGAGGGAGAGGCTTATGAGGAAGCACATACTTTCCAGGTAACAGTAAGCGATCAGAATGACACGATCCAGGAAATCCGGATTAATGGAATCCGGCAGGCGACCAGCGGGCATAGTAAAATATATCAATATACGGCAGAGGAAGAAAAAAGCTATGAAGTATCTGTAAAGGCAGTTGACCGGGCTGGCAATCAGACCGTGGAAAGGATCAGCTTTGAGATCGTACCAAAGGCTACGCTTGCAGAGCAGATTTTAAAGCCGATTCAGGAGACACTGGGAATGGAAACAAAATCAGGGGAGCCGGAAACCGATAAAGGAACGGAGCCAAAGGGAAATGACAGTATGAAAGGCTGGAAGATTGCGTTGGGAGCAGGCATGGGAGTCCTGGCTGCGGGAAGTGCGGGCTGGGTATTCAGGAAAAGAAAACAAAAGCTATAGGATTCTCCCTAAAAAGGGAGGATGCCGGGTGACCGATCGGCTCGGTCCCCGGCATGTATTATGAAAAAGTTTATTCAATCATAAACTGCGAAACGTCTTGTTTGTTTTGATGGTTTTAGTATAAGCGACAGCTGTGAAGAAATGGTGATATAGAAATGAAAGATTTTTGAAAGATAAATGAACAAATTATGAACATAGAGGAATTCTACATTGGAAAATCGGGAAAAATGATTTATACTATATAGCACAGATGAAGAAAGGAACGAAAGAGAGATGAAGTATATATCATTTGCGATCCTTGCTATAACTCACAGGACTATATGGCACATGCGATTGAAAGTATCCTGCCGGGCGGCGAGGATGTGGAGATCATCATCGTCAATGATGGCTCCAAAGACGATACCCTGAAGATAGCCCGGGAGTATGAAGGGAAATATCCGGATATTGTCCGGGTAGTAGACAAGGAAAACGGCGGTCACGGAGATGCGGTTACCGCAGGTCTTACTCATGCGTCGGGCTCCTATTTTAAAGTAGTGGACAGTGATGACTGGGTAGATGAAGAGTCGCTTCCACTAAAATCCTGGCTCTGCTGCGCCGGTTCCAGGATGAGGGAGAAGAGATCGATATGCTGGTTTCTAACTATGTATATGAAAAGGTGGGAGTGGAGCACAAAAAATGTATCCACTACCGGAATGTGCTCCCGCAGGATGAGATTTTTCACTGGCAGGATATCGGACATTTCCGTATCGATCAGTATATACTGATGCATTCGGTAATCTACCGGACAGATCTCTTGAAGCTGATCCAGTTAAGGCTTCCCAAACACACCTTCTATGTAGATAACATTTATGTTTATTACCCCCTTCCGCATGTTAGAAAGATGTACTATCTGGATGTGGATTTTTACCGCTATTATATTGGAAGGGAAGACCAGTCTGTCAATGAAAAGGTTATGATAAGCAGGGTTGACCAGCAGATATATGTGACAAAAACGATGATCGATATGTATGATCTGAATAAGATCTCCAGTAAGAAGCTTAAGAATTATATGATCAACTATCTGGCAATCATGATGACTGTCTCATCTATCCTGCTGATCCGTTCCAAAAAGCAGGAGAATCTGGCAAAGAAAAAGGAACTCTGGACTTATCTGAAAAAGAAAGATCTGAAGGTATTTTTGAAAATCCGGTATGGAATTCTTGGACAGACTATGAATATTCCGGGAAAACCCGGCAGAAAAATTTCCTCCCTGGCATACAGTGTGGCCAGAAGACTGGTAGGATTTAACTAAATCAGACATATTTCAGCAGCCATGCAGCATACGATACATCAGATAAAGATGGAAGAGGTATGTGCATGGCTGTTGCTATGGAAAGGGTATATGAAAACCAGAAGATAGAGAACATTTTAAACCTGGCAATGGATGCGACTCCGGCTGAAAGAGAAAGATCGCCGGAGCTGGAAACAGGGTACGACCAGGAGGCAGGGACCTGGGAGCTGATCATCAAATATTCCGGGAGTCTTGAAGCGGCTGTCCCTTTGGCGGAGGAGATTACGGAGCTTTTAAATGAATATGCCATTGTCAGGATCCGCGAGGAGAGGATTCGGGAATTAGCGGCATTGCCGGAAGTGGAGTATATAGAGAAGCCGAAACGGCTTTTTTTTGAAGTGGAAAATGGAAGGAGAGTTTCCTGTATTGATTCTGTACAGGACTCTCGTTTTTCTTTGTTCGGGAAAGGAGTCCTGATCGGAGTGATTGATTCGGGAATTGACTATGCGAACCTGGATTTTCGAAAGGAAGACGGCACTACCAGAATTATCGCACTTTGGGATCAGCAGCTGGAACAAGTGTATACAAAGCAAGAGATAAATGAGGCTCTGGAAAAGGAGGAGCCTGGGGAGCGTGTCAGTATCGTTCCCAGCGTGGACAGCACGGGACACGGCACAGCGGTTGCGGGAATCGCAGCCGGAAATGGCCGGGGAAGCGGAGGAAGGTATGCCGGGGCGGCGCCTGAGAGTGAGCTTATTGTGGTTAAGAGGGAAGGGCAAGGCAGGATGGCTTTCCGAGGACCACTGAGCTGATGCGGGGGATTGATTTTGTGATCAGGAAGGCCATGGAGCTTAAGATGCCGGTTGCGGTTAATATCAGTTTTGGAAATACCTATGGATCTCACGACGGAACATCCCTGTTAGAACGGTTTATTGATGACATGGCAAATATCTGGAAAAACGTGATCTGTATCGGGACCGGAAATGAAGCGGCCAGTGCGGGCCATGCTGCAGGGGTGCTCACAGAAGGGAAAGAAGAGGTGATCCAGCTGGCGGTAGAAAACCGGCAGACAGGTTTTAGCATCCAGATCTGGAAAAATTATACAGACGAAGCTGAAATCGCACTGATCAGCGTCGGGAATTAAGGTTGGCCCATTTCAGGAACGGCTTGGCCCGCAGAGATTTTCGGTGGAGCAGACAGAGATTCTTTTATACTACGGAGAGCCAAGTCCCTACAGTACTGCACAGGAAATCTATGTAGAGCTTCTTCCTCGGGAAGCCTATGTTGGAGCTGGCGTATGGGAAATTGTCCTGACGCCGGTCCGGATTGTGTCCGGGAATTATTCCCTTTGGCTCCCCAGTGAAAATGTATTGAATCAGGGAACCGGATTTTTGCTGCCATCCAGCCAGACGACACTTACGATCCCGTCCACCGCCGCCCGGGTCATCAGCGTTGGGGCTTACAATTCCAGAACATTTGCCTATGCGGACTTTTCCGGAAGAGGAGGAATCTGGCAGAATCCGGATGTAAAACCAGATCTGGCGGCGCCGGGTGTGGATGTAACTACAGTGGCGGCAGGGGGCGGATATGCACAGTTTACCGGGACTTCGTTTGCGGTGCCGTTTGTGACCGGAGGGGCGGCGCTTTTGATGGAATGGGGCATTATCCGGGGCAATGATCCTTATCTGTATGGAGAAAAAGTGAAGGCTTACCTGCAAAGAGGCGCAAGACCCCTGCCCGGATTTACGGAATATCCCAATCCCCAGGTGGGGTATGGGGCGCTGTGTGTGCGGGCAAGCCTGCCGGTGTAGAAGCAGGGTTTTAGATCATTTCCATGAATGCCGTGATTCTGGTCGCCAGCTGTCCGACGTCAGAATCAGACACATCCGTCTCTACTGCCATATATGGGATTTTAATCGTATCTTTGCAAAGACGCATCATTTTGTCACGCTCAACGGTATAGGGGTGGCAGGTCTGGAGGGTAACGTCCAGGACGCGTCTGCCTGATAGTCCTTTGCCAGCTGTTGGATCAGGTCAAAACGAATGGTATTCGGAGACATGATCGCACATGCGGTATTCTGATAACAGTCGGCAAATGCTTCCAGAACGTCCTCGTTTTCGGTATCAAAGTGACGGATCGCCGACTTTAAAACCTCACAGTTTTCAAAAGCAACTACAACACCGCCGTTTGATTCTATCGTATTTACGATTTTTGAATAAACGCCGCTCATGGGACAGCCGGTGACAAGGATCCGCCTTGCGCTTTTATGTACTGGGCTTTCTTTTGCAAGCAGCTCTTCTCTTGTGCGCTTATTTGCAGCGATACGATCTTTGATATCAGGAAGCATCCGGTGTTCTTCCAAAGCTTTGAAAATCTCTCCGCCCCATGCTGCGGGAGGATTTGATTTCTGGATAGCCATAAGGTTCAGGATACTTTCTCTTTCTGTATTGACAAGCTTTGCGGCCTCGCGGATGGAGGCATCTGTGATATCGATATCAAAGCGCTTTTTTAGCTCTTTGATCAGATATGTTACCTCGGACTTGATCAAAGGTCTGACATATTCTCTGTCAGCGCCCTGTCCTACCTGGTAAAAATAAAGCCGTTTCTGATTGGAAAGAAGTTCATACATCTTCTTCTTTCCATCGCAGGAGGTTTCTGCAAAGATCAGATCTGCTTCGGCAAGAGCAGGATCTTCGCAGACATTGCATACATTTTTTACGATCGGACAGACGTTGCTTATTAGGATTTGCGAAGCGGAATCATTTACGCCATCTACATAAGGAAGCCGGAGAGAGCAGATGCCTGCTGCTTCCAGAATTTCCTGAGGAACATGTGAGCAAAAAGAGATTGCGGTCTTTTTGCCGGCTGCATGGCAGCTGGAGATCAGATTCTGCAGTTCTTGTTTATTCATGAGCCAGCGCCTCCTTTTGTTTTCACGGATCATTTCAAGGAAAGCCTCGATACGGGTACGGATCTGAGCCTCATCACCGGGTGTAAAGTCTGTCTGGATATGTAACAGGGGGATTCCCTTGGATTCGCATACACGTCTCAGGTTTTCTGTCTCAACGGCAAACGGATTACAGGAGTGGAGCGTGATACTCACATACCCATCAGCATGCCATTCATCAATGGTATCGGCGACTTGCTTCATGCGTCTTGTGTTGGGAGAGACCACCGCACAGGGAACCTCCAGATATTTTTCTGCAATACGGACAATCGGATCGCGGCTGGTATCTTCATCTACAGTGCGGCGAAGAGAGGAGATCCCGCAGCATCCTTCGTAGCAGACGATAGATGCGCCCAGTTCTTCCATAACATTGATCGTCTTTTCGTTTGTCGCCACATATCCGCCTCCGGAAACGATCAGTCTGGGGCGTGTCGGGTCCGGCTCAACCGGATATTTTCCTTCGTGCCAGTTCTTTTCACATTCTTCGATGATGTTGGATATCTTTTCATATTTGGCTTCATCGTCAAACATAAACTGTAATCCATCGGTAACATCATTCATTGCGACACCGGTGACAGCAGGCGGATCATACTTTCCTAATTCATAAAGATGTGCCTGCTGGGTCCGGAGCTTATTGTTCCAGACAATCGATTCGTTCAGCATATCACCGGTGATTGTGATATTGAAATGCTCTTCCAAACCTTCTTTAAATTTACGGATTTCAGAAACCCACATTTCCAGAGAACGGTCATAATCAGGAATGTTTGGCAGATGGATCACCTGCATCGGTTTATATTCTCCAAGAAGCTCATACATTTTTTTCTTTCCGTCGCAGGTAGTCTCTCCCACAACAATATCTGAAAAATATGCAAATGGACAGCTGTCTTCCATGACATGTCCAAAGCTTGCCTTAATGAGCGGGCAAAGGTTAGCCGGAAGCCTTGTTTCGGCGGTTTTAATGGGTAAATGGCTGCGCCCGCACAGAGCGACCTGCTTTAAGCCGGCTGCATGGATGATTTCTGCGGGGTATACTGACAGAACATCCCGCACACCTGTTTCCCCTGGTCTTTTACTTCTTTCATCTTCAGAAAGCCCGCACGGCGGGCGTCTGCAAATTCTTCAAAGTTCTTTGGTAATTCGTTTGGCACAGTTCTCCTCCTCCAATTCAAATAAAATAACTCTTAATAAATAAAATAGCATGCATGAATCATGAAAAGCAATGAAATGGGAGTAATACTTGAGAAGTCAATATTTCCGAAATAAAATATTACGTTTTTAAATAATTTAAACACTTTACATTCGTTTTGCTGGCAGATAGAATGTAATGCGTGATAAAATTTTTAAACTGTAAATGGATTAACAATACGAAAGGGAACAGAGTGAAAGCTGTAAAATCATTTATGAAAGGCATTGGGGGCAAAGCCCTTATAGTTGTCCTGGTCGTGCTGGCTGGATTTGGCATTCGCCAGAAGCTGGAGCAGACCTATGAAGACAACCAGGCCAGAACGGAAGACGGAGAGGTAAACGTGTATGAAGACGGCTCAAGAGTCGGACGGGATCTGGACTATGCGGAAAATGTTCCGGAAGATAATAAAATACTGCAGGAATTTAAAAAGTTGTATCCGCAGGCAAAGGTACTGGTGGCCTGTGAGGAGGATCTGACAAACGATGGCTGCAGTGATCTGGTCGTGATATTTAATCAGCCGGAAGAAGAGGCGGATCATGAGCATGATTCCAATACACAGCTGGTTGACGGAGGACATATCCGGCTTGTGGTCATGGTGGATTCCGGAGATGGCGAAAACTATGTGGGTTCGGATCCAATCCCGGCCCCGGTAGAAAATCAGAGGATTAAGTTCCAGGACATTGACCAGAAAGATGAGATAGAATTTATCCTTCAGGGACAGAAAGGATCAAATGTAGGATATGGTATCTTCCGGGTGGTAGACGGATCACCGGTAAATCTTTCGGGGAAGGAATGGAAGACTGCTGATAGGGCCTTTTGATTAGAGGTTCTAATCCAGGTAAAAAAGAAAGCCGCTGCTTACGATTGTGTATTAAGCAGCGGCTTTTCATATTTCAGGCGGGAGCAACCTGGTGGCCATGCCCCTGTATCCGCCTTTGTTTTTATATTTACGCTCTCCACTTTAACAGAACTCTTTCAAAGAGAACTAAAAGAGTATCGATCAGGAACCCGATCACAGCGGCGATAATCATATATGCGATCACGGTTGCTGTTTCGAGGTGTGTCTGAGCTTCCACCATTATGTAACCGAACCCGGCACTTGTCGCAATGAACTCCGCTCATATAACGGACATCCAGCCAAGGCCGATGGCCAGTCTAAGGCCGGTAAGCACGCCTGGAAGTGAGCCGGGGATTACAATGTCTTTGATGATACTAAGTGTGCTTGCACCCATGGATCTTGCCGCATTGTAAAAATCCTTGCTGATATCCTGTACACCGGCGATCGTATTTAGGATGATCGTGAAGACACCGCTGAATGCGATCAAAAAAAAAAGTGTAGGTCCGTCTCCGATACCAAACCATACAATGGCAAGCGGTACCCAGGCCATGATCGGAACCTGTCTCAATGAATTGATAAATGGGGACATCCATTGCAGGAGCCGCGGCGAATATCCCATGATCATCCCAAGAGGAAATCCGATCACGAACGCATAGACCGAACCGGTTACAACACGGCGCATCGTAATTCCCAGGTTTTCCAGAACGTACATATCTGTAAGCGAATATACGACCTGATATAGTACATCCTCTAAATAGGGAAAAATAAACGGAGAATTTACAGCATGTGCAGCAAAAAACCATACCAGGGCAATGATGATCAGTGAAACGATAGCGCCCACGTTATAGTTTTTTCCGCCGAATTTTTTCCAGATCCGCCTGTCCTTGTTCTGGGTGGCATGTATCATACGATCCACTTGTTTGTTATCTCCCAATATTTCACCTCCTTCACGATCATTATAGTCTAAAGCTTGCACAATCAAAAAAAGCATAGCAAAAATTGAACTATTATAGTAGAAATATTGGATAAAATAATAAAAACCCTGTCGAATATTGCGTTTTTTATAAAGACAGAAGGGGCCGAGAAATAAAGCTATAATTGTCAATGATTAATTACCGGATAGAAGGCATGATGTATGAAGAGCAGCAAAAAGATTGCAATTTTTATTGTAGGATTTGTTTTTATAGGTCTGTTGATATCGGCAGTATTTCCAAAAGAAAGAGAGAAAAATCCAGAAGCGCAGATCCGTATCGGCGCAGGAGATGATGTTTCCGGGATTCTGATGGAGGAGACGGTAGAGAATCTAGGAGAAGAGTATACCGTTTATGAAGAACTGGAAAGCACATCTTTTCAGGATTGCTGAAGTAATATTGCTCAGTGGGCACTGAGCGCGGAAGAAATCAATCTGGCATTCTACTGCGGCCATGTGGCCAGACATACGGTGGAAGAAAACGAAGACGTTATGATCTACGGACCGGTTGTCATGAACGCAGAAGTGATTTCTTATAAGGATTCCTGGGAAAATGTGAAAACAGTGGGGATCAGCCAGGGGAGACAGACGGAGAAAACACTGGCAGAACAGAGTTACCCACAGATCCAGGAGTTTCAGGAAGTAACACAGAAAGGACTCCTCTATACGTTGGAGGACCAGCAGATCGATGCGGTGATCCAGGATTTAACGAAAGCGGCAGACGTTCCGGAATATCCATACAAGCCGCTGACAGATAGTGACTATATTTCTTATGTCCTGGTCGTGGACAAGGATTTTGTACAGACAGAAGCGTTTGCTGATTTTGTAGACAGCTATAACAAAGCAGCAGAAAAATTAAATGATCCGGAATACCTTGCGAAGAAGCTGGGGGTGGAAGAAGACTGGCTGCAGGGAACAGCAGTGGAATTTTTGCCGTTGCAGGAGAGTGGAGAATAAAAATTTATTTTGTTTTTGGAATAAAAAATCATGACTTTATTTAAAATGCCAATATTTTCCTTCCCTGCTTTTGGTTTTCGCTCTGGTTTGCTATCATTTATTTATGTTGTTATAAAATCTTTATGAACAAAGGAGAAAAGGTTATGAAAAAAAGAGTTGTTGCCGCATTATTAGTTGCTGCAATGTCGTTTTCTCTCGTTACCGGATGTCATGACAGCAGCTCAGAAACAGCCACCGTAGATGTTGAACAAACAGATTATGATCCGGAGGAAGCTGTTGCTGATTTCGAATTCGGAGAGTTGAATGACACAGAAAAGGATTATGTGGTGGAAATGGGATATTTTAACTGCGATCATATGTGCTGTTCAATTATTGCTGATGAGGCTGGGGATCTATGAAGCACTCGGAGTGAATGTGAATATTACAAAAGTCGGCAGAAACTGTAAAATGCGCTGCTGAGCGGAGCCATGGATGTTGGTTACATTTTTTTTTCAGTAAAAATCTCATGGCAGAAGATTCTCCGGTATTCCAGGCGTCTGCTAACCACATCGGCGGTTCCCGTTATCTTGTTGTGAATCCGGATGTTATTGACGTAAACGATCCTAAATCCATCGAAGGAAAAACCATCGGAGGACTTACAGAGCCGGAAACGGATTCTGAATGGAGAAAATGGTCTGAAGAATATGGATTCTCATATCAGTCATCCGATTACGACTTAGTAACGATGGGACAGCAGGATGCCATGTTCGCACTGAAAGCCGGACAGATCGATGCGTTTACCTGCTGCGACCCATATGCTTCTATTGCCGAGTATGAAGGATTTGGAAAGATCATGGCTATCAGCTGGGGTGCAAACCTGGAAGAGGGAGAACTTCTTACAGATGAAAATGCCGGTACCTGCTGCAGTTATGCTATGAGCAAAGAATTCAGAGATCAGTGTCCAGAGCTGTCCCGCCGTATGATCTACGCTCACATGCTGGCTGTTGAATATCTGTATACACATCCTTACAATGCAGCCATGATGTTTGCAGATGGTTTCGATGTGGATTCGTATGTTGGTCTTCGTACCGTATACATGAAGACGGTAGCAGAGGGACGTACGATCACATGGCAGTGGTCTGAACAGAATATGATAAACGACGAGCAGTTTGAAAGACAGTGGACAAATCCGTCTGTACCGGAAGAAGACATTATCAATGCATCAGATGCAAAGAGTTCTCTTGAGCTTTCCGGACAGATATTCGAAGATGCCGGAGTAAAGGACTTCAACGAGTTATAGCCGAAGAAGTTGACGACGTATTCCCTCTGGGCATGACCTTTGAAGATTGGTATAATGCGGCTAAGGAGGTTGACGGTATCTCCGATGAGGACGCTGTTGATATCTCTGATACTGCTACGCCATATCTGAACGAAAACGTGGAAGAGTAATTAGATAAACGCTCAAAAAGCCTGTGGTTTCAAACCTTCAGGCTTTTTGTGAGTTTTGGGCAGAGCTTAGATAGAGATATTAAATAACATTATACAAATAATCGATTAGACATGATTCGTTCATAATTGATATAGTAGTTAGTTAGTTTTTAGGAATGAAAAGAGGGGTGCTATGCGACTGGAATATATTGAAAGCTTTATCAGCGTCGTGAATTGTAAAAGCTTTTCCGGGGCCGCAAAACAGACTTTCTTATCTCAGCCAACGATCAGTACACATATTAAGCATCTGGAATCCGAATTGGGTGTTCAGCTTTTGGTACGTTCTACCAAAGATGTAGTGCTTTCAGAAGCGGGGCTGATTTTTTATCCTTATGCTGTCCGGCTTCTGGAGACAGAAAAGGAAGCGCTTGCCCAGCTTGGCAAAAGTGAAAGCAAAGTGCAGGGAACAGTAACAGTGGCGGCCTCATCGGTTCCCTGCAATTATATCCTCCCGCAGTTTCTCAAGTATTCCAGGAAGATATACGGATCTGTTGTACAAGCTTTGCGAAGGAGACAGCGATAAGGTTATCCAGTCTGTCTTGCGTTTTGAGGCGGATCTGGGAGTTGGAAGTATTATGAGTACAAATGAAAAATGTATGTGTATCCCGCTGATCCAGGATCAGATCGTACTGGTTACACCGAATACGGCGGAATATCAAAGCCTTAATGGGAAATTTCCGGTAGAAAGACTGAAAAAAGAAGTCTTTGTAGCAAGAGAGGCGGGAAGCGGCACAAAGCTGGCTGCAGAAAGCATCGAGCGGGCATTGGGCCTCCATGACAAACCGCTGGTTGCCGTTCAGGTAGAATCCTCTGAGCTGGTGAAAAGAGGGGTGAAGCAGGGGCTGGGTGTTGCCTTTGTCAGTAATTTTGCCGTAGCTGAGGAAGTGGAGCAGGGAAAGCTGTTGAAATTTGAATTTCCGGAGGTCAAAACATCCAGGCAGCTTTACTTGATGTATCACAGAGACCGGGTCATGACACATCCGGTATCCAGTGTCATCAAGGCTTTCAGGCAGTATTGCCAGAATATTACAGATCAGAATAGCAGCGCTAATTAATATTGCGATTTTTGATAAAGAGACAAAAAAAGACCAGGTTCAGGCTATAATGAACTCTACGGTACAGAACATTGAGAAAGAAATGGGTGAAACAGATGGAAAAACCGTGTATCGAATATATCAGCGCCTGTGCATGATGCGAGGTGTTTGGGGACTTGGTTCAAGGTTCTTGGGAAGGAGTATGAAGGAAAGGTCCATGTGAAGATTTACAGAGCAGGCAAGGACTTTGACTATATTCCGAAATACGGCGCAGTCACAAAAAGTATGCTGGTGATCAATGAAAAGAAAGCGATAACCAAATTGACGAAACCGGCAGTGCGCGCGGCATTTAAGGAGGCGCTGGAGTTATGATCAGCGATTTTGTACAATTTATAATCAGTACGATTCGTTCAGCATGGGACATGCTGAATGGCTCTTCAGGCTGGATGGTTTTCAGTTTTATGCTCGCCGGGCTTCTGCATGAATTTATGAAGCCGGAGAAGATCCAGAAGACTGCTATTGGATCCAAAAGGGTCAGTGGCGTGTTCTGGGGGATGCTTTCCGGGAGCCTTGTTCCGATATGCAGCTGCGGAACGATCCCGTTAGGTATCAGTTTGTATTACAGCGGGGCATATCTGGGCCCGACACTTGCATTTATGATCAGTAATCCGGTCTTGAATCCGGCTGCCCTGATCCTGTGCGTTGGCTTGCTGGGAAAAGAAATCACGATCATATACGTG
>ENA-OPZM01000252-OPZM01000252.1-human-gut-metagenome-genome-assembly--contig:-NODE-252-length-23515-cov-8.151702_pt1 | contig 23515 bp, 31 predicted proteins | sample MGYA00242478_ERZ504493 | MGnify/ENA primary metagenome ERZ504493 (study PRJEB26092, sample SAMD00036227) | human gut metagenome | host: Homo sapiens | study: EMG produced TPA metagenomics assembly of... | reverse complement strand
CTTCCGTAATGTCAAGAGCGACAAGCACACGGCTTACGGCTGTGCATTTGTCGCCCACAATAAGCCCTGCGTTGTCAAAACTCATCTGAGTTGCACAGGGCGCAAATTCTTCAAAAAAAATTAAGTATATCGTTTATGGTTTTCACTTAAAGCTCTCCTCAAGAATGCGTGCGGTTTCGGCACAGACAGGGTTGCCCTTAGCCTGTTTTAAAAGTCTGCGCACACAGCCTTCAATAAATCTGCGGTGCATGGAGTTGTTTTTCGGATCAAGCCCGTAAAGAAAAAGGTCGCTTTCCGATACCGTGCGAACCTCACCGCTGTATTCGGCAAGAATTACAGTGTAGCACTTGTTTGCGGCAGTACAGCAGTCACGCTTGATAACGCTGAAACCGTTTGCAAACAGCCAACGCATAAGCTCTTCACTTTTGGTCATAGGCTGAAGAATAAAGTGCTTTGACCTGTCCTTTGAAAACTCCCAGTTTTCGATAATCTGCGAAATGAGTTCTCCGCCCATTCCTGCAATTACTATGTCGTCAGCCTCATCGCCCGAAATTTTTTCAAGACCATTTGAAAGCCTTGCTTCAATTCGATTGTTAAGACCGCTGTTGTTAATTGTTTCAATTCCCCGTTCAAGGGGCAGGGGGTTGATGTCTGCGGCAATCGCTGTGTCGCATCTGCCAATACGGCACAGCCACACCGGAAGATAGGCATGGTCTGTGCCGATATCGGCAACCTTTGCTCCGTTACGCACAAAGTCCGCACAAAGCGCAAGACGGTTATCAAGCGAAAAATCAGATGCGCCGTTCATTATGCAATTGCTTTGTTAAGGTCTGCAACGAGTGCGTCTGCATCTGCACCGTGTACCATACAAGCCTCTTCAATCGTTTCGCCTCGTGATGCAGGACAGCCAAGGCAGTGCATACCGATGCTGAAGAAAAGCTCTGCTGTGTCGGGGTACTGATCAAGAACATCACCGATTATTGAATTCTTTGTAATTTCCATTATAAAAAACCTCCTGTGTCATGAAACTGCAACATCGCTTTGATGTCACACTATAGTAGTATAGCATAAAGCCGTACTTTTTAAAAGTGATATTTTAAATTTTTGTGTAAGGTATAAGTCTTATTTTGCCCAATATTTGCGGTCAAGACTGCGGTATTGAACCGCCTCAAGAACATGCTCGGAGCGGATTATCTCCGATTCGTCCAAATCGGCAATGGTTCTTGCAACTTTCAAAACCCTGTCATACGCTCTTGCGGTAAGTCCAAGACTTTCAAAAGCGTCTTTGAGCGTCTTTTCAGCCTCTTTATCAATTACGCAGACCTTTTCAAACTGCTCTGCGTTAATTTTTGCGTTGCAGGTTGTTTTACTGCCCTTAAATCTTTCACGCTGAATTTTTCTTGCTCTGTCGGCTCTCTTTTTGATGTCGGCTGAACATTCGGCAGATGAAGCGTCACGCAGTTCTTCAAATTTCACAGCAGGCACTTCTACATGGATATCAAAACGGTCGAGAAGCGGACCGGAAATGCGGTTGAGGTAGCGCTTTATCTTCTGTTCCGAACAGGTGCATTTTCTTGTCGGATCACCGTAATATCCGCACGGACATGGGTTCATTGCGGCAACCACCATAATCGAACACGGATAGGTGCATTTCTGACCTGCTCTTGAAATTGTGATAGAGCCGTCTCAATCGGCTGACGGAGTACCTCAAGCGCCGTTCTTGAAAATTCGGGCAGCTCGTCAAGGAACAGCACACCGTTGTTTGCAAGTGAAACTTCACCCGGTCTGATAGTTCCCGTACCTCCTCCGCCGAGTCCTACGGGCGTTACCGTGTGGTGAGGCGAACGGAACGGTCGTGTTGTGATAAGTCCGTCATGCTTTAGCGTTCCTGCAATTGAGTGGATTTTTGTGGTTTCAATCATTTCGTCAAAGCTCATATCGGGCAGAATTGACGGAACTCGTTTTGCAAGCATACTTTTGCCCGAACCGGAGGGCCTATGAGCAGAATATTATGACCGCCGGCAGCGGCAATTTCAAGCGCACGCTTCACCTCAAGCTGACCCTTTACCTGAGAGAAATCCGGAATGTAGTCCCGTTCTTCCGTGGGAGAATGTGTATTCGGCTTTGCGGGTGCAGGTTCGAGAATGTGATTGAGATAATCTTTCAGTTGAAGAATGTTGTCAATACCATACACTTCAATTCCGTCAACAACAGCGCCCTCGCTTGCGTTGGCTTTCGGAACATAAATTTTCTTTATACCGCATTCCTTCGCTTTGATTACCATGGGCAGAACTCCGTTGATTCCTCTGACTTCTCCCGAAAGCGAAAGCTCGCCGATGAATGCGCAGTCGGAGATGTTGCCCTTAATCTGATTGAGCAGTATAAGAATTGCAACCGCAATCGGCAAATCGTAAATAGGCCCTTCTTTTTTGATATCGGCAGGGGCAAGGTTCACGGTCATATGTGCGGCAGGATATCTGAATCCGCAGTTCTTTAATGCACTGAGAACCCTGTCCTTGCTCTCACGCACGGCGGCGTCGGGCAGACCGACCATATCAAATTCCCGTGTGCCGTTGTACATTGACGCCTCAAGCTCAACCTTGTAGCCGTCCATACCGCTCACGCCAAAACTGTTGCAGGTAACAACCATAAAAATTCCCCCGAACCGATAAATAAAAATCGTAATAAATTAATAATATAAAGTATAACATTTTCTGCTTCTCTTAACAAGTTTCATAATGTATGTAATTCCGACTTTATTTCAGCTATTTTGCACAAATAATTTCCATATCATAATGCAATATTACAGAAATTGCTTTCGGGTTGTTGACATTTGTGCGTTTTTGTTATACTATTAAGCGTATAAGAATAAGTATTAGGGGCAGGTTATGACCGAATTGCAAAAATCCTACGGTACTTTATCCGACGCACAGCTTGCAAATTTTGTGAGTCTTGGTGATGACCGTGCTTTTGATGAGCTTGTCGTAAGATATCTTGACACAATCAGCATAATTGCACGAAAGTTTTCGGCAGAGGGTTATGAACACAATGACTTTGTTCAGGAAGGACTTGTGGGACTGCTTTGTTCCTGCAAAGCCTTTGATCAAAACGGCGGTGCAAGCTTTAAAAGCTATATGTCGGTTATTGTTGAGAGAAGATTTATTTCTATAATCAGACGGGGAGAACAGAAAAAAGCCATTCCCTCATCAAGCATTGTTCCGATGGACGATGTGGCGAGTCAATCGAAGATTCCGCCAAAACTCCCGAAGAACTTTTGATGTGCAGAGAACAGCTTGACCAGTTGCTGTTGCGACTTCAAAGTGTGCTGTCAAAGTCCGAATACGATGTTCTTATGCTCTACGGCAACGGCTTGAGTTATAAGGAAATTGCAGAAAAGCTTTCCGTAACCGAAAAGGCGGTTGACAATGCCTTGCAAAGAGCAAGAAAAAAGGTTCACGGCGGTCTGAATGTCGGCTGAGCGGTGAACCGAAAATTAATATTTGTCCTTAACAGTATTGCGGTGCAACTCCGCACGGGGCAACAAACTAACCTCCGAGAGGTAGAAAAAGAGAGGTAAATACCAATGTACGAAGATAAGACACTTGTCTGCAAAGAATGCGGAAACGAATTTGTTTTTACTGCAGGAGAGCAGGAATTTTACGCTGAAAAGGGTTTCACAAACGAACCGCAGCGTTGCAAGGCTTGCAGACAGGCTCGTAAAAATGCTGCCAAGACAGAGAGAGAATTCTTTGAAACCGTTTGCGCTGAATGCGGCGGAACTGCAAGGATTCCTTTCAAGCCTGTTGAAGGCAAAAGCTACTATTGCAGCGAATGTTTTGCAAAAAGAAAAGCAGCTGAATAATTAATTGAATTTTTATTGTTTTAGTTTAATTTCTCGTAACTGAGGTTAAATATTTTAATTTTAAAAGCTTGATTATCTTCAGACTAATTTCAAATTAAAAAAGCTAAACACAAAAACGGTGGGCATTGCTCACCGTTTTTATGTTTTTCATAATATCACCTGTAACTTGTAATGCAGTAAATGAATAAGCCGATTATCATAAGAATCGGAAAGCCGACACTGTACGGGAAAAAGAATGCAAAAGCCACACCAAAAAGGATACTGTAGAATGGTGTTGAAATCAGCGAAAAAACAATTGATTTGCCGACCTTTGTACCCGTATCGCATTCAAACCTTTTAAACATTGTAAAATAAGCAATAACAGCTTGAATCAAAAATATAAAAACAATACTTCCTATGCTGAATGAAAGATAGCAAGTTAAGTCAGGAAACGGAAGATTAAAAAGCAGTATTGCTGTCATATGCAAAACAAAAAATATCGGGTAAATTATTATGTGATTCTTTTTGCCGATGTTTACTTTGTTTTTGTAACCCGCACTTCTTTCCGTATGGCAAAAATGCCGTTGTAACAGAAAGTATGGCAAGAAGTACAGATAAAATAATTATAGTGATTAAGATTTCGGAATTTGAGTTTTCATTCATAATATTACTTCGTTAAAATCAGCAGGGGTAAAGAGATACTGCGATATATACGGAACTATCGGCGAGCTTACGATAAATATGTAATACGGTGCGCATATTGCGGCAAAGACTGCGGCTCTTTCCGTTTTGTCTGCCTTTGAACAGGAAAATCTTTGGAATATAGTTGACTTTGCAATAAAAAATTCAACTACGCCTGCCACAAATATTAAAGATAAATAAGAAAATTGTCCTATTGAAAGGTGGTTGTAATCACCTGAGTCTGCAATATGTGCAACAGCCGTTGCGGCAAATGATGCAATGAAGTTTATAATTGAAAAAATCAGAATTGTTTTTTTGTAATCATTTTTTGTTATAAGTGTTTTTTCTTCTGTATCGGCTTTTTTTTCTTGCATAATATATAGCAATCGAAACGGTAGTAGATGTAAAAAGTATGGCTGAAAGTATATATAATAATATAACAGCGAGAGTTGCCGAGTTAAGCATAAATCATCTCTCCTTGAAAGAAAATCATCTTGATGAAAAGTGCATATGGAATAAACAGGTGCCAAGGTGCATTTATAACGGCGGTTAAGAATGCAATGCTGTTTCTTTTTCTTTCGGGTATGTCAATTTTTCTCAAAAATGTAAAGTTGTTGACAAGGGTTAAAAACATAATAACAAAAACTACCACACTATTGTGGGAATAGGAAATACACCTGCTCCTCCCGGTAAGAGAACAAAGCCTACAACCATTTCGTAAAATTCGTCCAAAAATGCAACTATGTCAACGCTACTATGGGCTATTGACATAATAATCAAAGTAAAAAACGCAAGCGAAATTAGAATAACGAGAACTTCTGTAAGAAGTGAAATCAATGACGCTTTGATAATGCTGAAATTTCCGCTGTAGTTTTTCTTGTGAAGTGTGTGCAAAATGAGTTTGTTGCTCAGAAGAAGTTTTAAAAAGCTGATAACCACCACGCATATAATGAGAATTACATATGCAATGTAAGGCATTTTAAAATAATCCATAACCAAACCTCCTTAAACACAAAATCAAAACATCATACTGTCGATAATCATACTTGCAATCTGTCCGTAAGGGATCAACAATTCATACGGTGCGTTTGCAAGTGCGGTGAAAAATGAGAGTTTCCATTTTTTATTGTTTGGTATTTCAAATTTGCAATAAACAAATATGTAGTTCACAAAAATCAATACCACTATGCTCACTATAATCACGAAAATAAACGGAAAAACATATATCAAACCAAGACCGTATGGACTATCCAAAAATTCATAATTTGCTCCGATAATAGCCATGTAAAATATAGATAAGAAGTCCTGCAATAACTCGTCAAATCTTATGTGTGAGTAAATTGCATCCATCACCATCGTCACAATAAATAAAGAAGCTAAAGCCAATAATATGTATCCGACTCCGAATGAAATAGAAGCTGTTTTTATGACCTTGAATTTACCGTTGTAAGATTTTTTTAGAAAGGTATTTTTGAAAATACCGAAATTTACTGCTAAAGCTTTTCCTATGCTTACTGCAACGGCACAAATGCCGAGTATAACATATTATGTATGTGTATTTCATAACCAAGCTCCTTAACATTAAATCATAAAATTGTACTCTTGAAAATCATCGCTCCAAACTGACCGTAGGGGATTAACAATTCATACGGTGCATTTGCAAGTGCGGTAAGAAATGAGAGTTTCATTTTCTTATTTTTAGGAACTTCAAAATCTTTGTAAACGAACTTGTAATTGATGAAAAACAGCGTTGGAATGCTTAGAATAACTAAAATAAAGAAAGGTATAACAAATTCATAATGCATACCGTATCCATTACCGATTGCATTGTACCATGGACCTAAAAGAGATATTACAAGTGCAATAAAAAATCCTAAAATCAATTCTACTAAATTTTCTACTATATTAATGTAACTCGATGCACTGCAAAGCGTTATACCTAAAACGATCAGAACAACTAATGCCAACAAAATATAGTTCGTTTTCAAAGTATGTAACGCAACTTTTTTGAATTCAAAATCGCCCTTATATGGCTTTTTTGAGAGGTGTTTTGAAATACCATAGTTTATCGCAAAGGTTTTAAAGATACCTCCGCTGAGAATTACAACGGCAAGTAACATATATAAGATAAACTTCAACATAAAATCACGCTCCTTATCAAGCAATTGAACTAATTCATTAGTACAATTATATAATACAATATCTCTGTACAATTGTCAATCGGAAAACACAAAATTTTTGTTTAATTTCAAATGTTTTTATTACAAAAATTGTATTGAACCGCCCGAATAACATACTTGTTGTCAAATTTGCTTATATAATGTATAATAATAAAAGTAACGATACCGAGAAGGTGATTGCCGTGACGATTGAAAAAATTAAGAGAATTTATGCATCTACCGCAATTTACAAGTTTTCGCAGGGACTAAAGAACGCTGAAACCGATGACTTTGATTCAGCGTTTGACAATGTGCTTGATTTTTTCGGAAACAAAATCGAGGAAGACGCTCTTAAAATTGAATGTTCGGGCGATGAGGTTAATATGATGTTCCTCGATTTTGTAAGAATGTTATCGTCAACCCGTCACCTTGCAATGTGTGTGTTTGTAAACGGCAATGCCGATGTTGATACAGTCAAAAGACTTGAACGCTTTTCAGGTTGGTCGGAGTGCTTTAAGGTTGTTCGTGATATGAATAAACATGATGACAAAATCTGCATCTACATAGGTTTTATAAATTGGTTTGACGGTGAAATTTACGATGTTGATTACACGGTTAATGTAATTATGTAAGGTCAAATTGCTTGAAAAGTCAGACTTTATCGGATAAAAATTGAAAGTCAGAAAAAGTCAAAAATATTTTAAAATATTAGGAAACGAGAGCATAAGCGAGGATTCGTGAGAATTTCAAAGCTTATGCTTTAATTTTTGACTTTAATTGACTTTGACTTTCTCTGACCTTGATATTATAATGTAGTCAAACAAATGAAAAGAGGCGACCAAAATGAGAATGAGCGATTTGGTGGCACAGTACATTATAGAGATGCTTGACCGTGAAAACGGCAGTGCGGAGATTCAGCGAAACGAACTCGCCGGCAACCTCGGATGTGTACCGAGCCAAATCAATTATGTTATAACCTCCCGATTCACTCCCGAAAAAGGCTACATTGTAGAGAGCCGTAGGGGCGGCGGCGGATTTATCCGAATAAGCCGTGTGAAGATGGATAGAGGTACGGCGCTTATGCATATAATAAATTCGATTGGAACAACACTTGACAAGGCAAGTGCAGAGGCAATGCTCAAAAATATGTTGCAAAGAGATATGATTGAGCTTACATCGGCAAGGCTGATAGCCTCGGCGTTGTCCGACAGAACGCTTACAAATGTTGAACAGAGTAAACGAGATGCCGTGCGAGCGGACTTGTTCAAGAATATGTTGCTCACATTAAGTTGATTTTGAACGGAGGCAGTTATTATGAAATGTCAAAAATGCGGTGCTAACAATGCAAATACTCATGTAAAGACCGTTATCAACGGTGAAATTAAAGAATATGATTTGTGCAGTGAATGTGCAAAGAAAATGGGATACACAAACATCTTCGGTAACTTTGAGGACGAATTTTCGGGACTTCTCGGAAGCTTCTTCGGCAACAGCCTTCCTGCAAGAACTCAGGCAACACGCTGTGACTTCTGCGGAAGTTCATATTCCGATATTGCAAAGTCGGGTCATGTAGGCTGTGCAAAATGTTACGAAATCTTCGGCGACCAGCTTCTTCCTTCAATCAGAAGAATACACGGCAACACAACCCATTGCGGTAAGAACAGCCGTTTCGGTACAAAGAAAGCCGAAAAGAGTGCCGAGATGACAAAGAAAGATAAAATCAAGGCACTTAAAAAGGAACTCGACAAGGCAATTTCGGAACAGAATTTTGAACATGCCGCAGAGTTAAGAGACCAGATTAAGGAAATGGAGGCTTAATTATGAGTAACGAAGTAATTTCCACCAGAGTAAGACTTGCAAGAAACCTGAAAGATTACCCGTTTCCGTGCCGACTGTCCGAACAGGGCAGAAAAAAGGTTATTGAAAAGGTTACAAGTGCAATCAGGGACAGCAACAGCTCAATTGCCTCGGATTTCAATCTGATTAAGCTTGATGATTTGACAGAGGCACAGGGTGTGTCGCTTGTTGAAAGACATCTTGTAAGTCCCGAATTCATCAGCGAAACAGAGGGCAGAGCATTGCTGTTGAGCAAGGATGAAAGCATGAGCATTATGATTAACGAGGAAGATCACATAAGACTTCAGGTTATCACAGACGGCTTGTCGCTTGAACAGGCATATGACACAGCCGATAAGCTTGACACCCTGCTTGATGAAAACCTTGAATTTGCTTTTGATGACAAACTCGGTTATCTTACACAATGCCCTACAAACCTCGGTACAGGCATGAGAGCCTCTGTTATGCTCCATCTGCCGGCACTTGAAAAGAGCCGTACAATCGGCAGAATTGCAGGCAACCTTTCAAAGCTCGGACTTACAATCCGTGGTGCTTACGGTGAAGGCTCAGAACCCAGCGGTTCGCTTTATCAGCTTTCAAATCAGGTAACGCTCGGTATCTCCGAAAAAGCCGCAATTGAAAATCTTGAGAACATCACAAAACAGCTTGTTTCTCAGGAACGACAGGCAAGAGAAAGACTTGCAAAGAGTATTGATATTCAGGACAGCGTAAGCAGAAGCTTAGGCTTGTTGAAATCGGCAATGGTTATGACTCATGACGAGGCTTTAAAGCTGTTGTCAAATGTTCGTTTCGGCATTTTGTCGGGACAGATAAAAGATGTTACCGCAGATGTTGTTGACTCTCTTATGGAAAAAATTGAGCCTGCAACGCTTATGGTAAACTCAGGAAAAAATCTTTCCGCACAGGAAAGAGATATTGAAAGGGCAAAAATTTTAAGAGAGGCTCTTTCATAGAAAATAAGCAGTTAATACATTATCCACAAGGAAGGGTGATGATTTTATGTATCAGTTCAAAGGTTTTACAGAAAAAGCAAACAAGGCGCTTAATCTTGCGATTGAAAGTGCAGAGGAGATGCGCCACAACTATGTCGGTACAGAACATATTCTCTACGGACTCGTAAAAGAGGGCAGCGGTGTTGCCGCAACAGCTCTTAATGAGTGCGGAGTAACGGAAGATGCTCTCCGTGAAAAGCTTGAATCCATTAACGGTACAATGTCGCTCGTTGAGCTTACTCCCGATGATTTTACTCCCCGTACAAAGAGAGTTTTGAGAGCCGCAGTTATCATTTCTTCAAAAACAGGCTACACCTATGTAGGCACAGAGCATTTGCTCCTTGCAATCCTTTCGGAGAGCGACAGCTACGCAGTTGCTTTTCTTGAGGAACTCGGTGTATCTGTTGAAAGACTTGCACAGGCTGTGTCAAAAGGTATGCAGGGCGGTGCAGAGGAAGGCTTCGGCGGTTTTGAAAACGAATCCGCTCCGAACGGTTCACAGAAAGGCGGTTCGGCTCTTGATAAATTCGGCAGAGATCTTACTCAAGCCGCAAAGAACGGTGAAATTGATCCTGTAATCGGCAGAGAAAAGGAAATCCAGAGGGTTATCCAGATTCTTTCCCGCCGTACAAAGAACAATCCTGTTCTTATCGGTGAACCCGGTGTAGGTAAAACTGCGGTTGCAGAGGGACTTGCACTTGAAATTGCAAAGGGCAATGTGCCTGAAATTCTTAAAGACAAGCGAGTTGTCAGCCTTGACCTCACAGGTATGGTAGCAGGTGCGAAGTACAGAGGTGACTTTGAGGAGAGAATCAAGGCGGCTATTGACGAGGTTAAAAAGTCAAAGAACACTATCCTCTTCATTGATGAACTTCATACTATCGTTGGTGCAGGTGCCGCAGAGGGCAGTGCAGACGCCGCAAATATCCTTAAACCGTCACTTGCAAGAGGCGATTTTCAGGTTATCGGTGCAACAACTCTTAACGAGTACAGAAAATATATTGAAAAAGATGCCGCTTTGGAGCGTCGTTTCCAGCCCGTAAAGGTTGGCGAGCCTACTCCCGAACAGGCTGTACAGATTCTTAAAGGCTTGCGTGACAGCTACGAGGCACACCATAAGGTTAAGATTACCGATGAGGCAATCAATGCCGCAGTAACATTGTCATCAAGATATATCGCAGACCGTTACCTCCCCGATAAGGCAATTGACCTTATTGATGAGGGTGCGTCAAAGGTAAGGCTTGCATCTCTTACTTCTCCTGATAATGTAAAGGAGCTTGAAGATGAAATTGCAGACTATGAAAAAGAAAAGGCAAGCGCAATTAACGAGCAGGACTTTGAAAGGGCTGCAAGACTTCGTGATGAGCAGAAGGAACTTCAGACAAAGCTTGACGATGCAAAGAAGAAGTGGCAGGAACAGCAGAAGGGTAATAGCGGCGAGGTAACTGCCGAGGATATCGCAAAGATTGTTTCCGAATGGACAGGTATCCCTGTTGTTCAGCTTACTAAGGAAGAAAGCGAAAGACTTCTTAACATGGAGAATGTTCTCCACGAAAGAGTTATCGGTCAGAGCGAGGCTGTAACTGCAATCGCAAAGGCTATCAGACGAGGCAGAGTAGGTCTTAAAGACCCGAAAAGACCTGTAGGTTCGTTTATCTTCCTCGGTCCGACAGGTGTCGGTAAAACAGAACTTTGCAAGGCTCTTGCAGAGGCAATGTTCGGCGATGAAAATGCAATGCTCCGTCTTGATATGAGTGAATATATGGAGAAACACACCGTGTCAAAGCTTATCGGTTCACCGCCCGGATATGTAGGCTTTGAAGAGGGCGGTCAGCTCACCGAAAAGGTAAGAAGAAAACCGTATTCGGTTGTACTTTTTGATGAGATTGAAAAGGCTCACCCCGATGTATTCAATATGCTCCTCCAGATTCTTGAGGATGGCAGACTTACCGACTCACAGGCAGAACGGTTGACTTTAAGAACACCATTATCATAATGACCTCTAATGTCGGCGCAAGACTTATCACCGAAAAGCAGAGCTCACTCGGTTTTAATTCCGAAAATGAGAATGCCGAAGAGAGCGAGAAAAAGGACATCAAGGAGCTTGTAACAGGCGAACTCCGCAAGGTATTCCGTCCTGAATTCTTGAACCGTGTTGACGATATTATCGTGTTCAACAAGCTCAACAAGGACGAAATTAAGCAGATTGCCGTTAAGATGCTCAAAACTCTTGAAAACCGTCTTGATAAGATGAATATTAAAATCAGCTTTACAGACAACGCAGTCAGCGAGATTGCCGACAAGGGCTTTGACGAAAACTACGGTGCAAGACCTCTCCGCCGTGCAATACAGAACGAGATTGAAGATCCGCTTTCAGAGCAGATGCTTTGAAGGCAAGGTCAAGGACGGCGCAGTAGTTACCTGCGATTTCGCAGACGGTCAGTTTACCTTTACAACAGCAAACTCCAATTAAGCGTAATTCTTAATAAAAATAAAATCAACCGCAGAGTGAAAAACTTTGCGGTTGATTTTTTGTTTTGAATATCTTGACAGAATGAATTTAAGGTGTATAATTAAGCCGACAAAAACACAAGAGGGTGTTAATTATGAAAAAAATTATCTCGATTATCTTGTTGGCAGTTATTATCTCAACTTCTGTTTTATTTACAGGTTGTGGTGGTGAAGTTGCGTCAAATAACGCTCAAACTTCTGATGAAGCCGATACAACTGCTTTATCAGATACTACTCCGACCGCAGATCCAAACCAATTTTCAGTTGAATTTTATGACTACAAAACTAATGAACTCATTTCAAAATCAAACAAAAACAACCTTAACGAAAAGTTGAAGGCATCTGACGATTTGATATATATGACATCTGATAATAAGGTGGATTCGATAGATGTTGAACCGAGTTATGTACTTCTTTTATCATACCTGAAAGATACCAGTCGAGATATTTGGGTTTTGATATATGTCAAGGGTGATGATGTCTATGTTCAGGCTGACAAAAGGCACGCAAACATAAACCTTGACACGGCAGGCTATGATATCTATAAGAGTAAATATAATAAGTCACAGCTTGAAGAACTGATAAAATAATCACAGTGTAAAGTTGCCTGAATTTAAAAGATTTTACAAACACGGTGTAACCCAAGTACATAGGTTGCATTGTGCTTTTTACATCAAATTTTTGCTCATAATTTGAAAAGTGTAGCTTTTGCCCCTCAATTTTCATTGAAAAGTGTAGTTTTTAACCCCTCAATTTTCATTGAAAAGTGTGATTTTGTCTGTTGACAAAACAAAAAAAGCCTCCCGTGGTGGGAGGCTTTTGTTCGGTTATGAACCGTTAATCAGTCGATTTCAACCATAATTTTTTCTTCATTGCGGATAGCGGCACTGCGGGCAATTGTGCGGATAGCCTTGGCAATTCTGCCCTGCTTACCGATGATTCTGCCCATGTCGTTTTCTGCAACATGAATGTGGTAAACAACTGTTCCCTCTTCGTTGGGAGCGTCTGCTTCAACTGATACGGAATCGGGATCGTCAACAAGACCCTTTGCGATAACTGCAAGTAAATCTTTCATTGTTTGTCCTTTCCGAAACGCAATTATTCAATTACGCCGTTCTTCTTGAGAAGAGCCTTTACTGTGTCTGTTGGCTGAGCACCGTTAGCAATCCACTTCTTAACTGCTTCAGCGTCAACATTGAACTCAGAAGGCTTCTTGAGAATATCATATGTGCCGATTTCTTCAATGAAACGGCCGTTTCTCGGATATCTTGAATCTGCTACTACTACTCTGTAGAAAGGAGCCTTCTTTGAACCCATTCTTCTAAGTCTGATCTTTACTGCCATAATGTTCACCTCATAAAAATTGTTAATTTATATTCACCAACCGTAATTGGATGAAAAACTTTGTTTAATGTTTGATTAATGTTAATTATTTGAACGGAGGCATTCCGTCCGGTCCGCCCATTCCGCCTGCAGGTCCCATACCGTTCATCGGCATACCGCCGAGTCCGGGAAGACCTTTCATTTTTCTTCTTTTCTTAGAGCCTTTTCCGCCCTTTGTCATCTGACGCATCATCTTCTGCATCTGGTCAATCTGCTTGATAAGTCGGTTGACCTCTTCAATGCTTCTGCCCGAACCTGCCGCAATTCTGCGCTTTCTTGACGGGTTCATAATGTGCGGATGACTTCTTTCTTCGGGTGTCATTGAGAGGATAATTGCCTGAACCCAGTCAATCTGTCTGTCGTCAATGTCAACGCCCTCAAGCTGTTTTCCGACACCCGGAATTTTTGAGAGAATGCCCTTGAGCGGTCCCATTTTTTTGACCTGCTCAAACTGATCGTACAAATCGTTAAAGTCGAATTTGTTGCTCATCATCTTCTGAGCCATTTCTTCAGCTTTTTCGGCATCCATTTTATTCTGTGCGTCCTCAATGAGAGTAAGCACATCACCCATGCCGAGAATACGGCTTGCCATTCTGTCGGGGTGGAAAACTTCAATATCGTCAAGCTTTTCGCCTGTACCTGCAAATTTAATAGGTCTGCCTGTAACAGCCTTTACCGAAAGCGCTGCACCGCCTCGAGTGTCACCGTCAAGCTTTGTGAGAATAACACCCGTAATGTCAAGAAGTTCGTTAAAGCTCTTCGCAACATTAACTGCGTCCTGACCTGTCATCGAGTCGATAACAAGCAAAATTTCGTTTGGTTCAACTTCTTTTTTGATGTTTTTAAGCTCATCCATAAGAGCCTCATCAATATGAAGTCGGCCTGCGGTATCGAGAATAACAACATCGTTGCCGTAGTCCTTTGCACGCTTGATTGCCTCTTTTGCAATCTTAACGGGATTTGCTTTTCCCATTTCAAAAACAGGAACTCCTGCCTTTTCACCGACAACCTTCAACTGGTCGATAGCGGCGGGACGATATACATCACAGGCGGCAAGCAGAGGATTTCTGCCTTGCTTTTTCAGCATTTTTGCAAGCTTTGCCGTGTGGGTTGTTTTACCCGAACCCTGAAGACCGCACATCATGATGACTGTCGGAGGCTTTGACGCAAACTCAATTCGTGCGTCCTCACCGCCCATAAGGCTTGTAAGCTCCTCGTCAACAATCTTAACAACCATCTGTGCAGGAGTAAGACTTTGCATAACATCCTGACCGACAGCACGCTCTGTTACTTTGTTTGTAAAGTCCTTTGCAACCTTGTAGTTTACATCGGCCTCAAGAAGTGCGAGTCGAACCTCTCGCATTGCTTCCTTAACATCTTTTTCAGAAAGCTTGCCTTTGTTTTTCAGTTTTTTGAACGCATTGCCAAGCTTATCTGCAAGTCCTTCAAATGCCATGAAAACTCCTTTAATCTTTCAGCGAGCCTGATTTTTCGATGATAACATCCGCAAGCTCTGTGATTTGTGTATCCTGTGAAAGTTCTTTTATTTCAAGTGCAAGAGCCGAAATTTCGTCAAGCCCCTGCTCAAGCTTACTGAACTGTTTGAACAGACCGAGCTTTTCTTCAAGCTCAAAAAGCTGTTGCTCACTGCGCTTGATACTGTCACGCACACCCTGTCTTGTTATTCCCATTTCATCGGCAACCTCTGCAAGCGACAAATCTTCATTATAATAAAGGTCAATCGCCTTTTTGCCCGAGGGCTTTAAAAGCTCACCGTAAAAATCAAACAAGAGAGATACTTCAATGTTTTTTTCCATACCTGACAGCTCCCGTGATTCTGGTCTGCGTGTAAAGAAAATTTCTTTACACCTGTGAATTATAATATACAATTGCCCGTTTGTCAAGTATTTTAAGCCGATTTTACGGCTGAGAGTAATTTTGATAAATTTTTAATTTTCGGGAAGTTATCAAATTTGTACAGTTATATTACAAAAACGGCAATATTGTGGTAATTTCGGAAGATTTAAATAACTAAAATAAGCCGATTGTAATGCGATTTTGAGTATAATTACGAAAGAGTAAAAAAAGTGTTTCTATCCTTTACAAATGAGTGGCTATGTGAAGTTTAGTTTTCGTCAAAATTCACAAAAATTATTTTTTTAGTGAAAAAAGCTATTTTTAATGTACATTTTCAAGTAAAATGTGTTATAATTGTTTTGAATTATTGAAGAAACGGGAGTTTTGCTTTACGGAACAAATTATAAATATCGACAGAATGGAAAATGCCGTAGCACTTTTTGGCAGTTTTGACGGAAATATTAAGCTGATTGAAAAGGAGTTTAATGTCCGTGTCACCTGCCGTGACAGTGAGCTTAAGGTTGAGGGCGATGCCGAAAACACATCGAAGGCCTGCAAGGTTATTGAAAGCCTGTTGCAGTTCATCAACCGTGGTGAAGCACTTTCCGAGCAAAATATCCGCTACTGCATTTCGCTTGTCAATGAAGGCAGTGAGGACAAAATAGAACAGCTTGCAGGCGACTGCATCTGTATTACTTCAAAGGGAAAGCCTATTAAGCCGAAAACCATCGGTCAGAAGCGCTACTGCTCGCAGATTGCGAAAAATACCGTCACAATCGGTGTCGGCCCTGCCGGTACGGGCAAGACCTACCTTGCCGTTGCAATGGCGGTCACGGCTTTCAGAAGCAAGCAGATTAACCGAATAATTCTCACAAGACCTGCTGTTGAGGCAGGTGAAAAGCTCGGTTTTCTGCCCGGTGATTTGCAGAGCAAGGTCGATCCGTATCTTCGCCCCCTGTATGACGCATTGTTTGATATGCTCGGTGCGGAAACATATCAAAAGTATGTTGAAAGAGGTAACATTGAGGTTGCACCGCTTGCATATATGCGAGGAAGAACGCTTGACGACAGCTTTATAATTCTTGACGAGGCTCAGAATACGACAAGGGAACAGATGAAGATGTTCCTTACCCGACTCGGATTTAACTCAAAAATGGTAATCACGGGCGATATTACACAGATTGACCTTCCGAACGGTGCAAAGAGCGGTCTTAAAGACTGTATCAAAATCCTCAAGAATATTGACGATATCGGCACCTGTTTCTTTGACGAAAAGGATGTTGTCCGTCATCGCCTTGTTCAGGATATCATCAAGGCTTATGCAAAATTTGAAAACACTGACATTAATAATTTACGAAACAACGGCTCCAAAAACAACGGCTCCAAAAATTAATTTACTTAATTTTCACATATCCCACGCTATCGGGTTAAAAATAATGAAAGGATGATCATGAATGGCAGAGCATAATAAAATCAGGGTAATTATCACAAACAAACAAAAGCAGTAAAGATTCCGACAGGTATCAGAATGTTGGTTCGTCGTTGTTGTAACGCAGTTCTGCGACTTGAAAAATTTGAAGGTTCTGCTGAAATCAGCGTTACTTTCACGGATAACGAGGGCATCAAGGCTCTTAACAAGCAGTATCGTGACAAGGACATTGAAACCGATGTTCTTTCTTTCCCAATGGGCGAAAACGGTGTTTATGACACCAATCCCGAAACAGGCGCACAGATTCTCGGTGATGTTGTAATTTCTATGGAAAAGGCGAGAGATCAGGCAGAACTCTTTGGCCACAGCCTCCAGAGAGAGGTTGGCTATCTTACCGCTCACAGTGTTCTGCACCTTCTCGGATATGACCATATGGAAAAGCTTGAAAGGGTAAGAATGAGAGAAAAAGAAGAGCTTGTTATGGAACAGCTCGGTCTTCCTGCGTCATCAAGCTACATAGTTGATGACGATATGGCTTGACAGAGTAGTTATATTACGGGGTATGAAAAAGCAAATCAAAAGTTTTAAAAGTGCATTCAGAGGTTTCTGCTTTGCTGTAAAAAGCGAAAGTCATATGAGATTTCACCTTGTTGCGACATTTTATGTTTTCGTTTTCGGTTGCTTTTACGATTTTTCTGCCGCAAAATGGGCGTTGCTCGCCGTTTTGTGTGCGCTTGTAATTGCACTTGAAATGGTCAACACCTGTGTTGAAAAGCTTTGTGATTTGTTTTGTGACAGATACGATTTTTCCGTTAAGATTATCAAGGACATTGCAGCCGCAGCCGTGCTTGCCGTGTCATTTCCGGCTGTGTTTACAGCGGTGCTGTTTTTTCTTGATTTTGAAGTAATCGGAAAATATTTTTGTATTTTGTAAACAATCCCGTTATGCTCGTTTTGCTGATTTTATCTGCGGTGATTTCTGCCGTCTTTGTATGTGCAGGTCCCGTAAAAGTCAAGAACGCAATTTTGGGCATTAAAAGAAAAGATAAACATTAACAAAGGGGCGGCATTTTGCTTGCCCCCGATTTTTGTATAGTGAGGTAATATGTTAAATACAGATAATAAAGATAAATCCGCATTTATTGCCATTGTAGGCAGACCTAATGTGGGCAAAAGTTCAATTCTTAACAGACTTATGGGACAGAAAATTGCAATTGTTTCAAGCAAACCGCAGACTACCCGCAACAGAATTACAGGTGTGCTTACTCAGGGCGAATATCAGCTTGTTTTCTTTGATACACCGGGTATGCACAAGCCGAAAACCTCTCTCGGCAAGTATATGGTGCGTTCCGTCAATGAATCCGTGGGCGGTGTTGACTGCTGTATGCTCGTTGTTGAGGCAGGAAAAGAACCGGGTGACACAGAACTTAACCTTATTGAAAAGTTCAAGTCAATGGAAATGCCGGCAATCCTTGCAATCAACAAGATTGACACTCTCAAAGAAAAAGAAGAACTTATGAAACAGATTGCCCGTTACAGTCTGCTCTATGATTTTGACGCAGTTGTTCCCGTGAGTGCACAGGACGGCAACGGTATGAACGAACTTCTTGATGAGCTTAAAAAGCAGGCAGGCGAGGGCGGTCATTTCTTTGATGACGATACTCTTACAGACCAGCCCGAAAGAGTTATTGTTGCCGAAATTATCCGTGAAAAAATACTCCGTCTTTGCGACAGGGAAATTCCGCACGGCACGGCTGTTGTAATCGAAAAAATGAAAACAAGGGATAACGGTATGCTTGATATTGACGCTACTATTTTCTGTGAAAAAGAAACCCACAAGCGTATTATTATCGGCAAAAACGGCTCAATGCTCAAGAAAATCAGCACATTTGCCCGTCAGGATATCGAAAGATTTTTCGATTGCAAGGTATTCCTACAGACATGGGTAAAGGTAAAAGAGGATTGGCGAAACCGTGCCAGATTCTTCAGAATTTCGGCTATGACGAAAAGAATTTTGACTGATAATCCGATTAAAAGCGATTTGGGTACACGATTTGACACAATGTCAGATTTTTCATAATATAATAAACGGCATCCGTGAAACACTAACTGCGGAGGTGTTTTTATGGATAACTGGAGTGCGTGGCAAATATTCTTTACCACGGGAAGCGTTCTTGATTACATTCGCTACAAAAGTATTCAGGATGCCAAAGACACGGGTGCAATCACCGTGAATAGGGAGGAAACCGATGAAATTCCGAACAGAGGGACTGATTATAAAGGAACAGAATATCGGTGAGCAGGACAAGCTCGTTTTTGCTCTCACAAAGTCAAACGGTGTAATCCGTGCATTTGTAAAGGGTGCAAAAAACATCAAAAACGGCAAATGTGCGGCGCATCTCTCCTCTCATATTCCCGACTTACAATTTATAAAGGTCGGGAAAGTTACATAATCGGTGAGGCACAGCCGATTCGCATTTTCTCAAAGCTCCGCAGTGATGTTACAAAAATGTGTCTTGCACAGTATTTTTGCGAACTTACTCTGACAATTTGTCCCCGTGAGCAAAAGGCAGACTCATTTCTGAGCCTTGTGCTTAATTCTCTCTACCTTTTGTCAGAGAACAAACGCAGTGCAGATCTTATCAAGCCGTGTCTTGAAATGAGGCTTGCAAGTATGGCGGGCTATATGCCCGACTGAGAATGTGCAGAGAATGCGGAGAATACATTACTCCGCTTATGTACTTTCTGCCACGCATAGGCGCTCTTGAATGTGCCGATTGCAGAACGGATGTGTCGGAACCTGCAATCGCTCTCAATGAGGGAACGCTCACGGCGCTTAGACACACGGTTTATGCCGATGATGACAAGCTGTTTTCGTTTGCATTGCCGAAGGATGACCTTGTTGTGCTGAATGCGGCGAGCGAAAGTTATCTTAAATACAGATTTGAAAAAGACTTTAAAACGCTTGTTTTTTACAAAACAATAAGCAGTTAATCAGACAATGCAGTTTTGTGTGAAAATGACTTATTTATTTGAAACAGAATGACTGAAAACTGTAGGGGCGCTCATTGGGCGCCCGCGGGCGGATAATATCCGCCCCTACGGACACAAAATTGCAATTATTGAATTTGGTAGAATTATGAACAGACATTACAAAACACTTGAACTTGATAAAATTCTCGAAAGGCTTGCGGGAATGACTTCGATTGAGGACGCCCGTGAAATGGCATTGAATCTCGAACCCGTGTTTGAACTGAAAAAGGTTGAACAGCTTTTACAGCAAACCGATGACGCAGTTGCGTTAAGTGGAAGATTCGGCGCTCCGTCATTCGGCGGTGCCGGAAATTGTTCGGGACATTTACGCAGAGCACAGGCAGGCGGTTGCCTTACCACAGGCGAACTTCTGTCGGTTGCGTCAACTCTCAGAACAATCCGCACGGTCAAGGAGTGGCACTCACGCTCGGGCGGAGGAGCAAGCTCTCTTGACGGCTATTTCAGCGGACTTGTTTCCAACAAGTTCCTTGAGGACAAAATCACCTCGGCTATTATAAGCGAGGAGGAAATTTCCGATAAGGCAAGCCCTGTTTTGTCGGATATAAGAAGAAAAATCCGCACAGCCACCTCAAAGGCTCGTGAGGTACTCGATAAAATTATTCACAGCTCAACATACATAAAGTATCTTCAGGATACTATCGTCACACAGCGTGACGGCAGATATGTTGTTCCCGTAAGAAGTGAATGCAGAGGCAATGTTCCGGGTCTTGTACACGACACCTCGTCAAGCGGTGCAACCGTGTTTATTGAGCCTATGGGCGTTGTTCAGGCAAACAATGACATCAAGCTTTTGCAGTCAAAGGAAGAACAGGAGATTGAAAGAATCCTCTTTGAGCTTTCCGCAAATGCAGGCGATTTTGCCGACAGCATTATCCACAGCTACAAGAACCTTGCACAGCTTAATTTGATTTTTGCAAAGGCTGACCTTGCGTATTCAATGAAAGCGTCAAAGCCGATTATGAACGACAGGGGAATGATTGAGCTTAAACAGGCTCGTCATCCCCTCATCGACAAAAACAAGGTTGTTCCCGTTGATGTTATGCTCGGAAAAGAGTTTGACACGCTTGTAATCACAGGTCCTAACACGGGCGGTAAAACCGTAACTTTAAAGACAATCGGTCTGCTCACGCTCATGGCAATGTGCGGACTTCTTGTTCCGTGTGCCGACAACAGCGAGCTTTCCGTGTTTAGAAGGGTGCTTGTGGATATCGGTGACGAACAGAGTATTGAACAGTCGTTGTCAACCTTTTCGGGACATATGACAAATATCGTTCAGATTATAAAGCTCGCAAACGCAGGTTCGCTCTGCCTTATTGACGAGCTCGGCGCAGGAACAGACCCTGTCGAGGGTGCGGCTCTTGCAATTGCAATTCTTGAAAGACTGCGTGACAAACACGCAAAAATCGCTTCAACAACCCACTATGCGGAGTTAAAGGAATTTGCTCTGCGTACTCCCGGAGTTGAAAACGGCAGTTGCGAATTTGATGTTGCAACTCTCAAGCCGACTTACCGACTTCTCATCGGTGTTCCCGGCAAGAGCAACGCGTTTGCAATTTCAAAAAGACTCGGAATAGATGATGAGATAATCAGCCGAGCAAGCGAACTTGTTTCAAACGAGAACAGACAGTTTGAAGATGTTGTTGAAAAGCTTGAAAAGCGCCGTCAAAGCCTTGAAAAACAGCTTGAAAACGCAAACAGACTTACTGCAAAGGCTAATACCGAAAAGCAGAAAGCAGAAAACGAAATGCAGAAGGCAAAGCAGCGTGCGGAGCGTGAGATTGAAAAGGCAAGGCAGGAGGCTCAGCGTATTATTTCACGCACAAGAGCACAGGCCGATGCAGTTGCCGAAGAGCTCGAAAAGGCGAGAAAAGCCAAGGATATGAGCGTTCAGGCAAGAACACAGCTAAAGAAAAATATTGACAAGATGGAGGCTCATGCCGATCCTGTCAAGGCTCGCAATACTCCCGATGAGGAGTACAAGCTGCCAAGACCGCTCAAAGTCGGCGACACGGTTCTCATTTACGATATCGACAAAAACGCAACTGTACTTGCACCACCGAACAAGGACGGTGTTGTGCTTGTTCAGGCGGGCATAATCAAAACGAGGGTTGATATCAAGAATCTTCGTTTGCTCAAATCGAACAACAAGCCCGCAAAGGACAGATTTTCAAGCACAAGAAATGTGCCGAGCAGAATGGATGTCCGTCCCGAAACAGAGGTTGATGTCCGTGGTGAAACCGCCTTCGACGCAATCAATATTGTTGACAAGGCAATTGACAATGCCGTGCTTTCGGGTGTGAGCAAAATGACGATTATTCACGGCAAAGGCACGGGTGTGCTTAAGCGTGAAATAAACAAGTATCTTAAAACAAACAAATCCGTCAAAAGTCAGCGACTCGGTGTTTTCGGTGAGGGCGAAGACGGTGTTACAATCATTGAATTAAAGTAAAATCCGACTGAATTTATTTTGTGAAATTTGAGGTAATTATGAAAAAACAGTTTCTTGATTCGGGAAAAATCGTGGGTACACACGGCATAAAAGGTGAGGTCAGAATTGATCCGTGGTGTGATTCCCCTGAATTTCTCTGTGCTTTTAAAAAGCTGTGGCTTGACGAAAACGGAACAGAGTTCATCGAGGTGAAATCCCGTCCGCACAAAAATATCGCTCTTGCAAAAATCAAGGGCGTTGACACAATCGAGGCAGCCGAAAAATACAGAGGCAAGGTTGTGTATATCAACCGTGACGACATCAATCTTGCAGAGGGCGTTCACTTTGTTCAGGATCTTATCGGTCTTGAGGTTAAGGATGCCGGCAACGGCAGAGTCTACGGCAAAATTTCCGATGTTTTGCGTACAGGCGCAAACGATGTTTACGAAATCAAAGACGCCGACGGCAAGACATACCTTGCTCCCGTAATTGACGATGTTGTAAAAGAAATCAATGTTAATGACGGCTATGTTCTTATTGTTCCCATGAAAGGAATTTTCGACGATGAGGATTGATATTATAACGCTTTTCCCCGAAATGTTTGAGCCTGTTTTAAACGGAAGCATAATCGGCAGAGCACAGAAAAGCGGTGTGCTTGAAATCGTGTGTCACCAACTGCGTGATTATGCTTTTGACAAGCACAAAAGAGTTGACGACACTCCCTACGGCGGCGGAATGGGAATGCTTATGAAAGCCGAACCCATTGCCCTCTGCTTTGAGGATATCTGCAAACAAATCGGCAAAAGACCGCATTTTGTCTATATGTCACCGCAGGGCAAAACATTGAAACAGCAAAGACTTCGTGAGCTTGCCGATGTTGAAAATATCTGTATTCTCTGCGGTCATTACGAGGGTGTTGACCAAAGACTCCTTGACGAGTTTATTGACGAAGAAATCTCAATCGGCGACTATGTTCTCACGGGCGGAGAAATTCCCGCAATGGTATTTGCGGACGCACTTTCAAGAATGGTTCCGGGTGTGCTTTCCAACAACGAATGTTTTACCGAGGAAAGCCATTTTAACGGACTTCTTGAGTATCCGCAGTACACAAAACCGTCGGTATGGAGAGGCAAAGAAGTTCCCGAAGTGCTTATGAGCGGTCACCATGCAAATATTGAAAAATGGAGAAAAGAAAAGAGCATAGAGGTGACTGCCCTCAAGCGTCCCGAAATGCTTGAAGAATATAACAAAAAAGTAATTTTTGCAGTATATTATCGGTGCGTTTACATAAAATAAGACAAGAAAAAACACATGAAATACCGT
>ENA-OPZM01000251-OPZM01000251.1-human-gut-metagenome-genome-assembly--contig:-NODE-251-length-23516-cov-3.334302_pt1 | contig 23516 bp, 36 predicted proteins | sample MGYA00242478_ERZ504493 | MGnify/ENA primary metagenome ERZ504493 (study PRJEB26092, sample SAMD00036227) | human gut metagenome | host: Homo sapiens | study: EMG produced TPA metagenomics assembly of... | reverse complement strand
GCTAGATGAGGCTTATTTGTTGTGCCCAAAATCAAGTGTTTTTTATTTTCTGCATTAAAATATCTGTAAGATAGAACGTTTATCTCTTTTACGCAAGTTTTAGGAATGTGTTTCGCAATTAACTAGTAATATTTATAACAATTACTTTCATACAATTATAGAACAAAATGATATTTTTTTCAACATTTGTATTGACATATCAGAAAAGCTGTGCTATTTTATAGAAAAAGTTTAATTAAGTAAACCACTAAACCACTAAACCGTTGAAGCGGAGATAAAGATATTCATGCGCGCACAGAGAGTCCGGGAGGGTGAGAGCCGGGTCGAGAGGCAGTTTATCAAATGGACCGCAGAGGGCACAGGGAAAGATATTTTCGGGTATCAAGTATTCTGTGACGTGAGGGCATACGTCAGTTGCCGGGAATATGAAGGTATTCCGCCAAGTGCACGGGTCAGACCGTGAATCAGGGTGGCACCGCGGGTGATTTTGAATTTAGAGCTCGTCCCTGACAGAACCAGATTCTGTCGGAGACGGGCTTTTCTTTGATTTCATGAGCAAGCAGCGAATGCAGATCACGAATGTCCCGTCCTCCGGTAAGGAATGAAAAACTCAGGAGGGCCTGTATATGTATCCAACATTAGAAAAAATCAAAGAACTCGCACAGTCAGGCGAATACCGGCGAATCCCTGTATGCAGAGAGCTGTATTCCGACCGCTATACACCCGTAGAAGTCATGAGGACCTTACGCACAGCCAGCAGACATTGCTATCTTCTGGAAAGTGCCAGCCAGACAGAGGTATGGGGACGCTATTCCTTCCTGGGATATGAGCCATCCATGGAGATCACCTGTACAGACGGAAAGCTTCAGATCCGCAGGATCCATGAGGACGGAACTGAAGAAAAAACCGTACAGCAGGTGAAGCATCCGGGAGATGCTATTCGGGAGATCCTGAAAGAATACAAAAGCCCAGTGCTGGAAAATATGCCGACCTTTACCGGAGGTCTGGTAGGATATTTTTCCTACGATTATATTAAGTACAGCGAGCCGAAGCTGGAGCTTACCGACGAGACAGTACAGGATTTCCGGGACATGGATCTGATGCTTTTTGACCAGGTGATCGCCTTTGACCATTACAGACAGAAGGTGCTTCTGATCACCGGTGTGATGACGGATGATCCGGAAAATTCCTATCAGAAGGCGGAAGCAAAATTAGAAGAGATGACAGATCTGATCCGAAACGGAAAACAGAAGGAATTTCCGTCTTTGAAACTGAAATCTTACATTGAGCCGCAGTTCCCGAAAGCAAAATACTGTGAGATGGTTGAGAAAGCGAAGCATTACATCCACGAAGGAGATATTTTCCAGGTGGTGCTCTCCAATCCGATGCGAGCGAAAGCAGAGGGAAGTCTGTTTAATACATACCGTGTTCTCAGGGCTACCAATCCTTCGCCGTATATGTTTTATTTTTCCAGTGATGATATTGAGATTGCAGGAGCTCCCCGGAAACACTTGCCAGGCTTGCAGGAACAGAATTAAGTACCTTCCCGCTTGCAGGAACAAGACCAAGAGGCAAGACAAAAGAAGAGGACCTGGCGCTGGAAAAAGGACTCCTGGCTGATGAGAAGGAACGTGCCGAGCATAATATGCTGGTGGATCTTGGTCGAAATGATATCGGAAAGATCAGTAAGATCGGTACCGTGAACGTAGAAAAATATATGTGCATCGAGCGTTTTTCTCATGTGATGCATATTGGTTCCACAGTTACCGGCCAGATCCGGGATGACAGGGATGCGGTGGATGCAGTGGATGCCATCCTTCCGGCAGGAACACTTTCCGGAGCACCGAAATTCCGTGCCTGCCAGATCATCCAGGAACTGGAACAGAGCAAGCGAGGCATTTACGGCGGTGCTATCGGATATCTGGATTTTGCCGGAAACCTGGATACATGTATTGCCATTCGCCTGGTTTATAAGAAAAACGGTGAGATCTGTATCCGGTCAGGAGCAGGGATCGTAGCAGACAGTATTCCGGAAAGTGAATTTCAGGAGTGCTGCAACAAGGCAAGAGCCGTTGTACAGGCAATCGAAACTGCACAGGAGGGACTGGAATGATAGTACTGATCGATAATTATGATAGCTTTTCCTACAATGTTTACCAGCTGATCGGTTCTGTGAAGCCGGATATCAAAGTGGTAAGAAATGATGAAGTGACCATCAAAGAGCTGGAGGCCATGAAGCCGGAGGCATTGATCCTTTCCCCTGGTCCGGGAAAACCGGAGGATGCGGGAATCTGTATTGAATCCATAAAATATTTCAAAGACAAGCTGCCGATCCTGGGTATCTGCCTTGGACATCAGTCCATCTGTGAAGCCTTCGGAGGGACAGTATCCTACGCAAAAGAGCTGATGCACGGAAAGCAGAAAGAGATACATAAAGTTGGAAAGAGCCGGATGTTTGAAGGACTTCCGGAAACTTTTCCGGCAGCCAGATATCACTCACTGGCAGCTATCCGGGATACCTTACCGGAGGAACTGGTTGTTACCGCTGAGTCTGAGGACGGAGAGGCGATGGCACTGGAGCATAAAGAATATCCGATATTCGGATTACAGTTCCATCCGGAATCTGTTATGACACCGGATGGAAAAACAATGATCGAGAACTTTATGAAGGTTATCAGAGACAGATAAGACAGAGAACAGCAATCCATAAAAGATAGAATCGTTACAGAACAGGAGGAAACAACAATGATCAAAGAAGCAATCATCAAGCTTTCAAAAAAAGAAGATCTTACATATGACGAAGCAGAAGCCGTAATGAATGAGATCATGGACGGAGCGGCAACACCGGTACAGATGGCATCCTACCTTACTGCACTTTCCCTGAAAGGAGAGACTATTGATGAGATCACTGCATCAGCAGCCGGAATGCGTGCACACTGCATCAAGCTTCTCCACGATATGAATGTTCTGGAGATCGTAGGAACCGGTGGTGACGGAGCAAACTCCTTTAACATTTCCACGACATCTTCTCTTGTAATCGCAGCAGGTGGCGTTCCGGTAGCAAAACACGGAAACCGTGCAGCATCTTCCAAGAGCGGTGCAGCAGATGTTCTGGAAGCACTTGGCGTAAAGATCACCATCCCGCCGGAAAAAAGTGCAGAGATCCTGAAAAAGATCAACATCTGTTTCCTGTTCGCCCAGAATTATCATATTGCCATGAAATATGTGGCACCGATCCGTAAAGAGCTGGGAATCCGCACGGTATTTAATATCCTCGGACCATTAAGCAACCCGGCAGGCGCAAACATGGAGCTGATGGGAGTCTTTGACCAGTCTCTGGTAGAGCCGCTGGCACAGGTTATGATGAAGCTTGGCGTGAACCGCGGAATGGTAGTTTTCGGACAGGATAAGCTGGATGAGATCTCCATGAGCGCACCGACTTCTGTGTGCGAGATCAAGGACGGATGGTTCCAGTCCTATGAGATCACACCGGAGCAGTTCGGCTATACACGCTGCAGCAAAGAAGATCTGGCAGGCGGCACACCGGCAGAGAACGCAGAGATCACAAAAGCCATTGTAAACGGAACCGAAAAAGGCCCGAAGCGTCAGGCGGTCTGCATGAACGCAGGTGCAGCACTTTATATCGCAGGAAAGGCAGAGAGCCTGGAAGCCGGCGTAAGAAAGGCTGAAGATCTGATCGACAGTGGTGCAGCTGCTGCCAAGCTTGCGGAATTTATCAAATTAAGTAACGAGATTTGAAAATAATAGCGGCAGAAGAGAAATCGGCAATCCCTATCGGAAGAGATATGAACGGAAACATTAATCGGTCAGACTTCTTGAAATTGCCGGATGAGAGTTGAACTGAAATATCAAGGAGACAAACAAAGAATGAGCGAAAAAAACATTCTGGAGGAAATCGCAGAAAAAAAAAAGAGAACGTATCCGGAAGGAAAAACGTCAGTTTCCCCTGGATCAGCTGAAAACCCTGGCAGAAAAAGCACCACAGCAGCCGTCCTTTCTGGAAGCGTTGAAAAAGCCGGGTATGTCCTACATCTGTGAAGTAAAAAAAGCTTCCCCCTCCAAGGGGCTGATCGCACCGGAATTTCCGTATCTGGAAATTGCGAAAGAATACGAGGCAGCAGGTGCATCTGCGATCTCCTGCCTCACAGAGCCATTTTATTTCATGGGAAGTGACACTTATCTCCGTGAGATCACAGAAACAGTGGATATTCCGGTCCTTCGGAAGGACTTCACGGTGGATAAGTACATGATCTATCAGGCAAAAGCATTCGGTGCATCGGCAGTGCTTCTGATCTGTGCTATCTTAAATGACCAGGAACTCCTGGAATACCGAGAGCTTGCAGAAACTCTGGGAATGGATGCACTGGTGGAAGCTCATGAGAGAATGAAGTGGCAAGAGCATTAAAGACAGGTGCAAAGATCGTCGGTGTAAATAACCGTGACCTGAAAACCTTTAAGGTTGATATGAATAACAGCATCCGTCTTCGAAACCTGGCACCGGACAATGTGGTATTTGTGTCTGAGAGCGGAATCAAAAACGCAGGTGATATCGCTATCCTGGAAAGAAACCGGTAGGTGCAGTCCTGATCGGTGAGACCCTGATGCGAAGCCCGGATAAGAAAGCTGCATTGGAAAATCTGAATGGTGGAGCGCTTGTATAAAGGCCAAACGAAAGAATAGAGCAAATAAGTAACAGAGCTGACCAGCAGCAAATAGTAACGAAACAGGAAGGGGCAGGGTCAGACAGAAAGGGCAGGATTGGCTGAATATGAGAGAACAACCGTTGAAACATGGGAGCAGAACCAGGATCAAGATCTGCGGCCTGACCCGCCCGGAAGATATCCAAGCAGTGAACCAGGCTAAACCGGACTTTGCAGGATTCATTGTAGAATTCCCAAAAAGCAGAAGAAACGTCACCGTGGAGCAATTGAAGGCTCTCCGGGAAGAACTGGATGATAGCATTTTGCCGGTAGCGTATTCGTCAATGCACCGGTGGAGCTTCCCGCACAGCTTTTAAACGAGGGAACCATCGCACTGGCACAGCTTCACGGCCAGGAGGACGAGAATTATATCAGACAGCTTAAGACCATGACAGACCAGCTTCTGATAAAGGCTTTTTCCATAAAAACAGAAGCAGATATAAAGAAAGCGATCCGTTCGGAAGCAGACTATATTCTGCTGGATCAGGGCGCAGGAGGAACAGGAGAAACTTTCGACTGGAGTCTGGTACCGGAGATCAAACGTCCCTGGTTTCTGGCAGGAGGTCTGGGCTGTGAAAATCTGGAATCGGCCATACATCTGCTTCACCCCTGGGCAGTAGATTTAAGCAGCAGTGTAGAAACCGACGGTCACAAAGACCCGGATAAAATATTAGAAGCAGTATACGCAGTAAGGAACATAAAGGAGGAAATATAACATGTCAAAAGGAAGATTCGGCATCCATGGCGGACAGTACATCCCGGAAACACTGATGAACGCCGTTCTGGAGCTTGAGGAAGCATACAACCATTACAAAAACGATCCGGAATTCAACCGTGAGCTCACAGAGCTTCTCAATGAATACGCAGGAAGACCATCCCGTCTTTACTATGCGGCACATATGACCGAGGACCTTGGCGGAGCAGGATCTATCTGAAAAGAGAAGACTTAAACCACACAGGAGCCCACAAGATCAACAACGTACTTGGTCAGGTGCTCCTGGCAAAAAAAAATGGGCAAGACCCGTGTCATCGCAGAGACAGGAGCCGGCCAGCACGGTGTTGCAACTGCAACCGCAGCAGCACTGATGGGAATGGAATGTGAGGTATTCATGGGAAAAGAAGACACGGAACGTCAGGCACTGAATGTTTACAAAATGCGTCTTCTCGGAGCAAAAGTCCATGCAGTCACAAGCGGAACCGCAACCTTAAAGGATGCCGTTTCCGAGACCATGCGTGAATGGACAAACCGTATTGCAGATACCCATTATGTACTGGGATCTGTTATGGGACCGCACCCGTTCCCGACCATCGTACGTGATTTCCAGGCCGTGATCTCCAAGGAGATCAAAGAACAGATGCTGGAAAAAGAGGGCAGACTTCCGGATGTTGTCCTGGCCTGTGTGGGCGGCGGCTCCAATGCTATCGGAACCTTCTACAATTTCATTGAGGACAAAGACGTTCGTCTCATCGGCTGTGAGGCAGCAGGACGTGGCGTGAATACTGCGGAGACTGCGGCAACCATCGCAACCGGTCGTCTTGGAATCTTCCATGGTATGAAATCTTACTTCTGCCAGGATGAATACGGACAGATCGCACCGGTATACTCCATCTCCGCAGGTCTTGATTATCCGGGTGTAGGTCCGGAGCATGCACACCTTTATGATATCGGAAGAGCAGAGTACGTTCCTGTTACAGATGACGAAGCAGTAGAGGCTTTTGAATATCTTTCCAGAACAGAAGGAATCATCCTGCGATCGAAAGTGCTCACGCAGTGCCTATGCGAAAAAGATCGCACCGACACTTGGAAAGGACAAGATCATGGTAGTTACTATTTCAGGACGTGGAGATAAGGACTGTGCGGCAATCGCCCGCTACAGAGGGGAGGATATTCATGAATAAGAGAATTACAGAGGCATTTGCAAACGGAAAAGCATTTATTCCTTTTTTAACCTGCGGAGATCCGTCTCTGGAGGTAACAGAGCAGCTGGTTTATGCAATGGAAGAAGCAGGAGCAGATCTGATCGAGCTTGGGATCCCGTTCTCAGATCCTACCGCAGAGGGACCTGTGATCCAGGAAGCCAATGTCCGGGCATTTGCAGGCGGCGTGACTACAGATAAAGTTTTTGCAATGGTAGAAAAATCCGTAAAATACAAAATCCCAATGGTATTCATGACCTACGCAAACGTAGTATTTTCTTACGGAACAGAGCGTTTTATCAAGAAAGCAGCGGAAGTTGGAATGGATGGACTGATCCTTCCGGATGTTCCGTTTGAGGAAAAAGAAGAGTTTGATGTTGTGTGCAAACAGTACGGCCTTGACCTGATCTCCCTGATCGCACCGACCTCCCATGAGCGGATCGCCATGATCGCAAAAGAGGCGGAAGGCTTTGTTTACTGCATATCTTCCCTTGGTGTAACAGGAATGCGTACCAGCATTACCACAGATATCGGAGCTATGGTGAAATTAGTAAAAGCCCAGAAAGACATTCCATGTGCAGTAGGATTCGGAATCTCCACACCGGAGCAGGCAAAAAAAATGGCAGATCAGTCAGACGGTGCCATTGTAGGATCTGCGATCGTGAAGCTTTGTGGTGCCTACGGCAAAGACTGCGTGCCGAAGGTGAAGGCTTATGTGAAAGAGATGAAGGATGCAATCAGATAAGTTCCCGGCTGAAATTGGAACACAGATCACAAAGTGTAATAAAAATCTGCTTTATCCCAAAGAAAGGGTAAAGCAGATTTTTTCTGCTCTGAACAGAGGCCGGAAAAATTGCAGGAAATATCTACTTGACAGTCAGAGACCAAATGATAGATGATATAAAAAAAGGTGAGGAGGAAATTGGGGATGAATCGGGAAGAAGCAAAGAAGAAAGCAGAAGCGCTGGTTGCCAGGATGACTCTGGAGGAAAAAGCCAGTCAGTTAAGGTACGATGCACCTGCAATAAAAAGATTGGGAATTCCGGCGTATAACTGGTGGAATGAGGGACTTCACGGTGTTGCCAGAGCAGGGCAGGCAACGGTTTTTCCACAGGCGATCGGAATGGCGGCAGCTTTTGACCGGAAAAGTGTGGCAGAGATGGCCGGTATCGTGGCAACAGAGGGCAGAGCAAAGTATAATGCATATTCCGTAAACGGTGACAGAGATATTTATAAGGGATTGACGTTCTGGTCTCCTAATGTCAATATTTTCCGTGATCCACGATGGGGTAGAGGCCATGAAACTTATGGGGAAGATCCGTATCTTACAAAAGAACTTGGAGTTTCCTTTGTAAAAGCACTTCAGGGGAATGGGGATACAATGAAGGCAGCAGCCTGTGCCAAACATTTTGCAGTACATTCCGGGCCGGAGGCACTCCGTCATGAATTTGATGCGGAAGCATCCGCAAAAGATATGGAAGAAACGTATCTGCCGGCATTCGAAGGTCTGGTAAAAGAAGCGAAAGTAGAAGCGGTTATGGGAGCTTATAACCGGACAAACGGGGAACCCTGCTGCGGAAGTCCCACATTGCAGAAAAAACTCAGAGGCGAATGGAAATTTCAGGGGCATTTTGTATCAGACTGCTGGGCGATCCGTGATTTTCACGAACACCATATGGTAACGGATACAGCCGTTGAATCTGCAGCACTGGCGATTAATAATGGCTGTGACCTGAATTGTGGAAATACCTATCTTCACATTATGAAGGCATACGAAAAGGGGCTTGTCACAGAAGAAACCATAACCCGGGCAGCAGTGCGGCTTTTTACCACAAGGTATCTGCTGGGGTTGTTTGATGGAAGCGAATATGACAATATCTCCTATCTGGAGGTGGAATCTCCCAGGCATCTGGATGCAGCGGAGAAAGCAGCGGAAAAAGCTTTGTTCTGCTGAAAAATAACGGGATTCTTCCGCTTGATAAAGAAAAACTGAAAACAATAGGGATCATCGGACCAAATGCGGACAGCAGGCAGGCGCTGATCGGCAATTATCATGGGACAGCTTCCAGGTATATTACCATACAGGAAGGCATCCAGGATTATGTGGGAGACGATGTAAGGATCCTTACTTCCAGAGGCTGTGATCTGTTCCGAGACCGGACGGAGCACCTTGCGTTTACCAGAGATCGTATTGCGGAAGCGAAGGTGGTTGCGGAAAACAGCGATGTGGTGATCTTATGTATGGGACTGGATGAGACACTGGAAGGAGAAGAGGGAGACACCGGAAACAGCTATGTATCGGGAGATAAAGAAGATATTGAACTTCCCGGAGTACAGCGAGACTGATGGAAGCAATCGCAGACACCGGAAAACCGGTAGTATTCTGTCTGCTGGCAGGAAGTGACCTTAATCTGAAATATGCGGCAGAGAAATTTGATGCCGTCATGATGCTGTGGTACCCTGGATGCCAGGGCGGGAAGCAGCGGCAAAGGTACTGTTTGGAGAAATCTCGCCATCAGGAAAACTTCCGGTGACATTTTATGAAAGCCTGGAAGAACTTCCGGATTTTACCGATTATTCCATGAAAGGCAGAACATATCGCTATATGGAACGAAAAGCACAGTTTCCTTTTGGATATGGTCTGACGTACAGTAAGGTGGCAGTAGATAAAGCAGAGGTCAAAACATGTGAACAGAAGATAAACGTGGAGGTAGAAGTGCAGAATAACGGCGCATATGATACAGAGGATGTTGTTCAGATCTATGTAAAAAATATCGACAGCAAAAATGCCATTCCCAATCCGATGCTGGCCGGTTTTCAGCGGATATTCCTGAAGGCGGGAGAATGCCGAAAAATAGAAATCCAATATGGGAAAAAGCATTCACCGTAGTAGATGAAACAGGAAAACGGATGGAAGAAGGAAAGAAATTTGAAATTTATGCAGCTGCAGCCAGCCGGATGAAAAAAGCAAAGAACTGACCGGGATCATGCCGGTAAAGATCATCTGGGAAAAATAATAAGAAAATCTAAAGTAACAGGAGGGCGATGCATCAGGCAGCGCCCTCCCTTCATATCTACCGCATAAACAACCGTACCATTTTTTCATAAATCTTCCGATATTTCTGATACCGCATAGGAAGATCGATCCAGGTCTTTTTATCTACAATACTCTTATAATGAGAGAATGTCCGGAAGCCGTCGATGCCATGATAGGATCCCATGCCGCTTTCACCAAAGCCGCCGAAGCCCATATTGCTGGTTGCCAGATGTATGAGGACATCGTTGATACAGCCACCGCCGAAACCACATCGGGAAGTAACTTCCCGGGCATTTTTTTCATCTTCGGTGAAGATATAAAGAGCCAGCGGATGTGCCATGGAATTGATCTTTGTTACGGCACCTCCGAGAGAGTCATAGGTGAGGACCGGAAGTACTGGACCGAAGATTTCCTGCTGCATGACCGGATCTTCGAAGGTTACGTTATCAAGAACCGTCGGTTCGATCTGAAGTGTTTCACGGTTGGAACCACCGCCGCAGACAGTTTTGGCAGGATCGATCAGACTGTTGATACGGTCGAAATGCTTTTCGTTGATGATCTTTCCATAATTCCGGTTCTTCAGTGGTTCTTTTCCATACTGGCGTGTGATCTGTCTGCGAAGCTCTGCGACCAGGGCTTCTTTGATCTCCGGATCACAGTAGATGTAGTCCGGAGCCACGCAGGTCTGGCCACAGTTCAGGAACTTGCCGAATACGATACGTTTTGCCGCAAGGCGGAGATTGGCTGTTTTGTCCACGATGCAGGGGCTTTTTCCACCCAGCTCCAGAGTGACTGGTGTGAGGTGTTCGGAAGCCTTTCTCATGACCTCTTTTCCCACAGACTGGCTTCCCGTGAAGAAGATGTAATCAAAGTGCAGACTGAGAAGATGTGTGTTTTCCGCACGTCCGCCTGTGACAGTTGCAACGTATTTTTCATCGAAACATTCATGGATGAGAAGACGGATCACTTCACTTGTTGCCGGTGAGTAGGCACTTGGTTTCAGGATGACTGTGTTTCCGGCTGCAATGGCGTCTACCAGTGTTCTATGGTGAGAAGAAACGGATAGTTCCACGGACTCATAATGAGAACCACACCGTAGGGGGATGGTTTGCGGAAACTGCGGGAATAGAACTGTGCCAGTGAAGTTGGAACAGTCTGTTCTTTTGCGTAGGAGCGGATATTTTTTAGCATATGTGTGATCTCGGAGAGCACCAGTCCGGTCTCACACATATAGCTTTCGAAATTACTTTTTCCCAGATCCTTTTTCAGCGCGGCGTGGATCTGATCTTCGTGTTTCCGGATGGAAGCGCGGAGACGTTTCAGGGCGCTGATGCGAAAATCAAGGTCAAGAGTTGCGCCGGAGTAGAAGTACTGGCGCTGTTTATCTAAAAGCTGGTTGATCTGTTCTTTTTCCATGGAATTGTAGTCCTTTCTGAAAAAACTGTATTCGAAATATCGAAAAAATCTTTCTATGCCAATGGCTGTTTTAGCAATTGCTTGCCGGAGGCATCAGTCTGTAATACAGTGTCTCAAGTTCGCCGGCATCCATCAGCACAGGAACCGGGTACAGAGGATTGGCTTCTTTATCTGCGTAATGGGCAAGCTCCGGGATGTCTGTTTCCTGGATTTCCGGGATATAGTCTCCGATGCCAAAGCGTTTTTTCATATCTTTTATTGCATCAATAAACATCCGGGCAGCAGTTTTATCGTCCCCATGTTTATCGCAGAGACCGGCAGTTACGGCAAGGTTGCGGAGTTTGTGAGTGATGGAATCTCCGTATGTTTCCAGTACCATAGGAAGGATCACTGCATTGGCAAGCCCATGTGGAACATTATATTTTCCGCCGAGGGAATGTGCAATTGCGTGGACATATCCAACGTAGGATTTGGTGAAGGCACAGCCTGCGAAATAGGAGGCGCGGAGCATATTTCGTCTTGCTTCAATATTATTGCCGTCTGTGTAGGCGGTATCCAGATTTTCAAAGATCAGTCTGACAGCATCCAGGGCATTTTTTCTTGTGCCAGGTGTAGTGGAATTTCCAATGTAGGCTTCCACTGCGTGAGTCAGGGCATCCATGCCGGTGGTAGCTGTGATAAACGGCGGAAGGCTTAAAGTCACTTTCGGGTCAAGGACTGCGTAGCGTGGGATCAGCGGAAAATCGTTGATGGCATATTTGTGCCGTGTTTCTGCATCGGTAATGACAGCAGCAAGTGTTGTTTCACTTCCTGTTCCTGCAGTCGTGGGGATGGCGATGAGAAGAGGAAGCTTTTTGTGGATCTTCAGGATTCCCTTCATCTGAGCAAGAGACTGGTGTGGTTGGCAATGCGGGCTGCTGTGGCTTTTGCACAGTCCATACTGGAACCTCCGCCGAAGCCGATGATCGCCTGGCAGTCATGATCCAGATACATGTGAAGGGCTTCGTCCACATTGACGGTTGTTGGATTGGCAACGGTTTTGTCGTAGATATGGTAAGAGATGCAGCTTCGCTTCAGTGTCTGCTCCAGTCTTTCTGTAAGGCCAAGGCTTCGGATACCTGCATCTGTGATGATGAGTACATTGTTATAGTTTCTTTTTCCAGAACTTCCGGGATCCCTTTGACACTTCCTATGATCTTCGAATTGCGGTAAGGAAGCAGTGGAAGGGCGAATTTAAAGACATTCTGGAAAACCCGGCAGTAAGCTTTTTTTAATGGATTCATGGTAGTTTTCTTTCCTTTTAAAGTCAAATTATTTTATTCTAAATATTATATATAGCAGTTGGAAGGGGAAAAGTCAAGATTGCCGTTTATGGAAGTGCATCGCGAAGCGTGTTGCTGAGAACAGAGTAACCGTAACGTCATAAAAAAGAAAACAGGAAATATAATATTGTCATGGTTGTAAATATCCTTTACACTAAGGGAGTCAAACAGAATCATTATGTAAGGATTGGATATCCAGCGGAAGGCAAATGTCCGCAGGATAGATATTGATCACGGAGGAAATCATGCCAGAAACAGACACATCCGCAAAAAATCCTCTTCACGTATCCGAAGTGGATGATAATTTAAAAGAATTAAGCCTCACGGTTCCTTTGAGCTGCCGGTGGAAACCTATATGGCGAACTGTGAAATCTTTCATGCACTGTATGACCACTGGCACAGTGAGATGGAGATCATGTATATTGAAAAAGGCAGTGGCTTTGCCAGACTGAACCGGGAGAGCATCCGCCTGAAAAAGGGGGATATCCTGATCGTGAACTGCGGAGTTCTCCATAGTATGCGCACGGATCTTAAGAAGCCTCTTTATTATAAGAGTGTGGTTTTCAGCCTGGGCTTCCTTGCAGGTCAGCCGGGAGATATCTGCCAGGAATGTGTGGTATCACCATTAATAGAAAACAAGGCAGAATTCTGCCATCATATAGAAGAGGGAGATTCCGGATATGAGAAGCTACGGGAAATTTTTCTGGAGATCCATGACTGTCATACGGAGAAGAAGCCATATTTTTATGTGAAGCTGAAAATGCTGTTTTTTGATTTCTTTTATGAGATGCTGACGAAGCATTATATTATCCCGGTAAGCACAGAGCAGAACAAGAGCCTTGCAGCAGTAAAGGAAGTGCTGGATCATATCAGCCTTCACTACCAGGAGAATCTTACCGTTTCAGAGCTTTCCGGACTTTCCAATTACAGTGAGTATTATTTTATGAAGCTTTTCCGCCAGTATACGGGAAAACCCTGGTGGAATACATCAATGACTTCCGTATGGAGAAGGCGAAGTATCTTCTTACGCATTCCGATGCACCTGTAACGGAGATCGCCATGCAGGTGGGATTTAACAGTACAAGTTATTTTATAAAGAAATTTCAGCAGTCCAATAAGGTTTCACCGCATAAGTACAGGAAGAGTATGAGACAGATCTGAGAAAGCTCCCGAAGCAACCGCATATGTATCGGTTACGTTTTTATGCAGAGCTACCGTAAAAAGTGAAAAATAGTCTGACAAATATCTTGCATATCATGACAGGATTGTTATATTTTTGAAAAGAAATGCGTGATATCCTAATATCATCAAAAACAAAGCAAACAACCTTGTAAAAACATATTTCATCCCATCAAGATCCATGAAAGGAGATCAAAAATGGAAACATTAAGCAAAGTATTTGAAGACAAATATAATAAAAATGTAAAAGATTGTACAAACGAGGAAATCTATCACGGACTCCTCTCCTGGACAAAGGAGCAGCTGAAGGGCCGCGGCTACCAGGATGGAAAAAAAGAAAATTTATTATATTTCCGCAGAGTTCCTTATCGGTAAGCTTCTTTCCAACAACCTGATCAATCTGGGCGTTTATGATGAAGTTGCGAAATATCTTAAAGAAAACGGAAAAGAGCTTTCCATGATCGAGGAGATCGAGCCGGAGCCATCTCTCGGAAACGGCGGACTTGGCCGTCTGGCAGCATGCTTCCTGGATTCCATTGCAACTCTGGGACTTCCGGGAGAAGGAATCGGACTTAATTATCACCTCGGACTTTTCAAACAGGAGTTTAAGGATCATCTTCAGTTTGAGACACCGAATCCTTGGATCCAGCCGGAGAGCTGGCTTACAGATGCAGGCGTTTCCTATTATGTCCCATTTAAGCTTTATGCTGAAATCCACACTGTATGATATTGATGTTGCAGGCTATGAGAACAAAGCGATCAAGCTTCGCCTTTTTGATATTGATATTGCAGATGAGAGCATTGTGGGCGAGGGAATCTCCTTTGATAAGAGGGATCTGCTCCACAACCTGACACTGTTCCTGTATCCGGATGATAGCGATGATGCAGGAAGAAAGCTTCGTATCTATCAGCAGTACTTCATGGTAAGCAATGCGGCACAGCTGATCCTGGATGAGGCAACAGCAAAAGGCTGCAATCTTCATGACCTTGCCGATTACGCAGTGATCCAGATCAACGATACACATCCGAGTATGGTAATTCCGGAGCTTATCCGTCTCCTCACAGAGCGTGGAATCGAGTTCGAGGAGGCATGCGAGATCGTATCTCATGTATGCGCTTATACCAACCATACCATTCTTGCAGAGGCACTTGAGAAATGGCCGATCTCCTATCTTGAGGAGGTTGTTCCGCATCTGATGCCGATCATCCGCAAGCTGGACGAGCGTATCAAAGCAAAATATCCGCAGGAAAATCTTGCCATCATCGACAAGAATGACCTGGTACACATGCACATATGGACATCCACTACGGATTTTCCATTAACGGTGTTGCATCCCTTCATACCGATATCCTGAAGGAGACAGAGCTTCATCAGTTCTATGAGATCTATCCGGAGAAATTCAATAACAAGACAAACGGAATCACCTTCCGCAGATGGCTCCTTCACTGCAACCATCCGCTGACTGAGTACATCACCTCCATGATCGGTGACGGCTTCCGAAAGGATTCCTTTGAGCTTGACAAGATGCTTGGCTTCAAGGGAAATCAGGACGTTCTTGCAAATATCCTTAAGATCAAGCAGGATGCAAAGAAGAGATGTGCGGAGTTTATCAAAGCCAACACAGGTGAAGAGATCAACACACACAGTGTTTATGATATCCAGATCAAACGTCTTCATGAGTACAAACGTCAGCAGCTGAACGCACTTTACATCATTGACCGTTACCTGAAGATCAAGGCAGGCGAGAAGCCGCAGCGCCCGGTAACCTTTATCTTTGGTGCAAAGGCAGCTCCGGCATACGTTATCGCAAAGGATATTATCCACCTGCTTCTCTGCTTACAGGAGCTTATCAACAATGATCCGGAGGTTTCCCCGTACATGAAAGTTGTTATGGTGGAAAACTACAACGTAAGTGCAGCAGAGAAGCTGATCCCTGCCTGCGATATCTCCGAGCAGATTTCTCTTGCTTCCAAGGAGGCCAGCGGAACAGGAAACATGAAGTTCATGCTCAACGGCGCTGTAACACTGGGAACCATGGATGGCGCAAATGTGGAGATCAGCCAGCTGGTAGGCAAGGATAATATCTATATCTTCGGAGAGTCCAGTGAGCAGGTTATCGAACACTATGAAAAGGCTGACTACTGCTCCAGAGATTTTTATGAGAAAGACGAGCGCATCCGTCGTGCAGTAGACTTTATCGTAGGAAACGAGCTTCTTTCTATTGGAAGTGAGGAGCATTTAAGAAGACTGCATCATGAGATCGTAAGCAAAGACTGGTTCATGACTCTTCTTGACTTCGAGGATTATGCGAAGGTGAAAGATCAGGCACTGTCCGATTATGAGGACAGAACCGCATGGGCAGAGAAAATGCTTGTAAATATCGGAAAAGCAGGATACTTCTCTTCAGACAGAACCATCGAAGAGTACAACAGAGATATCTGGCATCTGACACCGGAGAAATAAAACGGTTTTAGGCAGATTGCTCCGGCTCGGAAGAAAAATAGAAAAATAGAAAATAAAAACACCGGCATTCATCGGAATATGTACTGGGGCTGAGATGTCAGAGATGATCTGGCAGCCTGGACAGGACATGGTACAGATGAATGGCCGGTGTTTTTTTGTGAAATTGGTTGCGAAAAATTGTTTACGGAATCAGGCAAGCGATACTTCAGGCTTTTCCATGCTTAAATGCCATCATCATCTCCTTGGTAAGGCTGATATTATCTCCTTCATCCGGAATGTCTTCACGGTTGAACCAGGAGGCCATGGAAAGCTCATCGTGGTCTACAGTCAGAGTGTCGTCGCCATCCAGGTCACAGTAGAAGCCAAACAGAAGTGTTCCGGAGAAGGACCATGGCTGGCTCTTGTAGTAGCGGAGATTTTTGACCTTTACGCCGATCTCTTCCATAACTTCACGGTGGACAGTCTCCTCGATGGTCTCACCAATCTCGGCAAAACCTGCGATCATGGCGTAGCGGGTGTGATTTCGGCCTCATATTTGGAGAGAATCAGCTTGTCGCCGTTGGTAACGCCTACGATCACAGCCGGAGAAAGCACCGGATATTCACCGTTTCCACAGGCAGGGCAGATCATCTTGCGCTCATGTTTATCATGTACCATCGGTTTGCCGCAGCAGCCGCAGAAACGGCGCTTGCTGTACCACTGAAAGAGCTGATATCCGGTGATTCCTGCGAAAGCCAGATACTGTGGCTCCGCTGTGCGGAGAACTCTTGTGATCTCAAACTGATAACCAGGAAGGAGATTGGTGTCAAGATCCGGGATCAGATAAAAATGCTCTTCGTCAATGGAGAAGAGATAGATATAATTCTCATAGAGGTTTTCAACTTTTCCTTCCAGCTCTCCAAAGCTTGGAAGAGTCATAGTCTCGCCATCTTTTTTCATAAGGATCTTTCCTTCTTCATAGGCGAGGATGTGGCTTTCTTTATCCGGGGCCACAGGTTTGTACTCATTGTGATAGGTATGTGGTGCGATATCCTGGATCATGATCGATAATTCCTTTCCGAATTTATTGTTTTACAGTGTTTGCTGAGAAGTTTTGCCATATAAAATACAGCACGCTTTCTACAGTATAAGCTTACCTTAAGAAAAAGGCAACTCCAGCAATAACAAAAAAAGTTGTATGAGTCAGAAAATCAGTGTAAGATAAATGTATTATATTGTGCAGAAGATGTGAAAGGTCTGAAAATTTTTCTGCACAGAAGGAGAAGATCATGCCAACAACAGAAAAGCCGGGACTGACCCGGGATTCCATTAAATATCTGGCAATTTTTACCATGCTTCTGAATCATATCGCCAACGTGCTTCTGCCGGAAAACACGATCCTGTGGGAAGTGTTTATAGACATTGGCTACTTCACAGCCATTACCATGTGCTATTTTCTTGTGGAAGGCTTTTACTATACACATTCCAGGAGAAAATACGGTGAAAGGCTTCTGATCTTTGCCGGGATCTCCCAGGTTCCCTATATGATAGCCTTTGGGAATTCACAGCTGAATATGATCTTTACTCTGTTTATCTGTTTTATGATCCTGGTTGTTCAGGAAAGGATGATGGCAAGTAAATGGAGAATTCCACTTCTGATCCTGCTCCTTTTACTATCCGTTTATTCGGACTGGGCGATCCTGGCACCGGTTTTTACCATCTGGTTCCATGAGAGCTGGGGGAACAGGAAGAGGATGATAACAGCGTACGGAGTCGGTGCTGCCCTTTTTGTGCTGTTTAACTACAGCTCCTACGTGGAAAAAATGGCAGCCGGACCGGCAATGATCCATGCTCTGTTTTCGGCAGCAGGGATCGTGGCATCAGGAATCATCATCCTGTGCTTCTATAATGGCAAAAAATCCGAAAAAGCACCGAAGTTTTCCAAGTGGTTTTTCTATATCTTTTATCCGGCACATCTGCTGATCCTGAGCATAGTCCGTGTTATAGTACAGTAATAGATAAAATAAAATCTCTCCAATATTTATAACCGGATAGATTGCCGAAAATAAATTTCATATCCACATAAAACATAGTAATTCTGTAAGAAAACAGAAAAATAGCGAAAAAACTCTTGAAAACCCACAAACTATCTGCTATGCTAACTGACATGACAAAGGCGTCTGGAAATTGAGTTTCCAGGCGCTTTTTGCGTTGCAGAATAATTGAGGGAATTGAGGAGGAAATGAATGATGAATGCAGGAGATACCGGCTTTATGCTGATCTGTACAGCCTTTGTGTTCTTTATGACACCTGGGCTTGCGTTTTTCTACGGAGGACTGGTCCGCAGGAAAAATGTGGTAAATACCATGATGGCCTGTGGGGCGATCATGGGACTGTCCGTAGTTATGTGGACATTGTTTGGATATTCGCTGGCATTTGGAGGAAATCATGGCGGGATCATCGGAGATTTTCGCTGGTTTGCGCTGAATGGCGTAGGCTGGGAGCCGGGACCTTATGCGGATACGATCCCGCATCTGGTATTTGTGGCGTTCCAGATGATGTTTGCTATGATCACACCAGCACTGATCACCGGTGCGTGGTTGGAAGAATGCGTTTTAAGGCGCTGTTTTTCTTTATTGCGATCTGGTCTTTGATCGTGTATTATCCAATGGCACATATGGTCTGGGGAGACGGTGGATTTCTGGCAGCCATTGGCTCTGTGGACTTTGCAGGAGGAAATGTGGTACATATCAGTTCCGGTGTCAGTGCACTGGTTCTTGCCATTTATCTTGGACAGAGACGAGGCTATGCAAAAGCAACCTATCGCACACACAATATCCCATTTGTATTTCTCGGAGCAGCTATGCTGTGGTTCGGATGGTTCGGCTTTAATGCAGGAAGTGCGCTGAAGGCAGACGGCCTTGCGGCACATGCCTTTATGACCAGCAGCATTTCTTCTGCCTGCGCACTGCTGACCTGGATGCTGATCGAGGTGATCCGCGAGGGAAAACCGACACTGGTTGGTGCATCCACAGGTCTTGTTATCGGACTGGTAGCCATTACACCGGGAGCTGGTTTCGTACCGGTATGGGCATCCTTTATCATTGGGATCCTGGTAAGCCCGATCTGTTACTTTACTGTGCTCCTTTTGAAACAGAAGCTGAAGATCGATGATGCCCTGGATGCTTTTGGCTGCCATGGTATCGGTGGTATCTGGGGAGGAATCGCAACAGGTCTCTTCGGAAAAACTTCCATTAACTCTGTTGCAAAATGGGATGGCCTTGTGTTTGGAGATCACCGTCTGTTCCTGGCGCAGGTATTGAGTATTGTGATCACCATTGCGGTTGCCATTGTGGGAACGCTGATCTGTATCGGGATCGTGCGGATCTTTACACCGCTTCGTGTAGATCCGAAGGAAGAGATGGTCGGTCTGGATGCGTCCCAGCATGGAGAGAATGCATATCCGTCATTTAATGGATTTGACTGATAAAAGAATTTGTCCGGCAATGATCGTGTGAAAATGGAGGAAATCGTATGCTTATAAAAATAGAAGCAATCGTAAGAGAAGAAAAAATGGAAGATGTCAAAGCAGCGTTAAATGAGATCCAGGTTAACGGTTTTACAGTAACCCAGATCATGGGCTGCGGAACACAGCGCGGCTATACAGAATATGTCCGTGGTTCCAAAATTGATGTATTTCTGAAACCGAAGATCAAGTTTGAAATCGTGGTATCATCGGAGGACTGGGAGATCAAAGTTATTGATGCTGTGCAGAAAGCAGCGTTTACCGGTGATCCCGGCGATGGAAAGATCTTCAGCTATGAGATACGCAACGCTGTTCGTATCCGTACAGGTGAGACAGGATACGATGCGCTGCAGTCGGAATTTCTGTAAATTGTTTTATTAATATGTAAATTATGCGTGAAAGAGTCCTTCGGGAAGTCGCAGAGATATCAGGAGATATGATCTTGAGATTTTTCGGAGGACTTTTTTACCACAGATTTAACAATAGTCTTACGTTGATTTGATGAAAAACAGCATGTGGCCGGTATAATATATAAGATGTACACGAAAACTAAAAATAATAGATAAGGCAGACATGACAAAAAAGAAATCAAAGAAAAAAATAAGAAAAAAACAGAAATCTATTAAAGATGGATTCGAACAGGACCAAGAAGAGCAGGAGAAGGAGAATCCAAAAAGGATGCTCCGGCTCAGAAGTCAGAGCAGAGCAGAGTTCCGGATTCAATAGAACCAGAAATCAGAAACTGGCGGCAGAAAACAGCAGCCATTGCAAGTTACATCAAGGATCCGGACTATCGTCTCCGCTGCAAGGCGGCTATAGATATTCTCATGGCGAAGCTTAAAATGATTAACGCAGAACTTTCCGGACAGAAAAAGCGTACTGTGATCAGTCAGATCACCAACCGGATAAAAAGTGCTGAAAGTATTTACGCTAAACTTCTGAAAAAAGGACTGGAACCGGATTTTGAGACTGCCAGAAAAAATCTGAAAGATCTCATCGGCATCCGTGTAGTCTGTCCATTTGAGGATGAGCTTTACCAGGTGGCAGAATTCTTAGAAATGCAGAAAGATATCGAGATCATCCGGATCAAGGATTACATTAAAAATCCAAAGAAAAACGGCTACAAAAGTCTTCATTTGATCGTGAAAGTACCTATCTACTCTGCGGAAGGTGAACAGAAAGAACAGGTGGAAATACAGCTTCGGACATTGCAATGGATTACTGGTCTGTGTTAGAATACGAATTGTATTATAAAAAAAGAGATAATGCGGAAATAGAATCAGAATTAAAAAAATATGCAGAAGAAATTGCTAATCTGGATCACAGAATGCTGGGATTACGAAATAAAATCGAAAAAATCTGAGCAATCAGCGAATGCGAGATCAGAATGCCTGTTTTATGACAAACCTGTAAAATTACTGCATCAGAAAAGGAGAATATCCCGGTGCTGGAGAAATAAAAGATATTTACACATGAAATTATAAATTAGGATTTATAAAAAATAAAACGGAGAATTCCCGAAAGAAAAATTTAAGGAATTCTCCGTTTTATTATCTGACTGAGCAAACTATGAAGTTATTATTCAATATAGAGCTGTGCAACAAATGGGGCATAAGATATCCAACTGCTTTTTCTCTGCCATAGTTGCATTTCAACTGCAAAGATGACACTTTTCACAGGCGGACGGTGTGGCTGCACAACCGCCGAGAGCAGTTTCACGAAGCTCTGCAGGAAGCTTTTTGCCCACAGTATACATGGCATCGATCATCTCATCCAGCGGGATGAACTGGGGGATACCGGCCAGTGACATTTCCGCTGCGATTAGGGCATTGGAAACACCGGCTGCATTACGGTTCTGGCAGGGATATTCCACCAGGCCGCCTACAGGGTCGCACACAAGTCCAAGCATGTTCATAAGAACCGTGGAAGCAGCATAAGTACACTGAAGAGGTGTACAGCCAAGAAGTTCCACAGCAGCAGAAGCAGCCATTGCGGAAGCGATTCCGACCTCAGCCTGACATCCGCCAACAGCACCGGCAACTGTTGCATTACGCATGGCAAGATAGCCGATCGCGCTGCATTAAATAGTGCCTGGCGGATTTTTTTATCGGAAAAGCCGTAGACCTCCTGAAGAGCAAGCATCATTCCGGGAACGATCCCGGCACTGCCGGCAGTAGGAGAGGCAACGATAAGTCCCATGGAAGCGTTGGTCTCAAGGGTTGCCATAGCGTAGGTGATACCCTTTCCGAGAACATTTCCGCACAGGCTTTTTCCCAGGTCATGAAATTCGCAGAGCTTTCGGGCTTCACCGCCGATCAGTCCGCCCATAGATATCACCGGATCTTTGATGGGGGAAAAAGCAGCATCCTTCATGATCTCCAGAACACGATCCATGCGCTGGTCCACGATTTCAGCAGTGGTTTCACCGAGAAGGATCTCACGCTGGCGCATTACTTCGGAAATCGGAAGCTTTTTTTCCTGGCAGAGAGCAAGAAGTTCCTTGGCATTTTTGAAATCCATAAAACACATCCTCCTTTTCCCTACATCTGAACAACCATGACATCATGGATGTTGGTGTTCCGGTGAATGCTTTCTACGATATCTTCCGGGAGATGACCGTCGGATTCCACGATCGTATAGGCTGTGGTTCCTTTGGATTCACGGAAGAGGCGCATGAAGGCAATGTTAATGTTACGTTCACTTAAGCATCTGGTGATGTAGGCCACAACACCGGGAGTATCCTGATGGATCACGATGATGGCACTGTATTCGCCGGTGAAATCCACTTTCACGTGGTTGATCTCCACAATGCGGACCTTGCCGCCGCCCAGCGATTCCCCCCGGACTGTCATTTCCTGTCCCTGTTCATTGACCATATGGATATCTACAGTGTTGGGATGGACATCGGTTTCCGCTTCATTTGGAGTAAAGGAAAAGTCGATCCCCTGTTCCCTGGCAATATCAAAAGAATTCCGTATACGCATGTCATCTGTGGAAAAGCCCATGATCCCGCCAAGGAGGGCACGGTCTGTACCGTGTCCCTTGTATGTTCTGGCGAAGGAACCATAAAGGATGAATTCTACTTTTTTCAGGGGCGGCGTGATCATCTTCTGGGCAAGGAAAGCAATACGCGCAGCCCCTGCGGTATGAGAACTGGAAGGACCGATCATGTTGGGACCCATAACGTCAAATACACTGATAAAAGACATTTTGCTTAATTCTCCTGTGGTGTTTTTGCAATAAATTTCTTATAAATGGTGTCAACGATCACGCCGATGGCGTTGTCACCGGATACATTGCAGGCAGTTCCGAAGGATCCTGGGTAATGTAAAGGGCAACCATGATAGCACAGATGGCACCGTCCGGATCACCGGCTTCCGCTCCGAATACCATGTAAAGGAATGGAAGGGCAGTCATGATGGAACCACCGGGAGCACCGGGAGATGCAACCATGGCAACACCGAGAGTCATGATGAACGGAACGATGATCCCAAGACTGATGGGCAGCTGGTTCATAAGGCAGACTGCAGTAGCACAGGCTGTGATGGTGATCATGGAACCGGCCATGTGGATGTTTGCACAGAGTGGTACTACGAAGTTGCGGATCTGCTCGCACACGCCGTCTTTCTTGGCACATTCCAGATTGACCGGGATGGTAGCTGCGGAAGACTGGGTTCCCAGAGCAGTTGTGTATCCCGGGATCTGATTTTTGATCAGAGTGAAAGGATTCTTTTTGCTGACAGTACCTGCGATCACAAACTGGATCGTAATGCAGATCAGGTGCATGATGATAACAACAAGGAATACCTTCCAGAGGATGCTTAAGATGGCAAAGGTTTTCCGGAAATAGTCATATCTGTGAAGGTTCCGCAGATGTAAAGCGGAAGCAGCGGGATGATAATGGCATGAAGACCTTATCAATGATCTTGGAAAAGTCACTCATTCCGTTATAAAG
>ENA-OPZM01000250-OPZM01000250.1-human-gut-metagenome-genome-assembly--contig:-NODE-250-length-23587-cov-5.817050_pt1 | contig 23587 bp, 29 predicted proteins | sample MGYA00242478_ERZ504493 | MGnify/ENA primary metagenome ERZ504493 (study PRJEB26092, sample SAMD00036227) | human gut metagenome | host: Homo sapiens | study: EMG produced TPA metagenomics assembly of... | reverse complement strand
TGCGGGGGTGGTCTTGAGCAGCTGGTGGGGCTTCCTTGAGCATGGGGGTGGCCCTTGCTCTCCCTCGGCACCGTTGTTGGCCAGCGCCACGCTGGGGCTGCAGCGGCCTTCCACCTTGTTCACATAGCAGCTGCCCATCACGGCAAAAGCTGCCAGCATCTCGGGGCGGCACTCCACATTGGCACCACAGTCCAGCAGCAGATAAGCCTGCTTTTTGGCGGGCACCATGGTAGCCAGAGCCGGGCGCTTGATGCCCTTGAGGGTGCGCACGATCAGGCTTGCGCCCACATGCAGCGCACCGGTGCTGCCGGCGGAAACAAAGGCATCGCCCTTGCCGTCTTTCAGCATGTTCAGGCCCACCACGATGGAGGAATCCTTCTTCTGGCGGATGGCGCGGGCAGGCTCATCGCACATGTCGATGACCTCGGTGCAGTTCACCAGCTCAATGCCATCCAGCGGGATGCTGTTCTCCTGTGCGGTCTTGCGCACCAGCGCTTCGTCGCCCACACCTACGACGGTGACGCCGTACTCTTTCACGGCCTGTGCGGCACCCTCCAGCACCGCCAGAGGGGCGTTGTCTCCGCCCATCATGTCCACGATAATCTTCATAGCTTTTCTCCCTTCTTAAAGAGAAGTTTCATCCAGCCAGTGCTGGAAGCTGGCAACAGCGCGCTGAGCCTGTGCCATGTAACGCAGGCGCTTGTCCCGCGGGCGGCTCTCCTCCGGCAGCGGAGGAAGGATGCCCATATTTGCGCCCATGGGCTGGAAGTGCTTGTTCTCGGTGGTCAGGTACTGCACCAGCGCACCGCACATGGTATCCACAGGCGGGGCGGGCAGCTCTTTGCCTTCCAGCCGAGCATACAGGCTGCGGGCCGCCAGCAGGCCGCAGGCAGCGCTTTCCATATAGCCCTCAAAGCCGGTGATCTGCCCTGCAAAGAACACATTGGGGTGTTCTTTCAGGCACAGCTGGGCGCTGAGCACCCGGGGCGCATCGAGAAAGGTGTTGCGGTGCATGACACCGTACCGCACGAACTCGGCATTTTCCAGCCCGGGGATCATGCTGAACACCCGCTTCTGTTCGCCCCACTTGAGGTTGGTCTGGAAGCCCACGATGTTATACAGGGTGCGCTCCTTATTTTCGGCCCGCAGCTGTACATTGGCCCACGGACGGTGGCCGGTGTTGGGATTCACAAGGCCCACCGGGCGCAGCGGGCCGAAGCGCATGGTGTCGGCACCCCGGGCGGCCATAATTTCGATGGGCATACAGCCTCGTAGACCGTGACGGTATCGGCCTTTTTGCCGTGGGCATCCGGGTCGGGCTGAGCAGACTGCTCGGCCCCGGTGTCAAAGTCGTGCAGCGGGGCGCGCTCGGCAGACGCGAGAGCCGCGTGGAATTTCTCGTACTCTTCCTTGTTGAAAGGGCAGTTCAGGTAGTCGGCCTCGCCCCGGTCATAGCGGGAGGCGGCAAACACCTTGTTGTAGTCCAGACTTTCGGCGGTGACGATGGGGGCCACAGCATCGTAGAAGTGCAGCCGCTCGTCCCCGGTCAAGGCCCCGATCTCATCGGCCAGTGCGCCGTCGGTCAATGGGCCGGTAGCCACCAGAATGGGGGCAGATGCATCGATGTGCTCCACCTGCTCCCGGTGGACGGTGATATTTTCACAGCTTTCCACCATGCGGGTCACTTCGGCGCTGAATGCGTCGCGGTCCACCGCCAGCGCACCGCCAGCGGCCACGCGGGCTGTCTCGGCGGCGGTCAACAGCTGGCTGCCCATCCGGCGCATTTCTTCCTTCAGCAGGCCGGAAGCAGAGTCCAGCCGCTCAGCTTTCAAGCTATTGGAGCAGATCAGCTCTGCAAAGCCTGCGCTTTTGTGTGCGGGCGAAAAATGCACGGGCTTCTGTTCGTACAGGTCTACCTGTACGCCCTTGCCCGCCAGCCAGAGGGCGGCTTCACAGCCCGCAAGACCAGCGCCCAGCACGGTTACTTTATAGTTCATAGTTTTATCCTTTTAGTCCTTTTTCGGCACCGGCATCTCGTAGCCGCAGCCTTCCTTTGCGCAATACAGCTTGGAGCCTTTGCGGAACATGGTGCTGCCGCACTTGGGGCACTTGGTGGGCACCGGCATGTCCCATGTCATAAAGTCGCAGTCCGGGTAGCGCTCGCAGCCATAATAGATGCGGCCCTTGGAGCTTTTGCGCTCCAGCATACGGCCTTTGCCGCACTTGGGCAGATGCCGCCGGTATCCTTGACCAGCCGCTTTGTGCCCCGGCACTCCGGGAAGCCGCTGCAGGCCAAAAACTTGCCGTACTTGCCCACCTTGATGACCATGGGCCGGCCGCACAGGTCGCATACCTCACTGGAAGGCTCATCCGGCACCTTGACCTTCTTGCCTTCCATGTTCTTTTCGGCCTGCTCGAGGCTTGCCGCAAAACCCTGATAGAAGTCATCCACCGTCTTGTGCCAGTCGGCCTTGCCGCTCTCGATCTTATCCAGATTCTTTTCCATCTGGGCGGAGAAGTCCACATCCACGATGTGGGGGAACTGTTCCAGCATCAGGCCATCCACCGCCCGGCCCAGCAGGGTGGGCTTGAGCTTTTTCTGGTCGCGCTCAACATAGCCGCGGTCGATGATGGTGGTGATAATGGGTGCGTAGGTGGAAGGACGACCGATGCCGTTTTCTTCCAGTGCCTTGATGAGGGTCGCTTCGGTGTAGCGGGCGGGCGGCTGGGTGAACTTCTGCTCGCTCTTCAGGTCGCGCAGCTTCAGCACCTGACCCTGCTCCAGCGGAGGCAGGGCGGTCTCCTTCTTTTCCTTTTCGTCGGTGGCTTCCTCGTACAGGACGGTGAAGCCGTCAAAGGTAACGGTATAGCCGCTGGCCTTGAAACGGTAGTCCGCCGCGCTGACCGTGACGGACACGGTGTCCTGCTGACAGTCTGCCATCTGGCTGGCCATGAAGCGGCTCCAGATCATGCGGTAGAGCTTTGCTGTGTCGCCGCTGATGCTCTTGTCCACCTCGTCCGGTGTCAGGGACGGCACCGAGGGACGGATGGCCTCGTGGGCATCCTGTGCGGCAGTGGCGCTCTTGGTCTTCCATGTGCGCTTGTAGGGGCAGATATAGGCTTCACCGTAAGCCCCTGCGATATATTCCTTTGCGGCGGCAACGGCTTCATCCGAGATGCGCAGGCTGTCGGTACGCATGTAGGTGATCAGACCCATGGTGCCGTGGCCCGCAATGTCCACGCCTTCGTACAGGGTCTGGGCAGCGCGCATGGTACGGGTGGCCGTAAAGCCCAAGCGGCGGGATGCCTCCTGCTGCAGGGTACTGGTGATAAAAGCCGGAGTGGGCTGCTTTGCCCGCTTGCCCTTTTTCAGCTCTGCCACCACGTACTCGGCCCCTTCCAGACCCTTTTCAATGGCGCGGGCCTCGGCTTCGCTTTTGGGCAGCAGCTTTTTGCCGCTGGCATCGGTGGCCAGCCGGGCGGTAAAACTCTTGTGGCCTGCGCCGAGGGTGGCATCCACGTTCCAGTATTCGTCGGGCTTGAAGCTCTCGATCTCCTTTTCGCGGTCATCGATCAGGCGCACGGCCACGCTCTGCACGCGGCCTGCGGAAAGGCCCCGGCGCACCTTGCGCCAGAGGAACGGGCTGAGCTTGTAGCCCACCAGACGGTCCAGCACACGGCGGGCCTGCTGTGCGTTGAACAGATCTTCGTCGATGGCGCGGGGATGGGCCATGCCCTCCTTCACGCCCTTTTTGGTGATCTCGTCAAAGGTCACACGGTTCGGCTCGTGGGGGTCCAGCCCCAGAATGTTTGCCAGATGCCAGCTGATGGCTTCGCCCTCACGGTCCGGGTCGGTTGCCAGCAGCACGCCGTCTGCGTGTTTGGCCTTGCTCTTCAATTCCTTGATGAGCTTTTCCTTGCCTTTGATGCTGATGTACTGTGGGGCATAGCCGTGCTCCACATCGATGCCCAGCTGGGAAGCGGGCAGGTCACGGATATGGCCCATGCTTGCGGTGACCTCGTAATCATCGCCCAGATACTTGCCAATGGTTTTCGCCTTAGCAGGCGACTCCACGATAACCAGTTTCGCCATTCGAGTTTACTCCCATTTCAAATTTTCTTTCTTCTCTATCAGGAACGCACCGTGCAACTGCACAGTACAGGATTCTCTATTTTTATATCATACCACAGCTGTTGTGTGCTGCGCCAGCAGAAATTATACTATTTTATCACATACCGCTTGCCCGGCATGCACAGCACCCGGCCGGAAAGCTCCAGCTTCATCAGGGTGCCCAGCAGCACCGCTGTGGGCAGGCTGCTGCGCACGCAAAGCTCCTCAATGCCAAGGGGCTGCGGCCCGATGCAGGAAAGCACCTTCCGCTCGTTCTCGCTCAGAGGCTCCGGCTGCTTTGCCGTCACCGCCGCTGCGCTCTGCCGGCGCAGGCCCAGCGGGCCAAGCAGGTCCGCAGCAGAACACACGGCACGCGCTCTGCCGTCCCGCAAAAGGCCGTTTGTGCCTGCGGAATTGGGCGAGTAGATGCTGCCCGGCACCGCGAACACCGGTTTCCCATAGCGTTCTGCATGGGACACGGTGGACATGGTGCCGCTTTTTTCCTGCGCTTCCACCACCAGCAATGCAGAGCTGAGCGCCGCAATGAGCCGGTTGCGCTGCAAAAATCCATTTGGGCCAACGCCCTCACTGCGGGGCGGGTACTCACTGATCACGCAGCCCTTCTGCTCGATCTTGTGCCGCAGCACCACATTGGCCGCAGGATAGGTGCGGTCGATGGGCACGCCCATCACAGCAATGGTAGGGCAGTTGTTTTTGACAGCAGCGCGGTGCCCGGCGCTGTCCAGCCCGTCCGCAAGGCCGCTGACGATCAAAGCGCCGCTTTGGGCCAGTTCCCCGCCAATGTCCGCCGCTGCGTTCAGGCCGTATTCGGTAGGCTTGCGGCTGCCCACGATGCCCACCGCGCCCGGCTCGTTGAGCCAGAGCGGATCGCCGGTGCAGTAGAGCACCAGCGGCATATCCGGGATGCGGGAAAACGCCAGCGGATAGTCCGGGTCGTCAAACGGCAGGATGCGCACACCCAGATCATCGCACCGCATCACCAGCGGGTGGTACTGTTCCGGAGCCAGCTGCTGCGCCCGCAGAGCTGCTGCCTCTCCCGCTGCAAGACGAAATTCTGCCGTATCGCGAGCCTCCCATGCTTCCTGTGCACCGCCAAAGGCATCCAGCACACGGCCCGCGTGAACGCTGGCCGGGCCAAGCACATGGGCCAGCCACAGCCAGCACAGCAGCGGATCCGGGGCAGGCTCCGGCGGGAAAAGGCTGGTCTGCCCTGCAAGGCCGCTCATAGGCTTTCCTCCCGGAAATGCCACAGCAGGATGCTGCCCGCAATGCCGGCGTTCAGGCTTTCCACCCGGTCGGTCATGGGGATGCGCACCGTGCTGCTGCAGGCAGCAATGGTCTCATCGGTCAGGCCCTGACCCTCGCTGCCGATGACGACGCAGACGCCGCCGGGGCAGCTTGCCTGCGCCGCGCTCAGCGGCTGAGACTTGTACAGCGCGGCAGCAAGGCAGGTGATACCCTTTGCGCGCAGCTGGGTGATGGCATCGGGCATGGCACCAGCTTCGATCACCGGGATGCGCACGGCGGCTCCCATGGAAGCGCGCAGGGTCTTTGGGGCATACACACTGGCACAGCCGTCGCTCAGGATCACACCGTCAAAGCCAAAGGCCGCAGCAGAGCGCAGCAGGTGCCCACATTGCCGGGGTCCTGCACCCGTTCCAGCGCCAGATACCGCCCGCCGGCCTTCACTTCGTCCAGTGTGTGCACCGGGGTGCGGAACACGCCGAACACCCCCTGATGGGTGCCCACATCGGCCAGCTTATCGGCCACATGGTCTTCCACAAGGTAGTGTTCACCGGGCAGCCCGGCAAGCTCCGGGCACTTTGCCATAGCGCTTTCCGTATAAAATAAGGTCTCCAGCTGCGCACCGCGGGCAAGCTCCGGGCAGAGCTTGCGGCCCTCGGCCAGAAAGCGGCCCTCGCTGCGGCGGAATGCCGCGCTGGAAGAAAGGCGGCAGGCGTATTTGATCTTTGCGTTTTCCCTGCTGGTGATTTTTTCGTCCATCGTGTGTATTCAACCTTTCGCTGTACTGTCGTTCAAAAAGTAGTCTGCCGTCTTGTTCAAAAAATGCAAAAAGGGCAGCGTCTGCCACAAAGCGTTCCTGCGGCAGGGCGCTGCCCTGAAAAACATGTTCCCCTGCCGTAAGAACCCCGGATACAAAACGGACGCCCGCGTATACGCGCGGGCGTCACGATTCAAGTTCCTAATCAGGCGTTCTTGACGGTCTCGACCAGAGCTGCAAAGCTCTTGGGATCGTTAATAGCCATCTCAGACAGCATCTTGCGGTTCAGCTCGATGCCAGCCTTCTTCAGACCAGCCATGAAGGTGGAGTAGTTCATGCCCAGAGGACGAACTGCGTTGTTGATGCGGCAGATCCACAGGTTGCGGAACTGACGCTTCTTCATGCGGCGGCCAGCCAGAGCGTAGTTGCCGCTCTTCATGACCTGCTGCTTGGCCATCTTAAAGTGCTTGCTCTTGCAGCCGTAGAAGCCCTTGGCCAGCTTCAGCATCTTCTTACGACGTTTGTGAGTCATGGTTGCGCCCTTGATACGTGCCATTTTTTATATCTCCTTTAGTTGTCTCAATAGAATGTGTTTGCCTGCGGCTCGCTCTTAGGCGTAGGGCAGCATGCTCTTGATGGTAGCTGCGTTGGTCTTATCAACGTAGTTGGGCTGACGGTAGCCACGGGTCAGCTTGGTGGTCTTCTTGGTCAGGATGTGGCTGCGGAATGCGTGGCCGCGCTTGATCTTGCCGTTCTTGGTCAGCTTAAAGCGCTTCTTAGCGCCGGAGTGCGTCTTCAGTTTCATCTTAGCCATTTTAGTTTCCTCCTAAAATTAGTCCTTATTGGGTTTCGGGATCAGCAGAATGGACATCGTGCGGCCCTCGAGCACCGGCGGCTTATCGGTGGATGCCTGAGGCAGAGCCTCGGCAAAACGTTTCAGCACGTCTGCGCCCAGAGCACTGTGCGCCATTTCACGGCCGCGGAAGCGGATCGAAACCTTAACCTTGTGGCCAGCTGCCAGGAATTTGGCAGTCTGGTTCAGCTTGGTATTGAAGTCGTTGGTGTCAATGTTGAGCGAAAGGCGGGTCTCTTTAACTTCGACCACCTTCTGGTTCTTCTTGGCTTCCTTCTCCTTCTTCTGCTGTTCAAAACGGTACTTGCCGTAATCCAGCACCTTGCACACAGGCGGAACAGCCTGCGGTGCGATCTTGACCAGATCCAGACCAGCATCTTCAGCAGCGCGCATGGCCACCTGAATGGACACAACGCCCTTCTGCTCGCCGTCTGCACCGATCAGACGAACCTCACGGTCACGGATCTGACCGTTGATCTCCAGTTCCTTCGACTTTCCAGCGGTAGCGATAATGAATGCACCTCCAAACAAAATCCATTTTGTTGCAATATTTGGCATAGAAAACGCGGCCGCCCATTTTCAGGACAGCCGCGCAAAAATTCACTCAAAGCCGCAGTCCACTCATAATGAACTGCCTTCAGGTATAGCCCGGGGGATCTTTCCCTCGCAAGGCGAGCGCGGCACAGGCCGTAGCTGCTTTCTTTACCCGGTTATTTTACCACAGGCAGAAAGCGCTGTCAAGCACTTTTTTATGCGTTTTGCGGGAAAAATATGAGTCAACTCCTTCAGTCGCACTTCGTGCGCCAGCTCCCTCAAGGAGGGAGCCTTTGGCAATACGGTCAGCTTTTCGCTGCGCCAGAGCCTCCCTCAATGAGAAAGACTTCCCCCGGCCGGGGGAAGATGTCACGCAAGTGACAAAAAGGGGAGCAGTGGCATCGCGCGGCGATGACGGAAGGAGTTTACACCTCGATCAGCCTCCCCAGCTCCAGCGAGTAGATGCCTTATACGTTACCTTCTTCGGCGCAAAGCGCTTATCGATGGCAAGGGCATAGAGGTTCAGCTGCGGGCGGTAGGCGCTCTGGAAGTCCGCTTCGGTCTTGCGGCGGTCGGTCTTGTAATCCAGCAGTTCCAGATGATCCGGGAACACCAGCACAAGGTCTGCAATGCCCTGCACCAGCACCTGCTCATCCTGCACGGCGGCGGCTTCCTGCGCGGAAGCTCCCTGTGCCGTCAGCACGGCCGACGCGGGCAGCGCCGTGATGAAGGCCAGCTCCCGCAGCACCTTTTCGGCTGCGCAGATCTTTGCAAAGGCTTCGCTCTCGGCAAAGCGGCGGATGCGGCCTGCATTGAGTTTTTCCGCAATTTCCGGGGCCACCAGCCGGGTGTCCACCTGCCGCTGGCGCTCTGCAAGGATGGCTTCCTCCAGCGTGCCCGCCGCTTTGGCAGCAGCAAGGGAGGCAAAGTCCGTATGTTCCAGAAAAGCGTGCAGAGCCGTGCCCATCTCGGCGGCGGTCAGTCCGTCCTTGGAGAGAAAGGCAGGGCGTTCCAGCGTGGTCTGCTCGGCCTTGTGCACGATGCTGGTCACGCTGACCTTGGCGGGCACCGCAGCCAGTTTTGCTGCCGGATACCGCCATGCAAAGCCCTCCTGCAGCTGAGCCACCAATGCCGGGTCTGCCGGGACAGGCTCTGCCGCTTCCGGTTCCTGTTCCGGTGTTTCCGGCTCCGGCTGAGCTTCCTGCACCGTGACCATGATCTCGCTTTCCGTAAACACAAAGGGCAGTTCCAGATCTCCTGCCAGCCGCCGCAGCGGCCCGCCGAAGGGATGCACCAGCAGCGCTGCACGCAGCCAGTCGGCAAAGCTGCCCGCCTGCTGGTTCAGCGTTTCTCCCGCGCCCGCAGCAAGGAATGCTGCCGCCTTGGCAAAGGGATTGCCGGTCTTGGTCATGCCCAGCGGCACCGTGAGGATCAGCTTATCCTGTGCACGGGTGAGCGCCACATATAAAAGGCGCATCTGCTCGCTGCGCGTTTCCTGCGCATGGACGCTGGCAAGAGCTGCGTAGGCTGCAGTCTTGTACATGCTCTCGCCCTGTTCCGGGCGCAGGCGCAGGCCCGCGCCGTATTCCCGGTGCAGCAGCACCGGCTGGTAAGTGTCGCTCAGGTTAAAGTGCCGGGCCGTGTCGCCCACGAACACCACCGGGAACTGCAGGCCTTTAGAGCGGTGGATGGTCATAATGGTCACACAGCCAGGCCGCGCACCGCCGGGCACAGTGTCCTGCCCGGTAGAACCGGCCTGCGCCGCCGCGTCGATGGCACGCACCAGCGCCGAGATGCCGTTTGCACCGGTCTGTGCGCAGAAAGCCGCAAAGCGCCGGGCATCTTCCCGGCGGTGCGCACCGTTTTCCAGTACGCCCAGCGCAGCAAGATAGCCGGTGGAGACAAAGATTTCTTCCAGCAGCTGTTCTGCCGGGGCACTGCGGGCCATGCGCCGCAGTGCGGTGAGTCGGTCATAAAAGTCTTTCACCTTTTGGGTGAACGGCGTTTCATCACCATTCTGCACCACCTGCAGCACTGCGCCGTACAGACTCATGCGGGAAGCCCTTTTGCCCGTTTCCTTCGCGCCCTGTTCCTCCTGCGCCTTTTTCTGCATTGCGGCGCTCTGGGCACGCAGGCGTACAAGGTCGTCGTCCGTAAAGCCGAACATCGGCCCCAGCATGGCGGCGGCAAGGTAGATATCCTGCGCCGGGTTGTCGATGACCTTCAAAAGCGAGATCAGCGGCCGGATGTGCGCTGCTTCCATCAGGTTTTCGCGCGCATCCGCATACACCGGGATGCCCCGGGCCGTGAGCGCTTCCTCATAAGCGAGGAAGTCGCCGCGCGCCGCCAGCAGGATGCAGCAATCCTCGTACTGCACCGGGCGGGTGGAGCTGCGTCCCGCACTGGTTCGCCGTTTTTCACCAGTTCTTCAACGCGCTGGGCGATCCACGCCGCGTCGGTCTCAGCGGTGTCGTCGGGCAGGAAGTGCGCTTCCACGCTGCCGGCGTATTCGCCGGGTGCACCGCACACCAGCCGCTGGCCGTCGCCGTAAGCCGTATCGCCCAGCTGGGGGGTCATGAGCTGTTCAAAGATAAAGTTGATGCCTGCCACCACCTGCGGGGCGGAGCGGAAGTTCGCATCCAGCGCCAGCAGAGCGTTTCCGCCTGCCGTACCCCCCTCCGGGCGGGGGCGGGCAGTGCCGCTGGGCAACGGTGCCCATGCGTTCAGCTTAGCCCGGAAGATGCTTGGGTCGGCCTGACGGAAGCGGTAGATGCTCTGCTTCAGGTCGCCCACAAGGAACAGGTCATCCCCCGCCGGGGAAGCAAGACAGCGGTAAATGGCATCCTGCAAAGCGTTGGTGTCCTGATATTCGTCCACCATCACGGCGGCATAGCTCTGCCGGATGCTCTGGCACAGCGGGGTGCACACGCCATCCGGTGTGCGCAGCAGCCGCAGGGCCTGATGCTCAAAATCGCTGAATTCCAGCAGCTTGCGTTCCTTTTTCTTTGCCGAGAAGCGGGCATCAAAATCCCGCACGGCGGCAAACAGCGCCCGCAGCCGGGGCAGGGCCGCTCTGCGGTCGGCTTCGGCTTCCTCCTCGCTGCAGGAGACAAGCTCCGTAATGTGCTCAAACAGCTTGGCAGCTTCGTCTGCGCGGGTTCTGACCGCCGCCTTATGATCGCCGGTCAGCCGTTTTTTCATGCCCTTGAAGCCGGGTATCTCCTCCATGCCCAGCACATAGGGTGTCAGCTTATCGTACAGCGGTGTCCACTGCCCTGCCGCAGCCAGCCGTTCCACCTCGCCCAGCAGGGCGGCGGCGCTTTCCAGCCGGGAGAGCGGCTCTGCAAATTTATCGTTGACACCGGCTACGGCCTTTGCCTTGGAAGCAGCGGTCTTGCCTTTTTCCTCGGCCTGTGCCTGTGCAAGGACAAAATCTTCCTTACAGTCTGCCAGCGCTGCCGTCAGCAGTTCCCGCGCGGCCTTTGCGCAGCGGGCCGCTTCCGCCAGCAGCAGGTCATGCCAGCAGGTAAAAGCAAAGCCGTTTTCCCGCTGCCATGGTGTCAGATATTCGTCCAGCCTGCGGTCGTAGTCCGGCAGAGCGCGCAGAAAATCGTACACATGCAGGATGGTATTGCCTGCGGCCTGATCGGTGCGGCCCTTTCCGTAAAGGTCTGCAAAGGCACAGAAGTCCGGGTCGCGGTAGGCATTTTCCAGCGTTTCGGCCAGCGCCGAAGCCCGCAGCACCTCCACGCTGCCGGGGTCTGCCGGGGCAAAGTCCGGCGGGATGTCCAGTGCCTGAAAGTGCTTGTGCAGCAGGTCCAGACAGAACGCGTCAATGGTGCAGATGGGTGCTCGCTGCAAAAGCATCCGCTGGCGGCGCAGGCTCGTGTTGTGGGGCTGCTGCTGGCTGAGCCGCAGCAGTGCCTGCCCGATGCGTGCCCGCAGCTCTGCCGCCGCCGCATTGGTAAAGGTGACGATGAGCAGTTTGTCCGCATCCACCGGGTGGTCCGGATCGGTGATGAGCCGCACCGCGCGTTCGGTCAGCACGGCCGTTTTGCCGCTGCCCGCCGCTGCGCTCACCAGCAGCGCACCACCCCGGTCCTCAATAGCAGCGCGCTGGGCCGGAGTCCATTTGGCTCACTCATGCCTGCTCACCTTCCTTTCCGTCGTCGGCTTCTTCCGGCTCAAAGGGCTTGGCCGGGGCTTCCAGTGCCCGTTCGCCGATGCCGGTCTCGTGGCAGCAGATAAAGCTGTAGTCGCACCAGACGCAGGGGTTCCTGCCCGCCCCGGCCACCAGCGGTTCCGCAGCGATCTGCCCATCGTAAAGCTGCTGGCCCATCTGGGTGACAAGATCATCCAGATGCAGCTGGATGCGGTTGAGCTTTGCAATATCGGCACGCTTATCCTTCTGGCTGGGGCTGGGTACACCGTTGCGGTAGCCAAAGGCAGGTAGCGGCCCGTCTCATCCGCATCCATGGCATCGAACACCTTCTGCTCGTCCCTCACAAGGCCGTCCAGCTCGTACTGCACGTCCTGCTGTGCCTGCTGGCGGTTGGTGGTCTTGGGGGCCGGGTCTGCCAGCAGATACAGCACGCCTGCCGGTTCCGCACCGGTAAAGCGGCCGCTCTTATCCCGCGTCAGGCTGAACAGATACAGCAGCATCTGGCAGTCCAGCCCGCAGTATACCTCTTTCAGGTTCAGTTTTTTGGTGCCGGTCTTATAGTCCACCACCCGCACCCAGCGGGTGCCGTTTTCCTCCACCCACTCATCGGCGCGGTCCACCGTGCCCACCAGCTGCACGGTGCGCCCGTCCGAGAGATGATACACCTGCCCGGGCACAGCGTCCTCCCCGGAGCCGATGCGCAGCTCACAGGCTGCCGGGTGGAAGCAGGACTGCTTCTGTTCGTCCCGCAGGTAGCACAAAAGGCTTGTCATGCTTTTTTTGAGCCGCGAGAGCAGATAGGCGAACCGGGCTGTATCCTCCGGCAGATAACGCTTTGCATATTTGTCCACCAGCAGGCTGGCAAGCTCTGCCATGCATCATCGTCCAGCTCCAGAAATGGGGCCAGCCCGGCGCAGGGATTATCCGCATCCGGGTGCGGGTCCAGCGCCATCTGCAGCACCCAGTGCATCAGGGTGCCGCTCTGGTCGGCAGAAAGCTCGGCCCGTCTGCGGGGCTTCAGGCCCAGCACATACTGCAAGAAATAGCCGTACCGGCAGGTATAGTATTTTTCCAGCTGGCTGGGCGAGATGCGCAGCCGCTGCCCCAGCAGGCCGCTCAGCGCGGACAGGTCGTTCACCTGCCGGGGCGGGTCCTCCTCCATGCGTTGCAGCAGCGCAAGGCCCCGGGGTGCATCCGTCTGCGGCAGACGCAGCGCCTCAGTCAGGCTGGCGCGTTCCGTGTCGGTCAGCGGCCAGCCGCCCAGCGTATCCAGTGCATCGGCGGGGGTGGCTGCAAGGTCGGGAAGCTCCAGCTCCGGTGCCGCCGGGTGCAGGGCCTCCACGATGGGTTCCAGCGCTGCGCACAGGGTCTTGCCCTGCCCCTTGGGCCAGCTGAGCCACAACCCCTTTGCCGGTGCGGTGAGGGCTTTGTAAACGCACACCTGCTCGCGCACCACGCGGTTCTCAAAGCAGTCCGGCAGATCGATTTGCTTTGCCATCAGAACATCGCGGTCGGCGTGGGTCAGAAGGCCCGTCTCGGACGGTGCACAGGGAAATTCGCCCTCCGCAAGGCCCAGCACGAACACATAGTCCGGCGCGTCCAGACGCATTTTGCCCGCGCTTGCCAGCACCACGGCATCCAGCGTCTGCGGGATGTGCCCAAGGTCCGAAGAGCGCAGCAGCAGGCTGAACAGGTCCTCATATTCTGCAAAGGTCACACCCTGCCCGCCCAACAGGTGGGCCATCTCGTTGAGCAGCTGCATCACCACGTTCCACTCGCGGGCCGCTTCCTCTGCCGCCGGGATGCCCCGGGCAGTGCGGACGGCTTCCACCAGCGCTGCCTGCTGCTCTTCTGCACCCAGCTTTTTCAGGCAGAAATACAGTTCCCGGCTGATCTGTTCGGCGCTGCCGCCCCGCACCTTGCTGCGCAGTTCGTCCACGGCTGTTACCAGCAGCTGGCGGGCAGTCTCGGCATCCTCCAGCGTTTTTGCATCCTCATCGGACAGTTCATTTTCGCCGAAGCCCTTGGGGCTTTTCTCAAATTTTGTGCGCCATGCCGCCGCATTGGGTGACCAGGTATAGGCATAGTTTTCCAGCGCGCAGACCTGCGGCTCGGTCAGAGCGCACAGGCCGGTCTTGGCAAGAATGGTCAGGTTTTCGGTCATATCCGCACCGCGCAGCAGTGCCAGCAGTGCACGCACCGCCGTAGCCGGGGCGCTGAACTCCGGGGTGGTGGGTTCATCGCAGTAAAGCGGGATATCTGCCATGCGGAACTCGTATCGGATGGCCGCACGGTAATCCGGGATATTGCGGCAGACCACGGCCATTTTGCCGCAGCGCACGCCCTGCCGCATCAGGCGGCGGATGGCCGCAGCGGTGCAGCGGGCTTCCTCTTCCCGGCTGGCAGCGGCAAACAACCGCACCTCCGGCGCAGCGGGCGGCACCTCACAGGTGCCAGTCTCCAAAAGCTCTGTCACAGCCGCAAGTCCGGGCGCATCCTTATGGCGCAGGTCGCGGCGCAGCAGCTCCGGCACTGCCGCATCAGCACCGTTTTTGCGGGCCAGCTGCCGCAGCTGTGCGGCCACCTGCTTTGCGCCGGAAAAAAGCCCCATATCCCCCGGCACCATGGGCGCACCATCGTCGCACAGGCCACCGTGACGGTGGGCAGCGCCGCCAGCATCGCGCCCATCAGCCGCTTTTTGGGTGCGTTGAAGGTATCGAACTCGTCAATGAACACTTCCCGCTCCCGCAGAAAGTCCGGCAGTTCACCCCGGGCAAGAGCGGCTTCCAGCCGGTCAGCCGCCAGCTCCAGCCGGTCGGCGGGGTCCATGCCGGTGCCCGCCAGCAGCGTTTCGTACCCCTGAAAGATCAGTGCCAGCTCGCTCAGCTTGCCGCTTTCCGGCCCGCAGTCCGGCGCAAGCTCTGCCAGCTGTGCGCCGGAAAGGCCGGCACTTTTCAGCTCGTCGATGGTCTGGGCCGCCATCTGGCAGAAGGCCGCACTGCGGCGGTGGCGGTAGTAGTAGTGCACATGATCCTGCAGCTCTTCCAGCGCGCGGCGCACCAGCACGGCGCGGCCGCGTCCGAAAGGGTCTGCACCGCCGCGCCGCCCTCGGCAGAGAGGATGCGCTCGGCCAGACTGGTAAAGGAAAAGCTTTCCACCATGCCGGAAAGAGCATCGCCCAGCTCCCGGTAGATGCGGCCCTCCGTGCTGGAAGTGAACTGTTCCGGCACCAGAAGGATGCTGCGCCGGCCCTGTTCGGCCCGGGCTTGATGCGGGAATAGAGCAGGGTGGTCTTGCCGCTGCCGGAGCCGCCTAAAACCAGTTTGAGCATGGGGCACTTCCTCCTAAAAAAACGATCTGTGTTTATTGTAACACGAAAATCCTCTCAAAAAAAGTGTGATTCTCTACCTTTTAGCCTGCAGCTGTGGTACACTTGGACCGACAAACTTTTCCACACATTCCACACAAGAGAGGAAGCCTGTATGAAAATTTTAGCTGTTGACTACGGCGACAGCCGCACCGGCCTTGCCACCTGTGACCGCACCGAGTTCCTTACAACGGCCATCACCCCGCAGATCACCCTGAAAGCCCGCAACAAGGTGGCGGCACGGGTGTGCGAAGTGGCCAAGGAGATCGGAGCCGAGCTGATCGTGATCGGCCTGCCGCTGAACATGGATGGTACCGAGGGCGAACGCGCCATCAAGAGCCGCAAGCTGGCAAAGACGGTCGAGATCTGGAGCGGCCTGCCGGTGCGCATGTGGGACGAGCGCCAGACCACCTGCGCCGCCGCCGACATTCTGGACGAGAGCGGCACCTTTGGCACAAAGCGCAAGGAGATCCTGGATTCGGTCAGCGCTACCGTCATTCTGGACGATTATCTTGCATGGCGGAAGGAACATCCGGGGGAGATTTGATTCAACTCCTTCCGTCATCGCTGGCGCGATGCCACTGCTCCCCTTTTTGTCACTTGCGTGACATCTTCCCCCGGCCGGGGGAAGTCTTTCTCATTGAGGGAGGCTCTGGCGAAAAGGAAAACTTTGCCGCACTGCCAAGGGCTCCCTCTTTGAGGGAGCTGTCGCCGCAGGCGACTGAAGGAGTTATAAAAAAGCACCCGCAGTTTTGAACGCTGCGGGTGCCTTTTGGTTCACTGATATGTCTCGATGCTCACGCTGTTGATGGTGATGTCCTCACGGGGCTTCTGGTTTTCGTCCACGGCGGTCTGGCCGATGGCATCCACCACGTCCATGCCCTCGTACACCTGCCCCAGCACGGTATCGGTGTAGTCAAGATAAGGCGCGCCGCCGGCGGTCTGATAGGCCGAAACCACCTCTGCGCGGTAGCCCGCGCTGTTCATCTGGTCCACAAGCTCCTGCGTCACCGACTGGTCTCCCGGCAGCGTCTGCATCACGTAAAAAACGCTGGCGCACTCGCCGGAAGCATCGGTGCCCATACACAGGCACCGGAATAATGGTGCAGGCTGTCGGTGGTCTCAGCCGGGTAGCGGCTGCCGTTCCAGATGGTACTGCCCCTGCCGTCGGCCCCCTGCCCGGCTTCCACCACAAAGCCGCTCTCCACGCGGGAGAAGGTCAGGCCGTTGTAGTAGCCTGCCTGCACAAGGCCCGCAAAGTTATCATAGGCCTGCGGGGCCTTGTCCGGGAAAAGCACCGCCTTGAACACGCCTGCCGAGGTATCAAACACCGCAATGGTGTCCCCCGCCGCAGGGTGGGCAAACTGCAGCTCTGCCGATTCCACTGCCGGGCGGTCGATCTTCTGGACTGTACTGCCGCCGCTGCCTTTGCCAAAGTGCAGAAAGCTCCCGGCACTGCAGCCCGTCAGCGCCAGCGCCGCTGCCAGCACAAACGCCGCCCATCTTTTTTTATGCATCATTTCCGCCCACGCTCCATACTCTATAGTAACCTGCACGGCACACCGTGCACAGAAGATTCAGAGGATAGTATATCATATTCTGCCGCAGAGTGCGAGAGCAAATGCGTGAAAATTTGCTGCACAATTTCTGTGCGAAAAAGCATCTTGACGAGCAGGCAAAAAAACGCTACACTATATGCAGGCCAAGCGGGCGGCACACAAACAGCCCGTTTTATGACACGATACAGGAGACAATATCTATGTCTGACGAAATTGACGAAATCAAGAACCCTAATACCGAAGAAGATCAGCCCGACCTGATGACCCTGGAGGATGAGGACGGCAACGAGATCACATTTGAGGTGATCGATGCGCTGGACCACAAGGGCGTGCATTATCTGGCTGCTGTGGAATACGCCGAGACCGAAGAGGAAGCTGAGAATGCTCAGCTGGTCATTCTGAGCGTTGGCGAGATGATGAAGGCGAATATCTGGATGTTGTGGACGACGACGAGCTGCTGCTGGAGCTGGGCAAGCTGTTTGAAGAGCGCCTGAGCGACGAGTACGACATCGAAGAATAATTCCAGACAAATTACCCGGCAAAACTTCCTGCCCGGCTCGATTTGTTGCGGTTTATATGATCCTACTAATCATTCAACGGGAGCTTGGAGTTCCCCGGTGGATTGCAGACCTCCCCGTCATGGGGCGACCATGAAGGCTCGATGAGGAAGCGCGAACCCGGAGACAGGGCACCCACCTGTCCGTAAGGGTAGGTTTGATTGACCGCAGACGACCGGGCGGGATCTTTTTATAGCAATCCATCCACCGCTGTCCTCTGCACTTTCTGCAGAGATGCAGTGTGTGGATTTTTTTATTATCTTGAAAGGATGTGCATTGCGGCATGAAGTCAGAACATCTGGTGGGCACCTCCATCCCCCGTTTCACCTTTGATACCCCCACCACACCGGGCAATGATTTTTACAAGCTGTGCGAAGGGGAGCACCCTCTGGTCATGATCTTCCTGCCTGCCTTTGACCACCCTGTCACCCGGGAATATCTGACCCGCTACCTGCAGACCCTGCCCAGACTGCGCGGCGTGCGGCTGGCCTGCGTGGTGCGTTCCTCGCCTCGCATGGTGGCAAAGGCCACGCAGGGGGCCGAGTTTCCCTTCACCCTCATCTGCGACGCGCCGGGGGTGCTGTACGGCTACCTTGGCGTAGAACAGGCCCGCGGCATCCTGAGCTGGAGCTTTGCGGCCCAGCGCATCTACAAAGCGGTCAAAGAGCAGGGCTACCGCTACAACAGCAATGCTCCACAGCAGCTGCCGCTGACGCTGGTGGTGGGCCACATGGGTAAGATCCTGTTTACCCACTCCGGCCGCAGCCAGACCGACCTGCCGGAGGACTGCGCCGCCATCCGCGAGATCACCCGCGAGGTGGTGCGCACCATGGCCGAGGACCAGCGGCGTGCACACCCCCACTGCTCCGACGAGACGCTCACCCTGCCGGATCTGGTAGGCTGGGATGATCTTGACGGAAGCAGTAATTGAGTCAACAAGCAAAAGCACCTGTCATTGACCCTCTCAGGCGCTGACGCGCCAGCTCTCCCGAAGGGAGAGCTTTTTTACTTCTGGAGGACAGGCACAATAAAGCTCCCCCTTTCGGGGGAGCTGGCAATGCCGTAGGCATTGACTGAGAGGGTCATTCATCCGTTTCATCCGAAAACAGCCCCGGGATGCCGCACAGGGCTGCAATGCCCACCAGCGTGAACACGATGCGCGACCAGATGGATGCGCTGCCGCCCAGCAGCCAGCCCACAAAATCGAATTGGAACAGCCCCACAAGGCCCCAGTTGATGCCGCCCACGATCATTAAGATCAGGCAGATTTTATAAAAGGTCTGCACAAAAAAAGACCTCCTTCCTTTGCGGGCAGTATGCCCCGTGGGAAGGAGGTCTATGCATTTTTATCGGCTCACCCGTGCGCCGCCGCGGTCAGGCTGCGCCACGTACACCTGCTTCCAGCGCCGCTTTGCGGCCTGTGCAGCAGCCCGTGCGGCCCCTTCGTCCCGGAATACGCCGAACACCGCCGCACCACTGCCGGTCATCAGGGCGGTGACAGCGCCATGCTCCCGCAGCAGGGCCTTGATGGCCCCGGTATCCTTTGCTCCGCTGCACTCTTCCAGCGCATTGCCGGCGGCGGCACAAAGGACATCCAGATCTCCGGCACGGATGGCGGCTTCCTGCGCTCCGCAGTCCGGGTGAATGCTGCTGCCCACCCGGTCATAGGCCGCAAAAGCCTCCGGGGTGGAAACGCCGTAGTCCGGCATCACCACCGTGAACCAGCACTCCGGCACCGGCGGCAGCGCCTTGAGAAAATCGCCCACACCCTGCACCCGGCAGGTGCCGCCCATCAGGCAAAGGGCACATCCGCACCGATCTTTGCGCCCAGCGCGCACAGCTCACTCATGGAAAGGTACGCACCGTACAGCTCGTTCATGCCCACCAGAACAGCGGCAGCATCGGCACTGCCGCCCGCCATGCCCGCCCGCACCGGGGTATTTTTATAGATGGTGATGTCCACGCCCGCCAGAAGGCCGGTGTAGTCAAAAAAGGCCAGCGCTGCCTTGATGGCAGTGTTTTTGTTATTGGGGGCACCAGACTGCCCGGCAGACGCAGGTTCAGGTAGGGGCTGCGGCGCAGCACCACCCGCTCGTACAGGGTAATGGCCTGCATGGTCATGTCCAGATCATGGTAGCCGCCCGGCAGAAGGCCCACCACGTCCAGCGCCAGATTGAGCTTTGCGGGGGCCAGAATGGTCACGCAGTTCAGCCTTGCCATTTGTTCCTCCTCAGATGCCGTGATAGATGCCGTTTTCCTGCAGGAATTCCCGGATGCGCCGGAGCGCTTCCTTCAGATGCTCCACGCTGTAGGCGTAGGAAATGCGGCGTAGCCTTCGCCGGAAGCGCCAAAGGCATCGCCGGGGATGATGGCCACATGCTTCTGTTCCAGCAGCTTCGTGCAGAAATCCTGACTGCTCATGCCCGTGCTCTTGATGCAGGGGAAGGCGTAGAACGCACCGCGCGGCTCAAAGCAGGTCAGGCCCATATCGTTAAAGGACTTCACCACAAGGCGGCGGCGCATATTGTACTCGTCGCGCATGCGGTCGATCTCGCCGTCGCACTCCTTCAGAGCAGTGATGGCGGCGTACTGGCTGGTGGTGGGGGCACTCATGATAGCACTCTGGTGGATCTTGGTCATGATCCGGATGATGGGTGCCGGGCCGCAGGCATAGCCCAGACGCCAGCCGGTCATGGCGTAAGTCTTGGAGAAGCCGTTCACCACGATGGTGCGCTCGGCCATGCCGGGCAGGGTGGCAACGGAAACATGAGCCGCAGGCCGTAGTTCAGCTCGGCGTAGATCTCATCCGAGAGCACCATGATGTTGGTGCCGCGCAGTACCTCTGCAACGGCTTCCAGATCCTCGCGCTCCATCACCGCACCGGTGGGGTTGTTGGGAAACGGCATGATGAGCAGCTTTGTCTTGGGGGTGATGGCTGCTTTCAGCGCATCGGCACGCAGGCGGAACTCGTCCTCCTGACGGCAGGCCACATGCACCGGCACACCGCCGGACAGGGTGGTGATGGGCTCGTAGCACACAAAGCAGGGCTCCGGGATGATGACCTCGTCCCCGGGCTGCACCAGCGTGCGGATGCACATATCAATGGCTTCGCTGCCGCCCACCGTGATGAGCACCTCGTGCAGCGGGTCGTAGTGCAGGCCCATGCGGCGCTCCAGATACTTTGCCACCTCGGCGCGCAGCTCCTTCAGGCCTGCGTTGGAGGTGTAGCGGGTGCGGCCATGCTCCAGACTCTCGATGCCGGCTTCGCGCACGGCCCATGGCGTTTTGAAGTCCGGCTCGCCCACGCCCAGACTGATGCACTCGGGCATTTCGGCAGCCAGATCGAAAAATTTGCGGATGCCGGAGGGGCGCATGGCCTCAGCGGCAGGCGCGATCAGTTTATCGTAGTCCATCACAGCACCGTGCACTCTCTTTCATCGATTTCTTCGTCCTGATACAGGCGGCCCTCCTTTTTATAGGTGCGCAGCACAAAATGGGTGGCGGTGGACAGCACATCGTCCAGCGGAGAAAGGCGCTTTGCCACGAACAGGGCGATCTCCTGGAAGGTCTGGCCCTTGATGACCAGCTGCAGGTCGTAGCCGCCGCTCATCAGCAGCACGCTCTCCACTTCGTCAAAGGAGGCAATGGTGGCTGCGATCTCGTCAAAGCCGCGGCTCTTCTTGGGGCTGACATTCAGCTCGATGACGGCCTCCACACGGTTGACCCCGGCCTTTTCCCAGTCCACAAGGGTCTTGTAGCCCTTGATGATGCCCTGTGCCCGGGCCAGATCGATCATGGCCGCCACCTCGGCGGGGGATTTATTCAGCATCGTGGCGATATCCTCAATGGGCAGCCGCGCATTGTCTTCCAGGATCTTCAAAAGCTGTTCCATAGTATTTTGCTCCTTCTCAGCCCGTAATCGGGAAATAAATTATCTATAAGTATAGCACAAGCTGTAAAAGATTGCACCCAATTTTTGGGATAGAATGTCTTTTTCCCCTCGTGTCTGTTCTTTTTTACAAAAAGTGTGTTCAAATTTTGCCAAATCTGCTATACTGGAAGAGTAAGAGTGTGCCGGAACGCTTGCGGCACCGTTCATCAAAAGGAAAACGAGGGTGGAAACGATGAAAGCATTCATTACCGTCATTGGTCACGATACCGTGGGCGTTGTTGCCAAGGTCGCTGGTCTGTGCACCGAACTGAACATCAATATCGAGGACGTGACCCAGAGCATCCTGCAGGGCATGTTCGCCATGATCATGCTGGTGGATATCAGCAATTGCAATGTGAGCCACGAAGAGCTGCACAAGCGCACCGACGCGCTGGCTGCCGAGATGGGCATGCAGATCAATGTTACCCGTCAGGAAGTTTTTGATGCCATGCACACCATCTGATGGAGGGAGTACACAGCTATGAGTATGTTTAATACCGGTGACATCCTCGAGACCATCGAGATGTTCACTCAGGACAATCTGGACGTGCGCACCGTCACCATGGGCATCAGCTGCTGGACTGCATCGACCCGGACCCGAAGAAGGCGTGCGAGAACATCTATAACAAGATCACCACCAAGGCCGCAAACCTTGTGCCCACGGTGGAGCATATCAGTGCCGAGTACGGTATTCCCATCATCAACAAGCGCATCAGTGTCACACCCATCGCCATGCTGCTGGGTGCCTGCCCGGATGCCGACCCTGTGGAGTTTGCAAAAACTCTGGATGCCGCCGGTAAAAAGGTGGGTGTAAACTTTGTGGGCGGCTACAGTGCTCTGGTGCACAAGGGCTTTTCTGCCGGTGACCGCCGCCTGATCGAGTCCATTCCCCGCGCACTGGCCGAGACCGACATCGTGTGCAGCTCGGTGAACATCGGTGCCACCAAGGCAGGACTGAACATGGACGCCGTCAAGCTCATGGGCGAGGCCGTCAAGAAGGCTTCCGAGCTGACGGCTGATCGTCAGTGCATCGGTGCCGCAAAGCTGGTGGTGTTCTGCAACGCACCGGAGGACAACCCCTTCATGGCCGGTGCATTCCACGGCCCCGGCGAGCCGGATTGTGAGATCCATGTGGGCGTTTCCGGCCCCGGCGCTGTGCGCGCTGCACTGGCCCGCCTGCCCAAGGATGCCCCCATCGACGAGGTGGCAGAGCTGGTCAAGCGCACCGCCTTCAAGATCACCCGCGTGGGCCAGCTGGTGGCCAATCTGGCTTCTCAGGCACTGGGTGTGCCCGCCGGTATCATCGACCTGTCGCTGGCACCTACCCCCGCCATCGGCGACAGTGTGGCCAACATTCTGGAAGAGATGGGCCTTGAGACCTGCGGCTGCTGCGGCACCACCGCCTGTCTCGCCCTGCTGAACGATGCCGTGAAGAAGGGCGGCGTGATGGCCTCCAACCATGTAGGCGGTCTGTCCGGTGCCTTCATCCCGGTCAGCGAGGATGCCGGCATGATCCACGCCGCCGAGACCGGATGCCTGACCATTGAAAAGCTGGAAGCCATGACCGCCGTCTGCTCGGTGGGCATCGATATGGTCATCATCCCGGGCGACACCACCCCGGCTGTCATCAGCGCCTGATCGCTGACGAAGCCGCCATCGGCATGGTGAACAGCAAGACCACCGCCGTGCGCGTCATTCCCGCCATTGGCCGCAAGGCCGGCGAGGTGCTGGACTTTGGCGGTCTGCTGGGCTATGGCCCCATCATGGCCGTGAACCAGCACGACCCGTCCGTGTTCATCAACCGCGGCGGCCGCCTGCCTGCCCCATGCAGTCGCTGAAGAACTAAAGGACCCTCTCAGTCATCTCGCATACGCTCGATGCCAGCTCCCCCGAAAGGGGGAGCTTTTTTCAAACCGAAAGCAGGTGTTTCCTATGAAACCGAACATCGTTCCCAAAAATGGCGATATGCTGCCTCGTGCACGCGAGCTGCGCCGCGAAATGACGCCGCAGGAAAGAAAACTATGGTATCAGTTTTTGCGCCGCTACCCGGTAAAAATTTATAAGCAGCGCATCATTGAATCTTTTATTGCTGATTTTTACTGTTCTCGCGCACAACTGGTCATCGAATTGGATGGAGCACAACACACCACCGAACAAGGGCTTCTGTATGACCGTGAACGGAGCAGCATCTTTTCGCAGTACGGCTTGGATGTTCTTCGTTTTTCTAATTATGAAGTGGATCTTCAGTTTGAAGCAGTCTGTGAAAAATCCATCAGACGATTCAATCTCGCCTTTGAAGCTGCACTTTCCCGGTATATGCACAAAAGCTCCCCCTCGGGGGAGCTGGCATTGCGCAGCAATGCCTGAGAGGGTTCGTTCTTTCCTGAATAAATTCTTTTCAACAGGCCCATCCTCTGGATAACATTTTCCAGAAGAAGGGTCTGTTTTTATGTTATCCAGAATGCTTACACGTTCTCAGATGGCTCTGCT
>ENA-OPZM01000249-OPZM01000249.1-human-gut-metagenome-genome-assembly--contig:-NODE-249-length-23695-cov-2.619442_pt1 | contig 23695 bp, 29 predicted proteins | sample MGYA00242478_ERZ504493 | MGnify/ENA primary metagenome ERZ504493 (study PRJEB26092, sample SAMD00036227) | human gut metagenome | host: Homo sapiens | study: EMG produced TPA metagenomics assembly of... | reverse complement strand
GATTTACCTAAGCAGGTTGTAGCGTGGTGTCCTATAGGTACAAAGCGAAGCTGAAAACGCTTCCTTACTATGTGATATATAATGAGGTCGGTCAAAGATGCTTCATTGGTATTGTAAATTAAATGAAAAGGGGTTAAATATATGAAAAACAAAACAACATTAGTTCAAGGTATAATTATTTGCGCACAGGGAATTTTATTTGATGTATTTTCTTTGTATGCTGCAGTACCTTTGTTGTGCAATCTTTGGTTCGGAGATCTTTATAGCAAAGAAAAAACAATAACTATGTTCTCACTTGCAATCTGGATAGGTGTTTCAATTGGTGCTGCAATAGCAGTAAATATCGGAAAGAAAAAGATTTTTGAATATTTCACAGAGCCTTCTGAGACAATAAATCAAAGTACCTCCAATAATTACTGTACTCCCGGTTCATCTATCTTTAGGGAAAGCAATGCTGCTGTTACTACCCCATCAAAAGGTGAGTGGAAGTGCCCAAAATGCGGAAAAATAAATTCTAATTATGTTGGTACCTGCGGATGCGGCCAGTTGAAAGAATAAGTTTTAATCATAGTTTGATTTAATATGTTATTTCCTTAAAGCTGTATTTTTATCAGCTTATAGTTATCCAAAATAAGTTTGCTAAAAGCGTAGTGATGGTTAGTTGCTACGCTTTTGGCACATTACACAAGATAAGATATGGTATCAATTTAAAATATTTTAAGGAGAATATTTATGGAGTATGAGAATTTTGAAATAGAAATAAAAAATAATAATAGGCAAAAGAAAAAAGCAATCATTATTACATTGGTAGTGATTGGTGTGCTAATATTAGTGTCAATTGTTTTATGCCTTACAGTATTTAACAAGCCTAATAAAGAACAGCTTATGAAAGAGGGATTAACTGATTATTTTGAAATCAACGATGAAGTTGGTAATATAGAGTCTGAGTTTAGGTGGGAGAATGGCTATATTACTCGTGATAACAAAGAAAAAGCGATCAGTGCAGTTGGGGAGTATGCTAAAAAATTATTTAACGACAAAGAAATTAAGGAATACAATGTAACCAAGGGTCAATCTGTATGGATACAGTTTAACAGTGGAATTGAGTATGTTTATGTGCTGCTGTTGATGGTATGGATCTTCAGAGGTATCTACTTATCAGCCTTGTCTTTCAACATATGATAATGACTTGCAAAATATTCACAAGAATGTGTTGATCAATCAGCTGAGAACATTCAGAACACATTAGAAGATTATAAGTTTACTAATAACTATGATAATGCGGATGTTGATATTGAAAAATTATCAGATATTGGGAAAAATAAGGTTGTAATATGGCACGGTCACGGCGGATACAGCGAAAAAACACATTCATTTATCGCCACAGGAACAATCCTTGATAAAAATGCCTTTTTATATGATGTGGAATATTATATAAAAAACATTAGATATACTGATGAATATCTTAATGGCGAACTGATTTTTACAAATTCAGGTCATGTAGCTGTTGGATATAAATTTTTTAATAATCATTTAAGTAATATTGACGGAAGTATGATTTATCTAGCGCTTGTAGTTCAGGTGTAGATGATACTTTAGCTAAAGCATTTCTTGATAAAGGTGCGTCAACAGTTATTGGAAACAGTGGCTCGATTTGTACTACATATAATCTATCCATGATAAAGACTATATACGAGCAGATGCTATGTGATACCGGTTCTGATAATCATTACGATACACTTCAAACTGCATTGAATTTTGCCTTTGATAAAAACGGTAAATATTGTTGCGAGGAAGATAAAAGTCATCCGATAATTTTTGGTGACAATAATTTTCACTTGTCTGATAAAGAAACAGATAAAACCTTAAATTCGAACTTTGTGTCAGGTAAATATCTGATTTGTACAGATGGAAAATATATTTGTGCTAAAAGCGATGCTATATATTACAAAGAAAGCATAACTGCAAATGAAAAGAAAATTTCTTCGGCAAATAATGCATCCAGCTTGTTGTCGGATGGAAATATCATTTACTATGTTGAAGGTTCAAGTTCAAACTCTAACAGTGGACAGGAATATGAAAAGAAAAAAGTTTATAAAACTACTACGAAAGAGGGTAAGAGTGAATATCTTTTTACTTCAGAAGGAAAATGTGAACTAATTGCATGTAAAAATAATAGTTTATATTATCTGGATATCGCTAAGAGCGGAAACGATGATTATAAATACTTATTGAAAAAGTATGATATTGGTATGAATTCGGTTGTTGATACGATAGCAGACTGGTCGGATAAGGTATCATATCATGGGGATAATATAGCTTATTGTATAGATAATACGATATTTGTTAATGAGCAAGGCTCATTGTGTCTATACAATATTGATAAAGATGAATATACAAATAAAATAAAATCATCTGATGGTGTAATATGTGACATTATAAAAGAAAAAATATGCTTTGAATATACTAAAAACGGCAAAAAGTATATATCTGCAGTAGATTCAAAAGGCAAAATGAAAACTTCGGCACAAGTTCCTGATAATTTTGATTTTCAAATTATGGATTACAACGGCAAATATGCTTTGTTTTTTAATACAGATCAATCAGATATGGATAAAATGTTTGACTTATATAAATTTGATTTTGAGTCAGGAAAAATTGAAACTTCACAAAATGAAAGCAGGCAGATACAAAAATAAAAATTATTTTGTTACAAGAGATTTGAAAGAGCCGGAGAACATTTATTTTATGTACAATCTTGGTTTATATGATGAGTCAACTAACAAAATATTAAATAAAAAACATGACGATTTTGATTTTGATATTACAAAGCAAATGTGGATTGTCGATGGTTATGTGGTTGATTGGAATTTTAACACGTATAAAATATATGATGAGTCTAAAGATATACCAAAAATTGAAAAGATTTCTAGTGAAGAAGCTACAAAAATTGCCAATAACAAATTGGGAGGCAATCATCGAATAACTTATATTGAAACAGTTGAATTGGGCGAAAAAAGTTTTTATTTGTTAAAATGTGAAAATAAAATTGATGATGGAAATGGTAAGATGCATTATTCACTAGATGCGTATATGGTAGTGTCTATGGATGGTAGGATAGCAAATTTGGTCGATTATGTAAATGGAAAAGTAGTGTATGTGTATTAAAGGGAGGTTAACTAAAATGAAGTGTTGCGAGAAATGTGGACAAGAGCTTGACGCAAACACTGGCCTATGTCCTAAATGCGATAAAAAGAAAACAAGCATTAATCCTAAAAAATTCAAAAAAAGATATATTATTATTCCTGTTGCGTTCTTGCTGATTTGCACGATAGTATTATTGTGTTTTTCAACTTGCAACAAAATAAGCGTACCATTGTTTCTAATGGTTTCGAAGAAGGGAAAATAGAGGTTAAACATTGTACATATAATGATGTATCTTATAAAAATAATGAATTGTTTGTGAAATCACAGTTGCTTATCACTCCAACAAGTGATTATAGCTATAATGATATTGAGAGTGCAGTTTCTGGATACAACGGCAAAATAGTTGGGTATATTGAATTCACTAATGATTATCAAGTGGAATTTTCAGAGATGGATTATGATTCACTAAACTCCACAATGGAAAGTCTTGAAAAAGAGCTAAACAACACGGATATAATGCTTAACAGGGTAGTTTATCAAGATGAAGAAACGGATAAGACTACAATCAAAGAGTTTGAAGAAAAGGACAAAAACGGTAATTGGTGGAGAGACGCTATCAGATTAACTGAGTTAGAATCTGAGTCAAATAATTATCAAGAAGTAAAAGTTGGAATATATGATACTTTATTTGATACAGATAACGAAGATTTAAAATATGCGATTAATAAGACCGACATATGGTATAACAATGAGAAAGAGATCGAAGTATCTAACGGAGGAATGCACGGAACAAATGTTACTGGTTTTCTTGCTGCTAAAAAGAGCAATGACTACGGTATAGATGGTGTGGCTAATAATGTCAAAGTGTTTGGCTATGCTTATAGAGGAAATACACCCAATTATCATCCTGTATCTATTATGGATTTAAAATACTGGAACGCCAAAATGTTAGCAAAAGGTGTGAAGGTTATTAATATAAGTGCTGGGAACGGAGAATTATTAGTTGCAGCTCAAAATGGCTCATTAAGAGCAGATTATGCTTTGCGTCAGGTATCTGAAAGTTAGGTAAGTTTTATAGGAAGTATATCGATGCAGGATATGAGTTTGTTGTGGTCAAGTCATCAGGAAATGAGAATGGATATCAATGGATTCATTGTACCGAGTCCAAAGACAATCCATATGGAGTGAAGATTTATGATGCTGATTCAGACGGAGACATAGGACACTATACAGAGATTAAAGATGTTATATTTGAAGCAAAGTATGATATATGGGGAGCTATTACTGACAGTAAAGTTAAAAACAGAATAATAGTTGTAGGCAGTTCTTCTGAAGAGAATACTAGAGCATATCATTCAGTTTCGGGTGAACGAGTTGATTTATATGCCCCCGGAGAAAGATTGAGAGAATTGACGAGCGACAAGCCCGGTTACGGTACTTCATATGCTGCACCAATGGTATCTGGAACAGTAGCATTAATGTGGGGAGTAAATCCGAATATCGAAGCTGATAAAATAAAATATTTGCTTGTCTCATCGGCTACACAGCTTATTGAAGATGAAAATTACCAAATACAACCTGATAGCGATAATGTTGTAAAAAATGTATAAATGCTTACTTGATGTTAAGGGAGCTGTAGATAGAGCAAAAACATATGATAAAATAACGCCTCAATCCACAGAGAATACTAATGTCAGTTATCTGTTAGGCATTGTAAGAATATATGAAGACGGCAAAATTCAGTATAATAAAGAAGATTGCAAGGTGTCAATTTATAAGAATAACAGTGAAGAAACTCTATATAAAGAATTATCTACTGATGAATATGGTGAATTCGAAACGGATATTGAATCAGGCACTTATATTATTAAAGCGGAGACGAAAGATGGAACTTACGTTTCGGATAGATATATTATAAAAATCGAGGCGAATGATGCAAAGTACATAAATGATATTTATATGTATCCAAATAAGAATGCTCAGATTAGCAACACAAGTTTTACATGTGATAAATATTTAGTTGAATATGATAATGTTGTTTACTATGTTGATCGTGATGGACTGTGGAGAAACACAGGGAAAGAAGAAGGCGAACTCTTATATGATTGTGAGGCAACAAATATTGCAACTAACGGCGAAGTGATTTATTATAGTGTTTATCATAAAGACGTTACAGCTTTCTGCAAAGAGTATAATCAAGATATGACTTGGCATCAATATGATTTATACTCCTATGATTTAAGAACATCGTTAAATAGTAAAGTAACATCATTCAATGAGTGTGGTAAGCCAATTTGTTATTATAATGGTAAAATATACTATACGGATTACAATGATGATTTTAATGGATTTGTTACAGGATTAGCACAAAGCTTATATTCTTATGATTTAAGTACAGGAGAAAAAGAATACATTTCCGATAAAGCTGGCATAGTAATTCCGCATGGAAGTAGTATTTATTTCAGGGATATGCTTGCTTCTATGGATTTAAGTAGCGCCCAGATACAGTGTTTAGACTTAACGAATGGAAAAGTAAAGCAAATCACCAGCGATGGTGTATCTGAAATGGTTCTATCTGAAGATAATTTGTTTTATACAATATACACTTATAAGACAATTACAGGCAGTGACAATCATTCGTATACTAAAGAGAATTGCAAAGTGCATAAATATAATACTCTTGATGGAACTGATGAATTGATTTTTAATGAGGAGTCTGATTCCATCCGGATACAGTACGTTGATGATGAATACATATACTATTCTAGCGATGAACCGTATTATAATTATCGATTAAATCTCACGACACATGAAAAAACATATGTTAATTCTCAAAAGTGGTCTCGAAATTATACATTTGGAGTTTATAAACTCAACGATTCGGCTTTGTATTATCATAGAACTTATTTCTATCTTTATGAGTTAAAAGACGATGAAAAAGAACCCAAGGCGCTTGATGATGGTTATCGAAACGGGGCTGAATTACTAACCATAAACAATAATCGAATTTATTTTGTGTATGATGACAGTGATCGTGATTACTTTTTCTATAGGATAGCTGGCTTCGATTTTAGTACTCAATATAGCTCTGAATGAGAAGAAACACTAAAATAAGCTGTATCAAATCCAAATATGTAATAAAAACTTCATAACATTTGATTATAGAATTAGGAGTAGAAAATGAATTATAAGAATGCGCTATGTTTTATACTTATTGGTTTAATAGTATTATTTTCGGGATGCACTCAAAAAAAAAGGAACGAATGAACAGGACAATCACGATTATCAAAACGATGTAACATTTGAGACTGCGACTGAAACGGCGAAACCAAGAAGTTATGTGAAACAAGGATTTTTTAGTGTTTCAGAAATACAAGCTAATGAAATGATTAACGCTGTAATTAATAGTAAAGATTTATGGTCAGAGGGCTTAGAAGATAATCAAATTTATTTTATGGAATTTGCCGATTTGAATTTTGACGGACAAATAGAGTTTATTGTATGTGACACTCTTTTTGATGACAAAGCATCATTTCACGCAAATGCATATTATTTAAATAACGGTCAACTAAAAAAAGCGAATATTATAGAAGATATCAATCCTATGAATGGATATGATAATTACTATACGGCATATTTTGACAAAACAAGTGGTCAATACGTTGTGATTGGGCATAATTATACACAACCTGATGAACAGCACTACGAGGATTTAGTTTACCAATTGCTTTTTGATGGTCAGACCATTACCATTGAACACCTACTGAATAAAACCACATATTCAACCGATAAACAATCAGAGTCGGATAATCAATACACTTATTATAGATTTGAAAATGAAGTGGCATCAGAGATTTCTGAAAAAGATTACAAAGAAGCGTTAAGTGAATTAGAAGAAAATGATAACTGGGTTGAAATTATTAAAAGTCCAGTGGAAGATAGAAACGTAAAATATGATGATTGGAAATCAGCAAGTTCTTCTGACAAAGAACAGCTTTTATTTGACGCATTATCTACACTTTCATATGATATATATGTTTCTGATAGTGAATGAGGGTTGTTGTGGTCCAGCTTTTTTGTAACACTACGACCTAATTTCTGCAGGGTGGCACCCCGTAAAAATTCTGTGTAAATAATAATCATTCAAGCAATAACAAAACAGCGGATTGCGGTGTAATCAGGCTTTCTGATTTGCCCCTGAGAATAGAATTACCTGTCTGCAAATATTATCGATAACTGGCTCAAAACTATGTCCCAGTTTCGACATCTTTGTGTTCAGCGTTCGACAATCTTTTGCGACGCTAAATACAACATTTTGCGCAGGCTGTCATCATTCGTGAATGACGGCTTGTTCTTCGTAATCTGCCTGAACTGACGGTTCAAACCTTCGATAATATTCGTTGTATATATTATCCTCCAAACCTCGGACGGATATGCGAAAAATGTGGATAGGATATCCCAATTTTCCTCCTAACTTTTCACGCAGGAGGAGTAAGTTTTGCCCCACTTGTCCTTGAACAAAATCAGGTTGTTCATAGTCGCTTCTTCGCTGATAGCCTGGTACACTTTCTTCAAGTCAGCCATCAGCCCTTTATGTGTTTGTAGCTGACAAACCTTGTGCTTGAGCGTATTTGATGAATGATGCAACGCTGGATTTGTGCGTTCGGAAAAGCCGCTTATGTAATTTTTCGACTTATTGCCACATTCATCATTCGACGTTCTTTCGCTTTTCTCATAGCCGAGTTCATCTGCAAGCTCACATTCCATAATCTCCTGAAAAATGTCCTTGACATATCTTTCATCGCTGTCATCACTTCGTCTGTTGATGTGAAATTTTGGCTTCTTACAAATTCTCTCATCATTTCTGTCGGCGCTTTTATCATTAAAAAAACTTCCTTTCAAGCTTTAATTTTTCTATTTCCATTATTGCTTGAAAGGAAGCTTATTATTCACTTTTACACAAAATTCTCGACGATCTCTTTCAATCCCTACTCACAAACCTAATTTATTCAAACTCTCCGTATATTACACTATTGATATTACTTCGCCATTAACACAACATTTTCTACATACATCTCTGCACAGCTCAATATTTTTCATATGCTTAAATGAATTAGTAGATATTTATCCTGAATATATTTCAAATCTCATAACTTCAATATTTTAATCTGCTCAACCTTAAATCAACAATTCTGTCTATCTAACTTTAAAAATCAGTCTCTTTGCAGCCCCTAAAACGCAGAAAATCCGAGAACCCGAATTTACATCCAAATCCTCGGAAAAGCCTTATTTCAAGCCTTTTTTATACTTTTTCTTGTGTACTTTAGTCAACAGAACTACGCTCTTCACATGGCTCGATTCTCCAACGAGTAACGCATTTCGTACCCAATTTACAAGAGAATAGTGGAACACCTATTTTCGCCTAAAAATGGGTATGTCGAACCGATTAAAGCCTTGAGTTGCCTTGTTCATCAAACAAGGCAATATCTCAATTGTTCTTACTTTTTCATCTTTAGCTGTTCTTTGAACATTGTTGACATAGCATATTTTCCCTTTTTACTACCAAGATCATCAATGCTCATGTCTCCTTTGAAAACCAATTCCATAATTCCTATGTATGCCTCACCAAGTGCCGCTGTAATAACTCCAGCTGTTCCTGCTGATATTACACCACCAACCGCAGTTCCTGCTCCTGGTATGAATTTCAACAAGTTAGTAACTACAGTCTTTCCTAACAAAGTTGCACCGCCCGCACCAATTGACGATGACAACAGTGCAGTGATAACGCTCTTATTTACATCAAAACCAAATATTACTGTAATTGAAACTATCATACCTAATTGAGTAGGTATCAGTAATGCACAGTCAGAAAACGGAATAGGTGCAGCTCCTTCACCTGCCGCTGCAACTGATGCTGTTGCTACTGCTGCCTGTGCACGGCGCTTTTTTTCTTCTAAACATGCAATCTGAACATGTTGAAGTGTGTCCATCAACTCATCTGGAAGAGCCTCTCCCATTACCTTGATTAACACATCTAATCCGTATGCTTTAGCAACACCTAAATCTTCAATCTCATAATCTTCTGCAAGCACAGGAATTATCTGGATAATATCCAAGTTTTCATTCAATAATACTTGTCTCATTTCCTGTGCTTTTTTCTTTGAAAATGATTGTGTAAGCACAACGATAATCGGAACTTGTGTGATTTGGTTCTCCATTGAGAGTTCTCTTAACCACTCAATTTCTTCTGGCTCAATTCTATTTGAGGCAGTATTGATACAATACCAAATACAGTGAATAGCCTTATTTATATCTTGAATAGCAAGCCCTTTACTGATTGTATCCATTACCTCTTGCTTTACTTCTGCCTGAACTTCTTTTCCAAGTTCAAACCCTCTCGTATCATAGATTGCAAGTGGTACACCTTTTTTTTGTGATTTTTCGCATATGCGATGTTACTGGCTTACCCATTCCAGTGTCAGCAAGTTTCTCCTTGAATACAGAATTGATCAAGGTACTCTTACCGACACCAGTTTTACCAGCAACTATTATATTAAGTGTGTTAGGTTCTTGATTTTCTCTGCTATTGCATTGATTGCTTCCTGTGCAATCTTTTCTACATCTATTCCTGCCACTATTCTTCCTCCTTAGTTTCTTCCTCAAATGGAACAATCTCTGGTCCCATATCATCGAAATCAATATCATCTGTATATAATGATTTCTTATAAACTTTGTTTCCATACTTTTTGATAAACGGTGGAACAATGATAAAGCCGACTAAAGTCAATGCACTTCCAATCACAAACCATTTCGTTTTTCTACATCTATCGTTTTTCTTTGTATCAGTCATGATTTACCTCCTTATAAGTGTCCTTGTAGATTTCGCGAATCTCTATAAAAGAATATCCTTTAATGCTTTACTCATCAATTCCTGGCGTTTCTCCATAAACTCTTCAAAATTAGATAGTTCGTATGAAACATCACTAGGAAGGTACTTAGCATTTTCACTATTCTCAGTAACCTTCAACCAATCGACAAGCGGTGTCGCATTCTTGGATTCATTCTCTCTACCTTCCAACAATTGAAGGTTTGCTAGTGTATTCCGTCTTCTACGCCAATCTTCTTTAGTATCATCATCAATCACTGTTCCGTCCGGTAACACTAAGTCTTTAATCTTTCCTTCTTCAAATCCTGTATACGGATGCATATGATCTTGATGGAATCCCTTCTGACTATATTTCAAATTTGGATACAGAAGAGATAACAACATAAATGTATAGACACCAATCTTATATGTGTCAAACATTGCATCAATCTCATCCGCAGTATATCTAAGAGTTCTGTCACCTGTGAATCTAACCACATTTAGATTTTTCATACTAAATGAATTAGATGGTGCTGCCTTCAATGCCTATCTGTTCACCATTAGGTAGAATGATTGATTGCTAAAATGTAACTTCAATCACATCAGCAATCTGTTTTAACTCTTAAAGAGAAACTGTATCACATAATTTAAGTATAAACCATTTGCTCGGTGAATTCAATCTCTTTAAAAAATGTTACTGCTTTTTATGTATAAAAAACACCCTGTAAATTGTACAGGATGATAATAAATATATTAACTATCAAATAAGTGATGTTTTATGTTTTTAAAATTTAGAATAGGGGAGAAGTAGTCTTTTAGTAGTCTGCATTATTTAAGCTTATGAACTGCGGTGTAGAAATGATATTTACTTACTCAGATAAGACTCATTCAAAGCAAATCACACCCAGCAAAAACTGCTGTTATATATAGGTATAGGAAATTGCTTTCTGTTACAACCCTTTTAACGATAACTCGGCAATAATAATGTTCGTTCTAACCCTATTAACGATAAGGCATAAAAGCTGATTTTAAAACCGTTGAAAAGTAGTCTTTTGGTAGTCTTGTACTTTTCAACTGACCGTGATTTGCCGAGATTTACAAAGGAATATTGCGGTTTGTAAAGCGTTCGTGAGTCATCCCATGGCACACAAACATTATTTTAATCAAAGTACAATTCCTCCCGATTTGCCGTAATATGCCGCTATGAATTTGGCAATATCTATATTTGAATATGTTATTTTGTGTGTTGCTGTATTTTCACTATTCATCTATATGTTCCCCTCAAAATGATTTTGAATTGTCGCTATAATATGCAATTTTACCTGTTAACCGAAAATTTCTTCGGGAGTGTGTCCGAGCAGAACATGGAGTCTGGCACTTGTGTACATGACTTTTTTGACACAAATATTCAAGCTTTCGGTGGCTGAATGCGATATCATCACGGTTGTAGATTCCGCTTTCCAGGATTACTTCGTATACAGATTCTTCGGAATTGTCGGGTTGAGTTGCAAAACAAATCATAATATCGTTCGCATAATCGTCTGCGTCCTCTTTTGAAAGTCCTGTTTCATTTCTTAAAAACGAACGCATTTCAAGAAAATCGGGAGTCTTTTTAAAATAGCAGTCATCTTCATATCTGAGAAATTGCTCTTTGTCTAGAATGCAAACTTTCTTTCCGATTTGACGATATTTCAGCATTTCGTATTTATCAAGACTATCGTCATCAAATTCAAAAAAGTAAAGATATTCTGCAAGAATTTCCTGTTCAAGAGCAGGGGTTTTTGAGCCGTCATCGTAAATATCGTCCTGATTAAACACACAAAAATACTTTCCCTTAAAATTCATATTTCAACAAATGACAGAAAATCTTCCTCGCTCACAGGCTCGTTCTGGCTGTTGTAAATTTTAAGAAGTTTGCCGATTTCGATAACTCCGTAAAGATTTGCCGCAACCGCAAAATATCTGTATAAAAGGTCTTGTGTTTCCTTTGAAAGTGTGCATTCTGAAATTTCATGTGTCTACCTCAAATTATATCGTACTCTGACTTATATTGTCAGTTTATCATAATTAATCCCACATTTCAACAAGTCTGTAAACAATTTCAGATACTTGCCTGATAATTGTCTCTTGAAAGACAGTTGCTGGGTGGTTTAGCACTGTGTATATGTAAGCTTTCAGGTTGCCGTGCAGAGGTTCGCTGTGCAGTGAATACAGCGGATTATATAGTGCCTTTTCACCTAAAATAAGCCATAGATTTCTTGCTCTGCTTTGCGGCGTTTTATTATATTTTGTGACAAATTTTGCATAAAATAACCAAAATAGACTATATTTGATTATCACTTTAGTGAAAATAAATCATATCTATGGCAAAAATCTTGCGTAATTATTTCTATATTTTGTTAAAAAAACACTTTTTTTTCAATTGTTTTTTCCATATTCTCCTCTTTTATTGCTTATTGATGCTTTCTGTGGTATAATTTTATAGGTGTATTGCGTAAGTTAGTTTTGGGTTGAGGAGTATTAAATATGAAAGACAGAAAAATGTCGTTTTATAACAGAATTGTGAAAAGAATGCTTGATATTATCTGTTCACTTGCGGCGATAGTGTGTCTGTCAGTACTTTACCTTCCGATATGTGCCATAATAAAATGCACGAGCGAAGGTCCTGTTTTTTTTAGGCAGAAAAGAATAGGAAAAAACAAAAAATATTTCAATATTCTGAAATTCCGCACAATGAGAATTGATACTCCCAAGGATTGTCCTACACATCTTCTTAAAAATCCTGAACAGTATATAACTAAGGTGGGTGCGTTTTTAAGAAAGACAAGTCTTGACGAATTGCCTCAGATTTTTAATATTTTTAAGGGAGATATGTCGGTTATCGGTCCAAGACCTGCACTTTGGAATCAGGATGATTTGATTTCTGAAAGAGATGAGTACGGTATAAATGATTTAAAACCCGGCTTGACGGGTTGGGCGCAGATTAACGGCAGAGATAAGCTTCCTATTCCTGAAAAAGTTCAGATGGATAAGATTTATCGTGATAATGTCAGTTTTGTCTTTGATGTAAAATGTCTTTTTATGACAGTTTGTAAGTGTGTTTAAGCATGATGATGTAGTTGAGGGCGGAACAGGAGCAATTGCAGATGAAGAATAATCGTAAAAAAGTTATGATTCTTACCAATCATTCTTATATGCTGTATCGTTTCAGAAAAGAATTGATTGAAGAACTTATGAAAAATTATGATGTTGTTCTTAGTATGCCTTTTGTAGGACATCACGAGGATTTCATCAATATGGGATTGCGTTGTATTGAAACTAAGATGGAGCGCAGAGGGGTTAATCCGATTCACGATTTTTTACTTATGAAATTTTATAAAAAAAATATTACAGGAAGAAAACCCTGATTTGGTAATTACATACTCTATCAAACCAAATGTTTACGGTGGATTGATGTGTGAAAAGTTAAATATTCCGTTTTATGCGAATGTTCAGGGATTAGGAACGGCATTTCAAAAGCCCGGACTTGCTCAGTTTGCGACAGTTCTTTATAAAACAGCCTTTAAAAAGGTAAAAACGGTATTTTTTGAAAATCAGGTTAATGCAGATGAATTTGTTGACAGAAAGATTATTTCTGTTGACAAAGAAGCTATTTTGAACGGCGCAGGAATCAATCTTGAAATTTATGAGTACAAGCTTACCCAAAAAGTGATCCGCCGCATTTTCTGTATCTTGGCAGAATCATGAAGGAAAAGGGCATGGATGAATTGTTTTCTGCGGCTGAGAAGCTTCACGATGACGGCTATAAATTTGTACTTGACCTTGTAGGCTTTTTTGAAGATGAATACAAGGAAAGAGTTGAGTTACTTGAAAGTAAGGGCGTTGTAAAATTCCATGGATTTCAGGAAGAACCAAGACCTTACTATGCGACCGCCGATTGTGTTGTAATGCCAAGCTATCACGAGGGTATGAGTAATGTAAATCTCGAAGCTTCGGCAACAGGCAGACCTGTCATTACCACCGATATTCCAGGCTGCAGAGAGTCGGTGGAAAATGAATATACAGGCTGGCTTTGTGAACCTAAAAACGTTGACAGCCTTTATGAAAAAATGAAAGCTTTTCTTGAAACAGATATTTCAAAACGAGAAGTTATGGGTAAATACGCCCGACAAAAAATGGTGGACGAATTTGATAAAAAAATTATTGTAAACGACACAATAAAGGCTTTAAAACTTTAATTCTATAAAATGAAGGGTAATTGAATTTTATGTTAAGAATATTACATATTGTAACATACATGGGGCGTGGCGGTCTTGAAACTATGATTATGAATTATTACAGAAACATAGACCGTACTAAAATTCAATTTGATTTTCTTGTACATCGTCAGGAAAAGGCTGATTATGATGATGAGATATTATCTTTAGGCGGACATATTTATCATATGCCTATGCTGAATCCCTTTTCTAAGGCTTATTTTAATGCGCTTGATGACTTCTTTGATAATCATAAGTACGATATTGTGCATTCGCATTTGGATTGCATGAGTGCATATCCTTTGAAAATTACACAAAAACATGGCGTTAAGGTGAGAATTGCACATTCGCATAATAAAAGCCAAGACAAAAATTTAAAGTATCCGATTAAGCTTCTTTCAAAACATTTAATTCCTAAGTACGCTACGCATCTTTTTTTCTTGCGGTAAAGAGGCAGGAGATTGGATGTTTGGCGGAAATGCATATACTGTCTTAAATAATGCAATTGACGCTGAAAAATATCGGTATGACTGTCAAATAAGAAATCAAGTGCGTGACGAACTGAAAATCAGTAAATCTGATTTTGTAATCGGACATGTCGGAAGGTTTAATCCTCAAAAGAATCATCCGTTTTTGATTGATGTTTTTAAGAGTGTACATGATAAAAACAGAAATTCCAAACTGCTTCTTGTAGGAACAGGTAACGGACAGCGTAATATAAGAGAAAAAGTTGATGGCCTTGGTTTATCGGATTCCGTGTTTTTTTTAGGAAACAGAGGAGATGTGAATAGAATACTGCAGGCAATAGATGTCTTTTTGTTTCCGTCTTTGTATGAAGGATTGCCACTTTCAATAATAGAAGCGCAGGCTGCAGGATTGCCGTGTATCATTTCTGACAGTGTTCCGTCTGAATGCAGAGTTACAGACCTTGCTGAGTCGTTAGATTTAAACTTGCCGATTGATGAGTGGGCGAATGTTGTCTTAGAAAAACAAGGTACGATTAGAAAAAACACGATAGATGATATAAAAAAAATCAGGTTTTGATGTTAAACAGAATGTTGTAAAACTTGAAGAATTTTATTTAAATTCGGTTGAGGAATAATAGTTATGCAGACTTTAACAGTATTTACACCTGCTTATAATAGGGCACATACAATAGGTCGTACATATAAATCTTTGTGTTCCCAAAAATGCAAGGATTTCGTGTGGCTTATAGTTGATGACGGTTCAACTGATAATACGGCTGAATTAGTAAAAGACTGGATGTCCAAAGATAACGGCTTTGAAATTCAGTACATATATAAAGAAAACGGCGGTATGCATACCGCACACAATGTTGCGTATAGAAATATACATACCGAACTCAATACTTGTATAGATTCTGATGACGCTTTATCTGAGAACGCTGTTGAAAAAATTATAAACAAATGGAATCAGGTTAAAAGCAGGGGTTATGCAGGTATTATTGCACTCGATGCCAATATGAATACGGGAAAGGTTATAGGAAAAGGCTTTCCGAAAGATATGACAGAAACCACATTGTCGGGTTATTATGCGTCAGGTGGTTCAGGTGATAAGAAACTTATATATCGTACTGATATTATTAATTCAGTCCCTGAGTATCCAGTATTTGATAATGAAAAATATCTTGCACTTGCATATAAATATAAGTTGATAGATCAGAAGTATAAACTTGCTGTTTTAAATGAAGTAGTGTGCGATGTAGAATACCAGGAAGACGGTAATTCACACATTATGTATAAGCAGTACATGAAATGCCCAAAGAGCTTTGCTTTCTGGAGAAAGATACAAATGCAATACAGTGAAAGTTTTGGCAAAAAATTTAAAGCTTGTATTCATTATGTGTCTAGTTCATTAATTGCCCGAAACAAGCACTTTATATCTGAATCTCCTGAAAAAGCCCTTACAATTGTCAGTATTCCTTGTGGTTTTTTCTTAAAAATTAGTGATAAAAAAAAATCTAAATCTTCACATATGCGAGTTGAAGGGGATTAGTTAATGAATGTATTTATTTTTACACCATTATTGGTTTTATTGCTTTTTTATATTGGCAATATACCAGTGGATCAGTATAATATAACTAGTGAAAGAACGATTGTTCGAGATACTAATAAATTATTTTTTATTCTTGGAACTCTTCTATTAGTGTACGTTTCAGGTCAAAGATATGCATATGGAGATACTGTAACTTATATGCATTTCTTTGAAAATGTGATGCCGTTTAATCAGTGTTTATCAACGTTTAAGATAGGTGAAGAATGGCTTTTTAAATTATATTTGTCTTTTTTGCATACATATGTTTCCAGTAATCCCAGAGTGTTTATTGAAATTACATCTTTTTTGACAATTTTTCCATTGATGTATTTTTGTATAATTATAGTGGTGATTTGAAGTTCGCATTTTATATTTTTGTAACATTTGGTTGTTGGGATCATTCGTTGAATGGTCTTAGACAGTATCTAGTTACATCAATTATTGTTGCTTGCTTTCCTTTGATTGCAAAACGAAGATGGTATATATTCTTTCCGTTAATTTTTGTAGTGGCACAAATACACACATCGGCTTATATATGGTTTGTGTTGTATTTCTTTTTGTATGCAGAAGCTTGGGGTAAAATGACTAAATTAATTATAATATTGTTATTGATAATAGTGATTGCATCGCCATTTATGGGAGGTTTTATCGATAACCTTATTTCTGATACTGTTTATGGAGTAAAATATGTGAATGACGATTGGGATTATAGTATAAATATTTTTTAGAGTATTAGTTGCTGCTGTACCGATTGCTATATCATACATAAATAGAGATTTGATGAAGAAAAAAATACAAAATATTATGATATAGTATTTAATATGAGCCTATTTTTCTTGATGTTCACTACGGCTGGCATTTTCTCCGCTGTATATGCAGATTTAATTTGTATTTTGAAATATTTGCTGTTACATTATTAGTGTGGAACATTAATGAGATGGTACATATTGAAAAATATCACTGGGTAAAAATTGCATCATACGGTTTGTTTACAATATATTTTTGTATCAGATGTTGTTTGCATATGGCTTAAATTGGCATGAACGATCTTTATTCTTTGTAAATAGTTGGAGTGAGGAATCCTGGATATGACAAAAGTTTTATTTCTTATTCCTAATCTTGCACACGGTGGGGCTGAAAAAGTTTTGGTTAATCTCGCCAATAATATGGATAAAACAAAATTTGATGTAACAGTTCAAACTTTGTTTGATGTAGGCGTTAATCGACAGTATCTTAACTCTGATGTAAAATATATCGGCGGTTTCAAGAGAATGCCTCGTGGCAATACATATGTGATGAAACTTTTTTCTCCTGAAAAACTGTATAAACATTTTATCAGAGACAACTATGACATAATCGTTTCTTACCTTGAAGGTCCTACTGCCAGAATAGTAAGTGGCTGCACTAACCCAAATACAAAGCTTGTCAGCTGGATTCACATAGAACAGCATACCAAAGAGCTTGCTTCCAAGAGCTTTAGAAGCTATAAAGAAGCATTAGATTGCTATTCAAAGTTTGACAGGACTGTTTGTGTATCTGATACTGTAAAAGATGATTTTGAATCAATTTTTGATACTAAGAAACCTGTTGAAGTTCTATATAATACAAATGAATCAGAAAAAATAAAAAAACTTTCCGATGAGAAAGTTGATGATGTTAATTTTAGCAAGGACATAATCAATATTATCTCAGTTGCAAAGATTGTACCTTCAAAGGGTTATGACAGGCTAATGAAGATACATAAAAAGCTTATTGAAAAAAATATAAAAAATCATATTTATATTCTCGGAATAGGCGAAGAAAAGGAAAAATATGAAAAGTATTTGGCAGAAAATAATCTTACCGATACTTTTACATTTTTAGGTTACAGAGATAATCCGTATAAATATGTTAAAAAGGCAGATTTGTATGTTTGTTCTTCGAGAAGAGAGGGCTTCAGTACGGCCGTTACAGAAGCATTGATTGTCGGTACTCCCGTTGTTAGCACAAATTGTAGTGGTGCGTACGAATTATTAGGTAAAAACAATGAGTATGGTATCGTAACAGAAAATGATGAAGATGCACTTTATGAGGGCATTAAAAAAATACTGACAACGCCTGATTTGCTTGAAGCTTATGCCGCAAAAGCAAAAGAGCGTGGTAAAGCTTTCAGTACCGAAAAAACAGTAAAAGCTGTTGAAGAAATGTTGAGTGCTTTATGATGAGTGATTTAATAAGTGTAATTGTTCCTGTATATAATTTAGAGAATTATATTGTAAGAACCTTAGATAGTATTTTATCTCAGACTTATAAAAACATTGAAGTTATAGTTGTTGATGACGGTTCCACTGATTCATCTGCTAAAATTATTGATGATTATGCCGATTTGTATAGAGATGTAATCAAGATTTTACATATCAAAAACAGCGGTGTGTCGGTTGCGAGAATGAAAGGTGTTTTGGCGGCTAAGGGCGATTGGATAGGTTTTACTGACGGTGATGATGTAATAGAACCTGATATGTATGAGAGATTGTTTGATAATGCCCAAAAATATAATGCTGACATATCACATTGCGGTTATCAGATGGTCTTTTCTGACGGTAGAATAAATTATTTCCATAATACCGATAAAATTAGAATACAGGATAAAGACACGGGTATAAAAGATTTACTTGACGGTTCAATAGTAGAGCCAGGGCTATGTAATAAACTTTATAAATCTTCGCTTTTTTTAGCGACTTTTTTGATAAAGTAGACTTGAATATAAAAATTAACGAAGACTTACTGTGGAATTACTATTTATTTTTAAAATCCAAAAAATCGGTTTTTGAAGATTTTTGCCCGTATCACTATATTGTTCGTATGACTTCCGCATCAAGACAAAAGTTGAATAAAAATTTAATATTTGATCCAATAAAAGTAAAAAAAATAATTCTTGACAGCATTAATGTTAACTTAAAAGAAAAAGGTGAAGCTGCTTATTTGAGCACATGTATAAATGTTTATTCAACTATTGCGTGTGCTGATAAAGATATAAGAAAAAACTTTTTTTAATGAAAAGAAGACAGTTAGGCGTATTATTGTCAATAAGAAGAATAAAATCTCTCTTTTGAGCAAGAAAACAAGATTTCTTGGAAATGTAATTACTTATTTGCCTTTTTTATTTGATCCAATGTATAGATTTTATTCAAAGCATTTTCAGAAAAAAATTGTATGAATAGGTGAAGTTTATTATGAACCCGCTGATAAGTGTAATAGTTCCGATTTATAATGTTGAAAAATACCTTGCAAGATGTGTTGACAGTATTGTAAATCAGACATATAAAAATCTTGAAATAATCCTTGTTGATGACGGTTCACCTGACCTTTGTCCTCAGATGTGTGATGATTATGCCGAAAAAGGCAGCCGAATCAAGGTTGTTCATAAAAAAAAACGGCGGACTTTCCGATGCCAGAAATGCAGGAATGGCTGTTGCTACAGGCGAGTATATCAGCTTTATTGACAGCGATGATTATGTGTCTGATGACTTTTTTGAATGTCTGTTGGATGTTATGAACAAAGAAAACAGCGATATTGCTGAGTGCAGTGTTGTAAAATTCTATGAGGATAACCACTTTGATGAGTTTAACGATGATTTATCGGTAAAAACATACGATACTCAGGACGCAATGTCTGCGTTGATTGCGGAAAATCCGTTTCATCAGCATGTCTGGAACAAGCTTTACAAAACAGAACTTGTCAAAGATATTCCATATGCTGTCGGTAAGCTGAATGAGGATGAATTCTGGACTTATCAGGTATTTGGCAGAGCAAACAAGGTTTCAAAGCTCAATAAGACTATGTATTATTATTTCCAGAGAAACAGCAGTATTATGGGCGTTGGCTATAATATTCGCAGATTAGATGCACTTGAGGGCAAGGCTAATCGGCAAAAATATATTGAGAACAATTTTCCTGAACTCAGTACGCAAGCAAAGATTGATTTGTATGGTTCATGTATGTTTGCCTATCAGTCTGTGTTGAAATTTATGTCAGGTGCAGATAAGAAAAAGGCTCTCAGCATAATAAAAAAGTATAAAAAGAATTGTAATTTGTCTTTTGATGAAATAAATACAATAAAAGACAGTTCTAAAAAATATTTTATGCTTGCAAAGTTTAATTTTTGTCTTTGCTGTAAGATAAAATCAGTTTTTAAAATTGGATTTTAATGAGGTTTTTATGAAAACAGTATTGTATATGCATGGCGGAAGTGGAAATCACGGATGTGAGGCACTTGTCAGGACTACAACTAAAATTTGCAAAAGATGCAACCGGTTCAGATGTAATTCTTTGGTCGCAAAATGTGTCAGAGGATTACAAGTATGGTGTTTCAGGGGTTGTTGACGGAATTGTCGCAACAGATGAAGTGAACAAGAAAAGCCCTTCATTTTTGTGGACATATTTTAAATTTAAAATCTTAAAAAAAGCGATGCTTTAACATAAATTGTTTATAAAAAGCTTTTCAAGGATTCTGTCGCAATTTCAATAGGCGGTGACAATTATTGCTATCCGTGTCTGCTAAACAAGGAGTTGAGCTTGACAAAGAGATAAGACAGTATTGTAGAAAAAATATGTTCTGGGGTTGTTCAATTGAAGAAGAATTTATGACTCCCGAAGTTGTTGAGGATTTGAAAGGTTTTGACTTAATTACCGTTAGAGAACCGCTTTCTTATGAGGTGCTTAAGAATTACGGTATTTCCGCTGTTCAGGTTGCAGATCCCGCATTTTTGCTTAATAAAAAAGAACTTCCGCTTCCAAAAGGATTTGTTGAAGGAAATACTGTAGGTATTAATATTAGTCCTCTTATTAACGATTACGAGAATGGTGACAGTATTGCATTTAACAACTATGTAAAGTTGATTGAGTACATTTTGTCCGAAACTGATATGAGTATCTGTTTGATTCCCCATGTTGTGTGGGAGTACAATAACGATAGAAAACCTCTTAATTCTTTGTTTGAAAAATTCAAAGACACAAACAGAGTTATTTTGCTTGAAGATCACAATTGTGAAGAACTAAAAGGGTTTATCAGCAGATGTAGATTTTTTGTAGGTGCAAGAACACACGCAACTATTGCAGCATATTCAACTTGTGTTCCGACTCTTGTAGTAGGTTATTCAATCAAGTCAAGAGGTATTGCAACAGATTTATTCGGTACATGCGAAAACTATGTTGTTTCTGTCCAGAATATGAAAAATGATTCTGAGCTTAAAGAAGCTTTTAAATACATTGTCAATAATGAAAGCCAAATAAAAAATACTTTGAACGATATAATTCCTAAATACAAGAAAAAGGCAGGCATTGCAGTCGGTGAACTTAGAAATTTAAAATAACCTTTTATTGTATTTTATATTTGAGGGAATATTTATTTTGAAAGGATAAACACGATGATTTCAATTAACGACAAAGCTAATTGTACCGGATGTGGCGCTTGTTATAGCATCTGTCCTAAAAAAGCAATAACTTTGAAAGAAGACTTTTCAGGTTTTAAGTATCCGACTGTTAATGTTGACAAATGTGTTAATTGTAACCTTTGTGAGAAAGTATGCCCTGAAATAAACACGGTGTGTACAGATAATAGCTATGCTGAACCGATTGTTAAAGCTGCATGGAATTTGGATAATGATATAAGAGTAAAGAGTACATCAGGTGGAGTCTTTTCAGCAATAGCTGAAATTTATTTCAAATGGCGGTTATATAGTGGCAGCTGAGTTTGTTGAAAATTTTAGAATTCAGCACACGATAATTTCTGATAAAAAAGATATAAATAGACTCAGACAAACCAAATATGCACAAAGTGAGTTATCTGATTTATTTGTTAAAATAAAAAAGTTACTTTATGAAGATAATTATGTTATGTTTGTAGGTACACCATGTCAGGTTGCCGGTTTAAAAAAATTTTTACTAAAAGATTATGAGAAACTTTTGACAATTGATTTGGTTTGTAGAGGAGTAATTAGTCAAAAAGTATATATAGACTATCTTAAATCAGTTGAAAGACATACCAAATCAAAAATTACAGAAGTTCAGTTTAGAAATAAAGATTTAGGCTGGAATAGTTCAACAACTAAGATTTCTCTTGAAGATGGATCATTTTATCGAAAAGAACGATGGCTTGATGAGTATATGATTGGTTATTTAAAACATAATCTATATTTAAGGCCTTGTTGCTATGAGTGCAATTTTAAGAAAATGCCCCGTGTTTCAGATATTTCATTGGGTGATTATTGGGGATTTGACAAGTATTATGATGTTTCTGATGACAATGGTGTTTCGGTAGTGCTATTGAACTCCTCCAAAGGGCAAAGTTTCTTTGAAAAAATCAGTGATAAGTTATTTTCTATGGACACACCTTTAGAACAAATTATTAAGGAGAATCCGTGCTTAGTAACTCCTGTTGCCAAAGGGAAATATAGTGATGCTTTTTATAAAAAATTCGGTAAAACAGATTTTATTGATTTAATTCATAAAATTGATGAAAAAGATTATTATAAAAAACTTAACTTCAAAGAAAAGGTTTATTACATTTTAAGGGAAAAGATAAAGTTATGGCATTAAATCAAAGAAAAGCTGGTTCTATACTCTCTTATATTTACATATTTCTCAGTAATACAATTTCGCTGATATATACTCCGATTATGCTAGGAATATTAGGTCAAAGTGAATATGGACTTATTGGAACAGCAAATTCAATTACATCATATTTAAGCTTATTAAGTATGGGAATAGGTGCATCATATGTTAGATTTAACGCACAGGCAAGAGCTACGGGTGACAAGGAAAAAGAATATAGAACTAATGGTATGTTTCAAACAATATACATTGTCATTTCGATTATTACCCTAATAGTTGGTATGGTTCTTGTTTTTTTATCGCCATATATTTTTCAGGCGAATTATTCTGATACTCAATTAGAGGAAATAAAGTGGATTATGATATGTACTGTTATACAGTTCGTAATCACATTTTTATTTAATACCACGGCTATGACGATTCAAGCATATGAAAGATTTGTGTTTATTAGATTGTGTTTGATTATCGCTTGTGTATTACAACCGTGTATTAATTTATTGTTGCTTTATCACGGCGGAAATGTTGTAACAATTTCAGTTGCAACTCTTGTTATAAGTTTTTTGACGTATGTAGTTTATTATTGTTATGCAAAAAAAGTGTTGGATCTAAAATATAAATTTGATAATTTTGACAAGAATTTTATTTAAAAAATATTTTTTGTGTTTTCGGCTTTTTCTGTTCCTAAATACGATAACTGATCAGTTGACTTTCTCAACTGATAACATTATTTTAGGTATTTTTTCAGGTTCGATAATGGTTGCCATTTACTCTGTAGGTTCT
>ENA-OPZM01000248-OPZM01000248.1-human-gut-metagenome-genome-assembly--contig:-NODE-248-length-23796-cov-1.879167_pt1 | contig 23796 bp, 30 predicted proteins | sample MGYA00242478_ERZ504493 | MGnify/ENA primary metagenome ERZ504493 (study PRJEB26092, sample SAMD00036227) | human gut metagenome | host: Homo sapiens | study: EMG produced TPA metagenomics assembly of... | reverse complement strand
CAACAGAATCAATATAATCAATAGCTGCTGTTAGTGCCTAGAGAGGAAACTCCGTTTTTTTAGTACTGATAAAAATACTGATAATTCATTGCCATCTCAAAAGCACGGCTATCACGATGACTATAATAATGGCTGGTAATTGCCATTTGACGTGAACAATAAAGCGTATCATCACTCTCCACAATCCATAACTTGTAGGAACTCCACTATTGCGTTGAATTCTAAAGTCTCTTGTCTTGATAAAAGAATTATCATTTTTGACAATTACATACAATGTGTTCCAAAAAGAACGGACTATCGATTGTTAAATTTCCCACTAAACCAAAATTATTAAATCCTGAGAATTGACTGTCTGTCCCTTTATAAAAGTCAATCCATTTCCACAAACTATAGTCAAAATAATTGCCATATTAGCTATGATAATGAACGATAACTGTATTTTTCAGAGGTTCGCACTCAATTTCTATTCCTCTGAATTAAGCTCATCGACTTCCTGTGTGAATTTTTGGGCAATAGCTTCCAAAGCTAAATCTTCTTGATTCCAAACGAGTGCATCATCTGAAATTTCATCTGTATTAGCAAAAAATGTGATGTGATTTTTGAGATTACGGAGTTTAATTGGGGCATCACCACCGTATTCACCGTCCAAATTAATCATCATCTTCTTATCAGATAACGGTTCGATTTCCAAGAAATCAGTCTTAATATACTCGATACGTTTGTCACCAATGTGTTTTCCACCGTCTAATACCAAACGAATCAAACGCAAAATTTCAATCAAGTTAGCTGTTTTAATCAAAATCAAAGTAAATTTTCCGTCGTCTAGCTTAGCATCTGGCGCAATTTGTTCAAAACCACCAACTGAATTGGTAATAGCAGCGAAAATCATTGAAACTTCGCCTTCAAAAGTGCCTTTTTCGTGTTTAATACGAACAGGAACTGTACGAATTCCTGGTAGCAATTCAACACCTTTTGCCAAATAAGCCAAATAACCAAACATTGTCTTTAATTGGCTTGGCACACTATATGTTAATTCTGTGAATGAGCCTGCAGCAGCAATATTGATGAAATACGTATCTTCACGCGCTTGTCCAATATCCATTTGAATAATTTGATTTTTACCAATAATCTTAGCGGCTTCAACTGGATTACCACGTGGAATTTTAAGAGCACGCGCGAAATCATTGGTCGTTCCTGTCGGAATAATAGCCATTTGAGGTCGATTAGAAAGCGGAGCAATCCCATTGACAACTTCGTTGATTGTACCGTCACCACCAGCAGCAATCACTAAATCAAATCCAGCTTTCGCGGCACGTTTAGCCTCATCACGAGCAGAATTTGGCTCTGATGTTGTCTGAAAAGCTGATGTTTCATAACCAAAACCTTCTAAAACATCTAGCACTTCTGCCACGTTTTTCTTCATGATTTCCTGACCTGAAGTCGGATTGTAGATTAAACGTGCACGTTTTTGTTTCTTAGCCATAAAGATACCTCAACTTATTTATAAACTTTCTAACCAAGCTTCATCGCGGACATCAATTCCTAAAGCTTGGGCTTTGGTCAATTTTGAACCTGCATCTGTACCTGCGACAACAATGTCCGTTTTTTTGGACACGCTGTTGGTCACTTTTGCTCCTAAATCTTGCAGTTTTTCTTTTGCTTCGTTTCGCGTTAAACGTTCCAATTTTCCAGTCAAAACAACTGTTAAACCTGCTAATTGAGCATCTTTTGAAACTTTCTTACCAAGATAAGCAAAGTTGACACCTGCATTTTCCAATTCATGCAAGAGCTCTGTCGCTTCTTCTTTGGCAAAATAGCTACGCAATGAGTTAGCAATAACTGTTCCCAAACCGTCGATACTAGCAATGCTGTCAGCATCCGCAGCAACCAACTGATCAATCGTTTCAAAAACTTCCAACAATTGACGACTAGCCTTGGCACCGACATGACGAATTCCCAGTCCAAAAAGCAATTTATCAGCTGAATTTTCCTTAGAAACCTGAATGGCATTGTAAAGTTTCTCAGCAGATTTTTCCTTAAAGCCATCCAAGCTTAGCAAATCTTCCACCGTTAATTGGTAAATGTCTGCGACATCATGAACCAATTCTGCTTTGAAAAGTTTCTTAACGATAGAAGGTCCTAAACCTGTGATATTCATGGCATCACGGCTAGCAAAATGCGTTAAACGTTCTTGAATTTGACTTGGGCAAAGCGGATTGATACAACGTAAAGCCACTTCATCTTCATAATGAATCAGCTCACTACCACAAGACGGACAGTTTTCAGGAATCGGCATTGGTACTTGCTTACCACGTTTGCTATCAACAACATGTAGCACTGCTGGAATAATATCTCCCGCCTTATAGACGATGACCGTATCGCCAATGCGAATATCTTTTTCAGCAATGTAATCCACATTATGCAAAGTCGCACGGCTAACCGTTGTTCCTGCTAACTGAACAGGGCTAAGATTAGCGGTTGGTGTCACCACCCAGTACGTCCAACAGTCCAATCAACCGAAAGAATTTCTGCTTCTTTTTCCTCAGCTGGAAATTTATAAGCAATTGCCCAACGGGGCGCCTTAACCGTAAAACCAAGTTCTTCTTGCATAGCAAGACTATTGACCTTAATAACAATACCGTCAATATCGTATGGTAAATTATCACGCTCAGCGGCTACTTCTTGAATAAATTTCCAGATGTCTGCCATTGAAGATGTCGTGATACGTCGCGGATTAACCGAAAAACCATAGCGAGACAATTCTTCCAAAACATCATTTTGCGTTATCATGCTAGTTGATGCCACTTCTTGATAAAGAAATGTTGCCAATTTCGCTTAGCAACAACTACTGTATTTAACTGACGTAATGTCCCTGCAGCCGCATTTCTCGGATTCGCAAATTCTGTCTGACCACTATCACGACGTTCCTCATTGATTTTATCAAATGACGTCTTTGGCAAATAAGCTTCACCACGAACTGTAATGTTAAGTGGCTGTGCCAACTTATGAGGAATGTCCTTGATACGTTTGACATTTTCAGTGATATTTTCACCAACTGAGCCGTCACCACGAGTGGCACCGACTTGCAACACACCATCAACATAAACTAGTGAAATTGACAAACCATCAATTTTCAGCTCTGCCATGTAAGAGGCATTGGGAAATTCAGCTTTCACACGACGGTCAAAATCCTCTAATTCCTCACGTGAAAAAGCATCTTGCAAGCTATAAAGCGGCGTTTCATGCTGATATTTTTCAAAACCATCTAAAACAAGCCCACCCACTTCTTGCGTTGGACTATTTGGCAAAATCAACTCTGGATGAGCTTTTTCAAGCTCGACTAACTCGCGATAAAGCTTGTCATATTCGCTATCTGAGACCGTTGGTTGGTCCTCTGTGTAATACTCTTTTCGGTACTGGTTGAGCTCATCAACCAATTCTTGAATACGTTTTTTTCATATTACTATTTTAACATATCTGGTAAAAAATGCTCTCTAAAAAAGCTAACTATTTTTTTAAGAATTTTACTAAATAAAAACTCCCTAAAAAGGAAGTTTTTTAATCTATCATACGGTTAAATCAATACGTTTTCCAAGTTTCGTCCATGATAATAGCACCAATCAATAGCGAAGCAAGTTCGCCTACTGCTGATGTAAACCAAGTCATCAAAAATGGTGAGCCACCAACATAATATAATTCTAGCGCAATAGTAAACATTGAAGCCGAAAACAATAATGAAAAGTAAAAGAATGCTTTGTTAAATAAGCCGTTAAATAAATATTGCTCCTTATAACGGTCAAATAAAACAACACCTAATGTTAGAAAAACAAACGTTTGGCTACCACCAACAAAGACATCAATTAAACCAAAGCTGTACAAATTGGCAATCATACAACCAAGCGTCAGCCCAACAATATACTTACGATTGTAAAATGCCATAAACGCTAACATTTCCGAAACACGGAACTGATAAGCACCATAAGAAATGGCATTTAAAGGCGGTGTGACTGTCAACACAATATAAAGTGCAGCAACAAGCGCTACTTGCGCAAAATCACGAATAGTAAAATGTTTCATAAAAATTCTTTCTCCTTTAACGTTAAAGAGCAACAACTCTTCACGTCTATAATATGCTTGACGAAAGGGAACTAAGCGTCAAGGGTTGTTTACACAACGCTTAAAAGTATAGCACAAATTGTTAAAATTTGGTATAGTAGTTCTATGAAAAAGTTATTATCTAGTGAAGTTTTTAAATACTTATTTTTCGGTGTTCTTGCCACACTCGTTTACATGGGAACACGCTTAGTCATTTTTGCCCTAACGCAATCGGCAACGACTTCCGCAGTTATCGCTAACGTCATTGCTATCATGTTTGCCTTCTTTACAAACGACTACTTCTCTTTAATCAAGTTCGAACAGGATGGTTTAACCGTTTTGTCAAATTTTTTGTAGCGCGTCTATCAACACTTGCCCTAGACTTGATTTTAGCCTACCTTTTAGTCACAAAATTCCCTCACATTATCGGACAATTTGTCAATGATAATATTTCATTAGTCAACATGATTGAGACTGTTTTCTCACAAGTCCTTATTATCATTTTAAACTATGTGTTTAGTAAATTACTAATTTTAAAGATAAAAATAACACCCCCACAGGTGTTTATTTTTTATCTTTATCTTGTTTGCGGTGTGTTAAGATGGAAAGAATATCACCACGTCTGCTTTCCATTTTTCCTTGGCGCAATTCTTGATAGGTTGCATTAAAAATAGCTCCCAAAATCAAAATATGCGCTAAGAAAATAAACCATAACATCAAAACAAAAATCACAACCGAACCAAACGTTTTAATGTCAACCATGCGTTCAAAGGTTCTCAAAATATAATTGCTAAACAAATTATTCAAGAACACAATGACGAAAGAAGTGAAAATTGTTCCTGGTAAAATATAACGAAAACGTCTGATTTTGACATTTGGTAGAATGAAATACAATAACATCAACCAAATACAATCGTCAAAACAGTTACCGGCTGGGATAAATTCAGAACGACTGTTGCAACCGTATCACTCAAATCATAGTGAGTACTGATAATTTGCAAAGCAGCCTTTGAAAAAGTAGAAAAGATTAACACAAACGTCAGTAGGAAAAGAATGAGCAAGCTTGCCAAAACCCCAATCAAACGCCCAATCACAAAATCTCTGTGTTGTGAAACGCCATAAGCTTTGTTAATAGCTTTTTGTAGAGAGGTCAGCGATTTAGACATTGTCCAGAAAGCCGTTAAAGTCGCAACTCCCAAAATACTACCAGAAGGTTTTGAAAAAATATCTGTCGTAATTGCCGAAACAGAAGGGTAAAGATTGGTCGGTAAATTTTTTCCATGAAAGACAATAACACTGAAATATCAATGTTAAGATAAGGAAAAATATTTGCCGCAATCACAATCAATGGGAATGCTGTCAGCAATAAATAATAAGCGACAGCAATCGCTGATAGATCAATCTCTGCACTTTGGTAATGTTTTAAATAAACCTGTAGCGGTTGCCACTTTAATCTAGACACTAGTTTGTCTATAAGCTGCTTACGATTCATCCTAGTAAGTTCTTTCTTCTCCTTGACTTGTTAAAATAACAGGTCCATCTTTAGTGATAACAAATTGATGTTCGTATTGGCATGACAAACCGCCGTCAAGTGTCTTATGAGCCCAACCAGTTTTCATATCCGTATCAATTTCCCAAGTTCCTGTATTAATCATTGGCTCGATAGTCAACACCATACCTTCACGCAAACGAAGACCACGACCTGCTTTACCATAGTGTGGTACCATTGGTTCTTCATGCATTGTTGGACCAACACCATGTCCTACTAAATCACGAACAACACCATATCCACGGCTTTCAGCGTATTCTTGAATAGCTGCACCAATGTCACCGATACGGTTACCAACAACAGCTTTTTCAATTCCGATATAAAGGCATTCTTTGGTAACATCCATCAGATTTTTGACTTCGTCAGACACCTCACCAACAGCATATGCCCAGCATGAGTCTGCCAATCCACCAGAGTATGATTCAGTATATTTTTTAACTTGTGCAACATTGTCAAAGTTTAATTTTGAAACGTCAACAACTGATTTATCCAGCGGTTCACTCAAAACCATATCAACCTTAAGCAAATCTCCTTCTTTTAAAATGTAATGGCGAGGAAAAGCGTGTGCTACTTCGTCATTAAGTCCGCAACATGTGGCATAAGGATAGTCCATGATAGAACCATCAACCCCAATTTGGAGTGGAAGAACATTTGCTTCTTTACAGCGACGACGCACGTACTCTTCGACTTCCCACATATCAAGACCTGGTTTAATCAATTCACGTAAACCAATGTGAATTGAAGCTAGAAAATCTCCAGCGCGGTCCATTGCTTCAATTTCACGAGCCGATTTTAATGTAATCATATCAATAATGTACTCCTATTAGTAATCTCTAAAAATGCATCAATAACACTAATTATACACTTATAGTCACCAAACTGTCAAAAATGGAATGATTTTGTCATTTAAGTTAACCACTATGTATTAGTTAATTTTCGTCGTTACCAAGGCTTTAGCAACAATTTGATCCTCTAAAAGAATTTCAAAGTCAATCACCGAACTACGACGTTTTTCAGTAATGACACGGGATGAATCACCAAACAATCGTCAATCTGAACTGCTTGTACAAAATAAAGCATCAGTTGTTCAATGATGATATTTTTTTGATGTTTTTTGGTCAAAACACGAACGCTAATGTCCTTGATAAATTCTGTCAAGACACCTTGGGCAAAATTACCAGCATTATCAATCATCGTAGGTTCAACCACAAATTTATAAACACCATCTTCGTATTGCAAATTTGATAAAATCTGGTCGCTATATGTATAAAGGTTAGAATGTTGTAAATTTGGTAGATTTTCAACCGCCTGGCGGCGTGTAATAACTCCTAGCAAGGTCAAATCATCTGCTACAACAGGAAGCATATTCAAATCTTCAAAAATCATTTTCTGACTGATGTTAGCAAGACTGGCTTGCGGTTTTGCCACAATCAGATTACGCGACATGATACTCTTGATATCAATATGATTTTCCTTGCCAACAACATCTAGCATACTAACAACGCCAACAACCACATTTTTACTATTTACAACAGGGAAACGCACATTTGCCGTTTGTTTAATCATCGCATTAAATTCACGAATCGTAGCACCTTCCTGCAAAAAGCCATAGTCTTCCTTGGTCTGATAGACTTGCTCAACAGTCGTCAAATCTGTTTTAATCCGAATATTGGAGAGAGCATGGTTGATCATCGTCGCCACGGTAAAGGTATCATAGTGCGTAACCATGACAGGTATTCCGAGCTCGTCGGCGACACGAATCACCTCACTAGAAACAGGAAATCCACCCGTTACCAGAATAGCATTGTGTTTTTCAAGCGCCAACAGTTGAATTTTTCACGGTCTCCGACAATCAAAAGCCCACCTTTAACAAAGGTAACGTAAAATATTTTCTTGAGTCATCGCACCAATGAAAACTTGCTAAATTCACGACTAAGCCAGCCTTACCTGCCAGAACCTCAGAGTCACTAATGCGAGCAATTTCCGAATAGGTCAAACGCTCAATACGAACAGCTGGCTTCTTCTCAATACGAACCGTACCACTACGCGGTCGGGTTTCAACAATGCCACGGTTTTCGGCTTCCTTAATCGCACGATAAGCTGTACCGTCGCTCACTTTTAAGTGATTTGAAATGCTTCGCACACTCACGCGCTTTCCAACTGGAAGATTCTCCAAATACTCTAAAATTTTCTGATGTTTACTCATAACGATAATCACCTTTACTAATTTGATAATCAACGTAATCTCGCATTTTACGTGTATAACGGTCACTTCCTTTGAAGCGTTGTTTCAATTTGAAACCTGATTTTTGCGCAACACGTTGACTAGCCAAATTTTCTCCATGGACAATAACATGTAATTCTTTAAAGCCAAATTCCTGAAAGCTTAAAAAACATAAGTTTTTCAAGCTTTCTGTCATCAAGCCTTGTCCCCAAAACTGTTGATTCAAAAAATAACCAATTTCTGCAGATGACCGATTCAAATCTATCTTCTCAAATCGAATACAGCCAATCATTTTATGAGATTTTTTATCTTCAATAGCCCAAACCCCAAGTGGCTCTTTCATGAAATAATGGACCATTAGATAATCACTTTCATGGTGACTAGCTTGACTTGGAAAAATAAAACGAAGATTATCAGGATTGCTACAAATCTCAAAAAAGTCCTGACTATCCTTATAGGTAAAAGGGCGTAAATACATGCGTTCTGTCTCAAAAAACGCATAACATCCTAAACGTGTCCAAATATCCATATCCCTATTATATCACAATAGGTTCTCATTTTGTCTCTGACTATCTGACCACCTATTACCAAAAAGAAGCCCTTGGGCTTCCTCTTAATCTTCAATTAATTTAATATCAGCGCCTAGGGCTGTTAATTTTTCAATGATATTTGAATAACCGCGCAAAATAAATTCAACGTTGGTAATTTCCGTTTGACCTTCTGCCATTAGACCTGCAGTAACAAGCGCTGCACCCGCACGCAAATCAGAGGCCTTAACAGGAGCTCCTGTTAATTTATTTGGTCCTTGGTAAGCAATGCGACCACCAACAATAGAAATATCAGCACCCATTCGTACCAATTCAGCAACGTGATTAGTACGTTTTTCATAAATGGTATCTAGAATAGTACCACGTCCCTCAGCTGTCAACAACAACGGTGTGATTGGTTGTTGCAAATCAGTCGCAAAACCTGGATATGGCGACGTTTTCACTGATACAGCTTTCAATACTGATTGTTTTTCAACAAAGATAGAATCCTCTTCAATCGTCATACGAACACCCATTTCTTCGAGCTTTGCAATATAACTCTCTAAATGTTCATAAAGGACATTGGTAATACGAACCCCTTCACCCATTGTTGCTGCCATGGCAATATAAGTACCAGCTTCAATACGGTCAGGAATGACCTGGTGACGTGTGCCATGAAGGTAATCAACACCTTCAATTGTAATCACATCTGTACCAGCACCACGAATGTGAGCTCCCATATTATTTAACAAAGTAGCCACGTCAATGATTTCTGGCTCACGCGCAGCATTTTCAATAATCGTACGACCATTTGCTTTAGTTGCTGCAAGCATCGTATTAATCGTTGCTCCAACACTAACTGTATCCATATAGATATGTGCACCATGAATAGACTCACCATTTGTCGCCAAACGCATTGCTTCGCCTTCATACGAAATCATAGCTCCCATAGCTTCAAAAGCCTTAAGGTGCAAATCAATAGGACGAGGTCCAAGGTCACAACCACCTGGGAGACCTACTGTAGCTTCACCAAAACGACTTAACAAACTACCATAGAAATAATAAGAAGCACGTAAGCTATTAATCTTACCATAGGGCATTGGTTGGTTTTTAATGCCACGTGGATCAATTTCAAGGGTATCTTCTTCTCTTTTCACCTTGGCGCCCATAATTTCCATGATTTCAATTAAACTATCAACATCGGAAATGGCAGGAACGCATCTAATATGACAATATCATCTGCCAGAATAGCCGCAGGAATCAAAGCAACTACACTATTCTTTGCACCTGAAATAGTAACCTCACCTTTTAAAGGCTTGCCACCATTAATTACAATTTTACGCATACATTCAAAACTTTCTGCTAGAATTCAACCTTTTCATTTAATCACATATTATTCAAATTGACAAACTGAATGAGCAGATGGTATGTGGTAAATTTTTTAGATTCGAATATTTAAGTAAAATCACAAAATTTAGCAATATCATCACACCTATATGTGTCAAGTTAAGTTTTTTAATCCCATGCAAAAAAGTTAAAACCTCCTATAACAATTAAAGTTCTATCTGCTCTTTTTCTATCTGCTCTTTTTTAGAGATAAAAATAAAAGGCAACTTTTCCTTACCATAAGGAATAGCAAAATAACCTAAATAATATGGCTAATAGTGCATTTCAAAACATCATCTAAATGACTTATAAGCTTCGTATTTCCTGTAATCAGAGAAGCTAGGGTAGAATAAAGAAACTCTATAATGGATCATTGCCACTTCAATTAAGTAATTATCTTCAGAACATGTTGCTCTAATGTACCACCAAGTATAGCATGTTTCAAAATCACATCTGACATTACTTTTAAATCTTGGTTTACTTCTGAGTATCTTTTTCTCAATTCACCTGTAAAACGTAAGATTTGAAAATTAAACTATTTAATCTCTGTAATTGTTTCGATCATTGTAATCATTCCTCCCTTTTATTGTCGGTGGTTATTCTGATATTATTTCTTCTCAGTTAACCGAACAAAAAACGCGTAATCCACACGAAATTGCAGAACACATTAACAATATATTTATCAATGTTTCACGGAATCTAGAGTTATAACAATAAAAAGCTAGTTACAAACCAGCTTTTTTATTTCACTGCTTCTTTCAAAGCTTCTACTTTATCAAGTTTTTCCCATGGAAGATCAATATCAGTACGTCCCATGTGTCCATATGCAGCTGTTTGACGGTAAATTGGACGTCTCAAATCAAGCATTTGAATAATTCCTGCAGGACGAAGGTCAAAGACTTCACGAACAGCAGCTTCCAACTTGCTTTCAGTAATAGTATTAGTACCAAATGTATCCACACGAACCGAGACAGGTTGCGCTACACCAATAGCATATGCCAATTGCACTTCTGCTTTAGTGGCAAAACCAGCAGCAACAATATTTTTAGCAATATAACGCGCAGCATATGAGCTGAACGGTCCACTTTTGTCGCATCTTTACCAGAGAAAGCACCGCCACCATGACGCGCATAGCCACCATAAGTATCAACAATAATCTTACGACCAGTCAAACCAGAGTCACCTTGAGGTCCTCCGATAACAAAGCGTCCAGTTGGATTAATGAAGAATTTCGTCTTATCATCAAGGTATTTTTCTGGAATAACCGCTTTGATAACTTTTTCAATTACATCTTGACGAATTTGGTCATTTGTCGCTTCTGGGTCATGCTGTGTAGAGATAACAACAGTGTCCACACGAACCGGCTTGTCATTTTCATCATATTCAACAGTTACTTGTGATTTAGCATCTGGACGAAGGTATGAAATCTCACCAGATTTACGTAAATCAGCCAATTTTTTCACCAATTTATGAGAAAGTGAAATTGGTAATGGCATTAATTCAGGTGTTTCATCAATAGCAAAACCAAACATTAACCCTTGATCACCTGCACCAATCAAGTCAAGCGGGTCTTGGTCTACATTTCCGCGAACCTCAAGCGCTTCGTTAACTCCTTGTGCAATATCAGGTGATTGTTCAACCAATGACGGATGAACCCCAACCGATTCAGCAGCAAAACCATATTCAGCATTAGTATAACCAATTTCGGCAATAGTATCGCGAACAATACGATTAATATCAACATAAGCCGTCGTTGAAATTTCACCAAAAACATGAACTGAGCCAGTATATACGGCTGTTTCTGCCGCAACGTGCGCATCAGGATCTTGTTCCAACACAGCATCTAAAATAGCATCTGAAATTTGGTCTGCAATCTTATCTGGATGCCCCTCAGAAACTGATTCAGACGTGAAAAGTTTACGTTCTGACATAAAAATGTCCCCCCATATCATTAATTTTTCATTCTAACACCTCTAAGTATTAGAATGTCGAAAATTTACTTTCGTAATAATCTTCGTAACAAAAAATATCATCATTTCAGCGAGAGTTATGACGGTCAAAAACTAAAACGATTATTTTTAGTTTTGACCTAATAAGTCACTTAGGAAACCGCCATAGCGGCTTTCCGTGAAATGACTAGCTACTTTCAGTAGCAGACATTTCTAGTGAGTTACAAAGTACCAATCTACATCTTCTAAAAAGAGATGACGCGGTTAATGGCGGGTTAGTCAAGGCAGCGAAATCGCAGATAATACTGAAGTATATCAAGATGAGCTAACGAAGAATAACACGTTATTAAACCGCCAGATTGTCTTATCGGGACTCATTAACTCACTTATTGTACCACGTTTTACCGCAAATGCCTATAAAAAGTTTATTATTAGGTGATAACTTTTACCTATCTTTACAAAGGTGATATTAGTTTTACCGTGATGACATCTTTGTCACTTCATGTACAATACCTTTATAAATTTAACAATATTGAAGCTTTGTTAGGAATATTTGGAAAAAATATATTATACTAAAGATATGAAAACCTACAAAAAAACTTTATGATTATCTCAAGACACAAGACGATTATGTTAGCGGGGAAAAATTGGCGCAAGAATTTGAGCTATCTCGCACAGCTATTTGGAAAGCTATTAAAACCTTGGAAGACAAGGGGGTTCAATTCATTCGATTAAAAAACGCGGTTATAAAATTATCTCAGGCGATTTACTACTCCCTGAACAAATTGCGACAAATCTTAATATTGCGGTCACTTTGAATGAAAAAAAGTGAGTCAACTCAGTTAGATGCTAAAAATAATATCGATACTGATAAACAGTCGCACCTTTACCTAGCTCCAAATCAAGAAATGGCTAAGGGACGCTTTGGCAGACGTTTTTTGCCTCAAAACAAGGTGGCATCTATATGTCTCTTCACCTAAAACCAAACGTTCCTTTCGAACAAGTTAAACCCTATACGCTCATGGTTGCATCTAGTATTGTCAAAGCCATTTCTCGTCTGACAGGTATTGAAACCGAAATAAAATGGGTCAACGATATCTACCTAAATGGCAAAAAAATCGCGGGCATTTTAACCGAGGCGATTTCATCTGTTGAAACTGGCTTGATCACTGATGTGATTATTGGTGTCGGACTTAATTTTCATATCACAGATTTCCCAGACGATATTGCACAAAAAGCTGGAACCCTTTTTAGCGAGCAACCAACTATCACACGCAATCAATTAATCACTGAAATTTGGAAGCTTTTCTTCACAATTCCTCAAAAAGATTTGGTAAAAGTTTATAAAGAAAAATCACTTGTTTTAAACAAACAAGTGACCTTTTATCGAAAATGATATTCTCTTTTCAGGTGTAGCTGAAGAAATCACAGACCATGGACATCTTCTTGTTAAACTTGACAATGGTCAAGAAAAAATTATTACGTAGTGGTGAAATCAGTCTTTTCTTCTTGGTAGTTGAACTCAACGTGTGAATGAATTTGTCAACCTTATAGGTACGCTGGAGATCACGAAAAAGCAAAATTCCCCAAAAGAAAGCAAATAAATAATCACCTTCAAATAAACATTCATTAAAAAAGTATGTTTCAAAAGCGCACATCAGCGCCACAAATATAAAACGGCTTTTAGTCATATTTCTATTATAACATATCTTCATTATTTTGACAGATTTCACAGAATCTGTTGTGTAAAAAGGAGTGGGACAAAATGCTCAGCTTCTTTGTTTATTATAGTTATTATTTACAAGGCGCAGTAGTTGAGTGGGGATAATAAGCTGATAAATCAGCTTATTATCCCCTTTTTGATGTCAAGCTGCACTTGACTCCATTTCCCACCTCGAAAGCTTCCCCAAATCTTCCGAGCCATGTATAGGTTGGTTATAAAGGTTTGGGGAAGCCTTTATAATCGGGAAATAAAACTCACAAAATGGTCTGGGACAGACGCTTTAGGTCAGAAACAAGAAATTAAGACTTATTGAGAAATCAAATGTCTTCGAAACTACTAATTCACTTTTTTATTTATCTCACTCCCTTCTTAATCCTCAATCTTATTAATTTTATCTGCTAGGAAACCAAAGCCTTCTGGAATGAAATTTTCTTCTTGCACTTCTCCCTGTGCTGGCTCTTTGCGTTGTTTTTTCAAATTTTGAGCAAATTCTGTTCGGATACTGTTGAAGTCTTTACGTGGAACAGCCAAAATATTTGGTGAAAAACCTGCTGCCTTGCTCATGATGTTGCCAAACATATCGTTAAGGTCAGTTCGTTTCATAGCTTGTTCCGCATTAAAAGCTGCATCAAAAGCTAAAATAGCATTTTCACTATTGGCAAGAACTGGCTCCGAACCTAGCAAAAGCGCGCGGTCTTGGGCAGAAATACTGTCCAAAATCTCATTCCACGCTCCTTTAAGAGCTTCTAGATATTCCCTTGATTTCTGACTATCAACAATCGTTTCTTCCATGATGGTCAAAATCTTCACGCGGTCCACTTTAAACTTAAAGCCAGTAACTGATTTTTTGCGGCTTACCGTTTTTTGAGAAATAGCTGAGCTTATCAATCTTAGAAAATTCTTCTTTCAAGTCTTTGATTTCATTCTTGAGCTTTGCTAATTCATCTGACAATCCGTCTGGAACTTGTGCTGTCGAAATTTCTTTTCCTGCTTCTGATAATTGAATCGTTAACATTTCAGCATAAATTTTTGGCTGAACACCATTTTTGATTTCAGGCAAAGCTTTCGTCACCAAATCAATCATTGTAAAAATACGATTTTGTTCAGCAGTTGCTAAATTCTCTTGGAATTTTTGACTTGTGTGTGTATTTTCACCACCAGTTTGAACAACCAATAAATCACGTAAGTAATTTAACAAATCCGTCGCAAATCGACTCATGCTCTTTCCGCTATCAAAAATAGTTTCCAAATTTGCCAAAGCTTGACTAGTTTGATTTGCCAAAACATTTGCCACAAAATCATCTAAGGCTATCATTGAAATGCTACCTGTGATTTCTTCTGCGATAGCAAGCGACACATGATTATCAGGTGTTAAACTAAGCGCTTGGTCAAGAATCGAAAGCGCATCACGCATTCCACCCTCAGCACAATGCGCAATCAAGGTCAAGGCATCTTCTTCATAGCTAATTTCTTCTTTGTCAAGAATATTAGCCAAATGTTCACGAATAGCTGCTAATTTAATCGCTTTAAATTCAAATCGTTGCACACGTGATAAAATCGTTGCTGGAATTTTATGCAATTCTGTTGTTGCTAAAATGAAAACAACATTTTCTGTTGGTTCTTCCAACGTTTTCAAAAGAGCATTAAAGGCACCTGTCGATAACATATGCACTTCATCAATGATGTAAACTTTATAAGTTGCACGACTTGGTGCGTAGGTTGATTTATCACGAATTTCACGAATTTCATCAACACCATTATTTGATGCAGCATCGATTTCAATGACATCTTCAAGGCTGCCATTTGTAATATCACGACAAATATCGCAATGATACATGGCTCGCCATTGACTTGATTAGGGCAGTTCATCGCCTTAGCAAAAATTTTAGCAGCACTTGTTTTCCCTGTTCCACGAGGACCAGAAAACAGATAAGCATGGCTAATTTTTCCTGAAGAGACTGCTTGTTTTAAAGTTGATGAAATGACCGTTTGCCCAACCATTTCATCAAAAGTTTGGCTACGATATTTTCGATAAAGTGCTTGATACATTATTTTTCAACTCCAAACATATCCAAATTCCAATATGATTTTTCCAAAAGTACGGCAACAAATTTTTCAAGATACTCTTGGTCAATCGCATCATAATCATCCGTTAAATGTGAGTCCAAATCCAAAACCCCCACTAATTGGTTATTTTTAACCATAGGGACAACGATTTCACTCATGGCTGCTGAATCACAAGAAATATAATTAGCATGTTTTGTCACATCTGCCACAATTATCGTTTCTTGATTAGCTGCTGCTTCGCCACAAACACCTTTCCAAGTGCAATGTGAACGCACGATACCCCGCCTTGAAAAGGACCCAAAAGTAATTCCTGACCATCAAATAAATAAAAGCCTGTAAAAACAGAATTTGGTAAAGTCATCTTTAACAGAGCGCTAGCATTTGAAAGATTTGATAGCAGATTTTTTTCGTTAGCAAATAGCGCTTTCGCCTGTGCTAACATGATTTGATAATTCTTTATTTTCTTTGTGTTTTCCATAAGGTTTATTATATCAAAAATAAGCCTGCCGTCATATTTTGCTTAGAGTAAACAAACACCACAAAAAGTCTGAAATAATCATATTTCAGACTTTTTCTATATTTTATTGAATGACTACAACTGTTATTTTGCCTACTACTTTTTTTAAATTATTGCCAATAACTTGGACGATTTTTTTCGTAGGCAGCTATCAAATTTTCATATTGAAGCGTGATGCCAATATCATCAAGTCCAAGGACAAGTTTACGCTTCCATTCGCCATCAATTTCAAATGGAAATTCTCCCGCAGCTGACTTGATGACTTGGTTTGGTAAATCAATCATAATTTCTTCACCAGCTGGTAGCGCCGCTAATTTCTGACGGACTTCCAAAGGTTGAACAATTGGAAGCATCCCATTTTTCAATTCATTATTGTAGTGAATATCAGAAAATGAGCCTGCAATCACACAACGAAAGCCATAATCTTCCAAAGCCCAAGCAGCGTGTTCACGTGATGACCCTGAACCAAAGTTATCCCCTGAAATCAGAATCGTTGCATCACGATATTCAGGTTTGTTAAAGATAAAATCTGGATTTTCATCGTAATTATCATTGAGATAGCGCCATTCAAACAGCAAATTTTTACCAAAACCTTTTTTATCAACAGCCTTCAAGAACTGTTTTGGAATAAGCTGGTCAGTATCAATATTATCATTCATCAAAGGGACAGATTTCCCTGTGTAAACAGTAAATTTTTCCATTATCTCTCTCCTTTACTGAACTTCTGACAGTTGCGAACATCGATGAATTTACCAGCAATTGCTGCCGCTGCCGCCATAGCTGGCTACAAAGATGTGTACGCGCTCCAAAACCTTGACGCCCTTCAAAGTTACGATTACTTGTTGAGGCACAATGAACACCTTCTGGCACATGATCTGGGTTCATTCCAAGACACATTGAACAACCAGCTCACGCCATTCAAAACCAGCATCCATGAAAATTTTATCAAGCCCTAGTCGCTCTGCTTCTTTCCTAACAGGACGAGAACCAGGAACAACAATAGCTGTCAGATTCGGTGAAATATGTTTGCCCTTAACAATCTTAGCTGCTAATTCAAGGTCTGATAGACGTGCATTGGTACAAGAACCAATGAAAACGTAACCCAAATCAATATCTTCAGCTTTATCACCAGGCTTAATGTCCATATAATGATAAGCACGTTCATCATTCATGTCTTTGATTTCTGGGAATGGTTTGCCAAATTCAACACCCATTTCAGGGTTTGTCCCCCAAGTCACCATTGGTGCCAATCCTGAAACATCAATGGTAATAACTTTATCATATTCGGCATCAGGGTCAGAAACCAATGTTTTCCAATCTTCGACCGCTTGCTCGAATTTATCACCTTTAGGCGCCGCTTCACGACTTTTAACGTAATCAAAGGTCTTTTGGTCTGGATTCATCAAGCCCATTTTTGCCCCAAATTCAATCGACATGTTTGCAATGGTCATGCGTTCGTCCATTGAGAGAGCATCAATGGCTTCACCACAATACTCAACCGCATAGCCTACACCAGCATCAACACCATATTGAGCAATCAAAGCAAGGATAAAGTCTTTTGAATAAACACCTTTTTGTGGTTTGCCGACAAATTCAACTTTCATTTTCTTCGGTTTTACTTGCCAAATGCACTGTGTTGCAAAAACGTGCTCCACTTCGGATGTTCCGATACCAAAGGCAATTGCTCCAAAAGCACCGTGAGTTGCCGTATGGCTGTCCCCGCAGACAACAAATTTACCAGGTTGACTACGTCCTGTTTCTGGACCTACCATATGAACAATCCCTTGGCGTTCTGTTCCATGCGTTGCCGCATCAATGCCAAAGTCTTTAACATTTCGAGCAAGGGTATCAATTTGATTTTTTGACACCAAGTCACGAATATTGAAAATATCTACCGTTGGAACATTGTGGTCAGTCGTTCCAAACGTTAAATCTGGACGACGTACTTTACGACCCGCATCTCTAAGTCCTTGGAATGCCTGCGGACTTGTTACTTCATGAATATAGTGCTGGTCAACATACATAAGTTGTGGTTCGCCTTCTTCACCAGTAACCACATGGCGTTCCCAAAGCTTATCAAAAATCGATTTTCCGCTCATTTCATCCTCCAAATTCTTCTCACTATTTCATTTTCTAGTTAGCTACTATTTCCAAATGACGATATACCAGTATAAAACCGCAATATCAATCACCATTCCCAAAGACCAACAAGCTTTAAAGTACCATTTCAAAGTTTTATGATGAAAGATTTTTCCACCAAGAAAAGCACCGATTCCACCAAATAAGATACTCTCTAAAAGCAATGTTTTCTCTGGAATTCGCCAACGTCCATGCTCTGCTTTCTTTTTATCAATACCATAAGTCAGAAAGGTCAAAACATTCCAAAAAAACGAAAATGAGAAGCGCTAATTCTTTTAAAGTCATAGATTTGCAATAATAGCTGCGGTCATTTCAGCTGTTGAAGCTTTACCGCCTAAATCACGTGTTAAAATGCCTTGATTGAATGTCTTATCAACCGCATTTTCAATAAGTTCTGCACCAGCTACTTCACCAAAACTTTCACGCAACATCATAGCAACAGATAAAATCATGCTGACAGGATTGGCAATGCCTTGTCCAGCAATATCTGGAGCTGAACCGTGAATCGGCTCATAAAGGCTTGGTCCATTTTCTGAATGGCTAGCTGATGGCATAACACCAAGTGTGCCTGGAAGCACGCTTGATTCATCAGACAAAATATCACCAAAAAGATTTTCCGTAACCACAACGTCAAAGCGTGATGGATTTGTAATCATAATCATGGCTGCGCTATCCACCAATTGATGTTCCAACGTGACATCTGGAAATTCTAAGGCTACTTCTTCAGCAACTTTACGCCATAATTTTGAAGTCGCCAAGACATTTTGTTTATCAATGCTTGTCACTTTTTTGCCGCGAAGTCGTGCCAATTCAAATGCCTTGCGAATAATACGGCGGATTTCCTGCGCTGAATAGTCATTGATATCACGTGCTGATTCATCTTGTAATTGATGTTCACCAAAATAGATACCACCTGTTAACTCACGGACAACAACAAAGTCTACTCCTTCAATACGTTCAAGTTTCAAAGGCGACAAATGTTTCAACGCATCAAAGATACGAACAGGTCTGATATTTGCAAACAAATTTAATTCCTTACGAATGGCAAGCAAGCCTTGTTCTGGACGAACAGGAGCGTTATCATACTTTGGACCACCAATGGCAGCTAATAAAATCGCATCAGCTGATTTTGCCGCATCCAAAGTTTCTTTTGGTAGTGGATGACCATTGGCATCAATTCCTGCGCCACCAAAAGGTTTTGCATCAATGTCATAATCAAAATTAATTTTTGAAGCCACAGCTTCAAGGACTTCTAAGCCTGCTGCCATAATTTCTGGACCAATACCATCACCAGCAAGTGTAACAATTTTTTTTCGTCATAATGAGATACCGCAAGCAACATCGTTGCTTCTCTATAAATTCCTTTCTTATTTAATTAGTTGGCACATCACGGAATGAAACGCTTTGCCAATTTCACCAGCATTTTCTTTTTGAACAAAAGCATTCGCATTGACATAAGCAATGGCACCTGCTTTAAGCACATCAAAATCAATACCAGATGCGTTAAAAATTGTTCCTGTATCAACATTTTCAATTGAAACAGACACACGCGCTTGTGAATCAATACCGTCTGTTACAGCATCCATTGTGTAGCTGAGAAGGCGGACAGTTTGATTGAAGAATTTATCGACAGCGTTATAGATAGCTTCAACAGAACCTTTTCCATTTGCAATAACTTCAACTTCTTCACCGTCAGCGTTTACCATAAGTACTTCGCTGTCACCGTATCATCAGCATTTGATGTTAATTTCAAATCGCCAAAGTGGAAGCCTTCTGGATTTTCAATTGCTGTTCCAGCAACCAAAGCTCTGATATCAGCATCTGTAATTTCATGTTTCTTATCAGCCAATTTTTTTAAATTTGCCAAATAGCGTTGCAATTTCTGATTCTTCGAAAGCAAGTTCGAGTTCTTTCAATTTTTCAACGAAAGCATGACGACCTGAAAGTTTACCAAGCGGAAGCGAGTTGTGTTTGACTCCGACAAGCTCTGGCGTGATAATTTCATAAGTGAGTGGATTTTTAAGCACACCATCTTGGTGAATACCAGATTCATGTGAGAAGGCATTTCCGCCAACCACAGCTTTGTTCTTAGGAATTGAAATTCCTGAGAAGCGTGAAATCAATTCAGACGTATTGACCGTTTCGTTAAGGACAATATCAGATGTCGCTTGATAATAATCTTCACGGATATTAAGAGCTACTGCAATCTCTTCAAGTGCCACATTTCCAGCACGTTCACCAATACCATTGACTGTCCCTTCAACGCGTCCAGCACCATTTTTGATAGCTGCTAAAGTGTTGGCTGTCGCCATTCCAAGGTCATCATGACAATGTGGACTGAAGATAATCTCGCGGTCTGATTTTGTATTTTCAATCAAATATTTGAAGATGTTACCATATTCCTCTGGCGTTGTGAAACCAACCGTATCAGGAATATTGATGTAAGTTGCGCCAGCATCAACCGCTGTCTGAACAACTTGGAGAAGATAATCAAGTTCTGTACGAGTTGCATCTTCTGGAGAAAATTCGACCACATCAAATTTACTACGTGCATAAGTTACATGTTCTTTGATAATATCAAGAATTTCTTCTTTTGTTTTTTTCAATTTATATTCACGATGAATAGGACTTGTTGCAATGAACACGTGACATTGTGGGTATTTAGCATCTTTCAATGCTTCATAACAAGCATCAATATCTGATTTCACAGAACGTGCTAAACCTGACACCGCAGTTGTTGTCATTGCTGCTGAAATTTGACGAACCGCTTCAAATGAATCAGGACTAGCTGCTGGAAAACCAGCTTCAATTGAAGCAATACCCCATTTTTCAAGCTGTTTGGCAATTGCTACTTTTTCTTTGATTGAAAAATTAATACCTGGTGTTTGTTCGCCATCACGAAGAGTAGTATCAAGGAATTCAACTTTACGCATAATAACCTCTTTCTAATTATTAACAAAATCATTAAGATAAAAATAAAAACATCTCACGGACAAGCGAGATGTTTTTTATCCCGCTTGGTAAGCCAAACAGGACTAATGCTTTCATGCACTAGCCCTCATTACGCAATAGCAAGACTGTCATATTTGCGAATGTCATTGACTTAATTCCCTTCGATGTTTTTCGTTTTTTTTACATAATACTCTTTTCTAGAATAAAAGTCAACAGAATAATCCAAATAAAATAAATTTTCTGAATACTTTCTGGGATTTTTACTAAATAGTTGATAATTTAGCTGAAAAAGAGAATCTTTCTGTTGATTGGTTATAAAAAGCCACCAAGCTTAGTTTGGTGGCTAGATTCTCTATTCACTACAAATCATTCTAAAATAGTTGCGATTTTAGTGTTGATAAGTCGATAGCGACAACGTTTGATGCTCCTTCTGGGATGATAATGTCTGCATAGCGTTTTGTTGGTTCGATGAATTGGTGGTACATTGGCTTAACAACTGATGTGTATTGGTCAATAACGCTGTCAAGACTACGTCCACGTTCTTCCATATCACGTTTGATACGGCGAATAATACGGATATCGTCATCAGTGTCAACAAATAATTTAATATCCATCAAATCACGGAGGCGTTTATCTTCAAGAACCAAGATTCCTTCGACAATAAAAACATCTTGTGGTTCTTGGCGATATGTTTTTTCGCTACGCGTATGTTGTGTGTAATCATAAATTGGAATGTCAACAGGACGTCCTGCAATGAGTTCATTGATGTGTTCAATCATCAAATCCGTATCAAAAGCAAGTGGGTGGTCATAATTGGTTGACACGCGTTCTTCAAATGTCAGATGACTTTGGTCTTTATAGTAAGAATCATGTTGAATCATCGCAATCTTTTGGTCTTTAAAATTCGCCAAAATAGCCTTTGAAACACTGGTTTTTCCACCACCAGAGCCACCAGTCACACCAATAATAATAGGTTTTTTACGCATTTATTACTCCAAATCAAAAATATTTCCTATCTATTCTACTACATTTTTACCATTTTTTAAATGCTGAAAACTCTTACTTATTCACGAAATAAAAAAAGATTCCCTTTCTATGTTATAATAGGTGAAGATTACAAACATAGAAAAGGAAACTTATGATTTCACAATTTCCACAAGTCTGGCGAGAGCAGTTAGCTAATCTGAAATTTAGCGAGCTAACAGCTATTCAAAAACAAATTTTCGAGCCTATTTCACAAGGTGATAATGTCCTTGGTGTCAGCCCAACTGGTACAGGTAAGACACTAGCTTATCTTTTTCCAACACTTTTAAATGTGACACCCAAAAAATCACAACAATTATTGATTTTAGCACCAAATACCGAACTAGCAGGGCAAATTTTTGAGGTAACTAAAACATGGGCTGAGCCTCTAAATCTTACAGCACAGCTATTCATTTCTGGTTCTAGTCAAAAACGTCAAATCGAACGTTTGAAAAAAGGTCCAGAAATTCTTATCGGAACACCTGGGCGTGTTTTCGAGTTAGTCAAGCTCAAAAAAATCAAAATGATGAACGTTGACACAATCGTTTTGGATGAATTTGATGAATTACTAGGTGACTCTCAATATCATTTTGTTGAAAATATCATCAACCGTGTTCCACGTGACCACCAAATGGTTTACATGAGTGCAACTAATAAAGTTGACGCTGACGCACTCGCTGAAAATACGTTGACGATTGATTTGTCTGACCAAAAGCTGGAACAAATCGCTCATTATTACATTACCGTCGATAAACGTGACCGCCTTGAATTACTCCGCAAATTTTCAAATATTCCAGAATTCCGTGGCTTGGTCTTTTTCAACAGTCTTTCAGATTTAGGAGCTACTGAAGAACGTCTTCAATTTAATCGTGTTTCTGCTGTTTCTTTGGCTTCTGATATTAATGTCAAATTCCGTAAAGTCATTCTTGAAAAATTCAAAAATCATGACATTTCACTACTGTTGGCAACTGATTTAGTTGCCCGTGGGATTGATATTGAAAATCTCGAATACGTTATCAATTTTGACCTCGCTCGTGATAAAGAAGTCTATACTCATCGTGCAGGAAGAACTGGACGTATGGGAAAAGCTGGCGTTGTTATTACTTTCATTACGCACAAAGAAGAATTGAAAAAACTAAAAAAATACGCTCAAGTCTCAGAAGTTTATCTTAAAAATCAAGGACTTCATTTGAAAAAATAAGCCTTCAATACACTCAAAAAGCACACCCGATTGAGAATGTTCTCTTTCAGATGTGCTTTTTTTGTTAGAGGAAGGGATGACTAAACTTAAATTTATTAGTCTTTAGAGACTTTTCTTCGTTTCCAAATGCCTGCTGTTAGTGTCACTAAAGCAAAACCGAGAGCAAGAAGATAATTTTGTGTAACGCTTGATGTTTGAGGGAGCTCGTCGGTTGCTTTTGAACTTGCCAAAGGTTTAGCAGGAGTTGAAGCTTTAACTTCTTTATGAACGGTTACGACCCCTAGGGCAGCTACCTCTCCTCCTTTCTCGTTTTCACTGACCTGCGGTTCCACTTTCGGTGGTGTTTCTGGTTTGATGATCTCTTCAGGAAAGGAATGAGAGTTTCTTCTTTTGGAATATCAAGAGCTTCTTCTGATACTGTCTCCTGTACTTTAGAAGCTGCTG
>ENA-OPZM01000247-OPZM01000247.1-human-gut-metagenome-genome-assembly--contig:-NODE-247-length-23828-cov-3.858023_pt1 | contig 23828 bp, 25 predicted proteins | sample MGYA00242478_ERZ504493 | MGnify/ENA primary metagenome ERZ504493 (study PRJEB26092, sample SAMD00036227) | human gut metagenome | host: Homo sapiens | study: EMG produced TPA metagenomics assembly of... | reverse complement strand
TTGTAAATCAGCTTGCCATTGCAATCGGAAATGCCCTGATCGTAATGAGTTCCAGTATTGGGGAAAAAAAGATACATATGCGATCAGGAAACTGACAGGAATTGTACTGATATTCAGTCTGCTGGCAGCGATGATTATCCTTGTCATATGCTCGGCATTTCCGGAACAATTGCTTGGCCTGTTCACAACATCACCGGATATTATTATGGAAGGTCAGACTTATCTTAAGATATTGAAATGGACGTTTGTCTTATTTCTGATCAGCAATCTTCTGATCTCCATGCTGAGAAGTGTGGAGACAGTACAGATTTCATTTGTTGTTTCTGTGATATCTCTGATCGTAAACGGCGGAATTAATTATACATTGATCTTCGGGCATTTTGGATTTCCGGAATGGGGATTAAAGGTGCTGCAATAGGAACACTGACAGCCAGAAGCCTGGAGTTTTTGATCGTTCTGTTTTATGTGGCAAAGATTGATAAGAAAGTCCGGGTATTTGATGGTGGCTTATTAAGAGGAACATTCACAGCTGAGAACAGAAAACTGTGCAGGGATTTTATTAAAGTATCCACTCCTGTCATCCTTTCCGGACTGGTCTGGGCAATTTCAATCCCTATGCAGACTGCAATACTGGGACATCTTTCATCAGATGCGATTGCAGCAAATTCCGTAGCAACAACGTTCTTTCAGTATTTAAAAGTAATAGTAGTAGCGATCGCTTCTGCTTCCTCTGTAGTGATCGGAAAGTCTATCGGTCAGGGCGACAGAAATGAAGTGAAGGCTGTTGGACGGACGTTGTCAGTGATCGATATTTCCATAGGAATTATACTGGCAATAGTTTTGCTTATTTTGAGAAAACCGTTGCTGTCTATGTATAATCTCACAGAAGAGGCAACAATCCTTGCAGACCATCTGATGATAGTCATGAGTGTGGTCATGGTGGGAATGTCTTATCAGATGCCGGTTTCTGTAGGTGTTATTCAGGGCGGCGGAGATACAAAATTCCAGATGTATATGAATCTGATCTCAACATGGGGAATTGTAATGCCCCTGTCTTTCCTGGCTGCGTTTGTATGGAAACTGCCGGTGGAATGGGTAGTTGTAGCTGTCCAGTCGGATCAGCTGTTTAAATGTGTGCCTGTGTTCCTGAGATTCAGAAGTTATAAATGGATCAGGAAGCTGACTTGATAAGAACTGATTAAAGAATCATCATTTATTTAACCAAAACTGCGGAGCAGCTATTCGGTTATGAGCAAGTAGCAAAGCGGATTGCGAATATCCGTTTGACTTAAGTGCAAAATATCTAAGAAACCTTGTAGGTTAAGAAAACAGTTATCTATTTGACAGACCGTTTTACCGGTCATAACAGAGTTTGAAAGAAAAGGAGAAAAATAATCATGATGAGAAAAACATTAGCGATTTTAACAGCAGCTGCAATGGCAGCAGGAAGTCTTAGCGCAGGCGTATGCGTATATGCAGCAGATGACGCCACACATATTTATGTACTGACAGCACCGGAAGACCACGGATGGACAGGTTCTGTTGCAACTTCGCGAAAGAGAAAGTGGAAGAAGTAAACAACGACGGCAAATATACCGCAGAACTGATCACATCTGCAAATGCAGCAGAGCAGATTGTTAATATCGAAGATATCGTAGCTTCCGGAGAAGACAATATTGCAGTTGTTATCCAGCCAATCGATGACACAGTTCAGTCTGCAATCCAGCAGTTAGTAGACGCAGAAATCCCTTATGTTGCATTTGACCGTATCATTGACGGCGTTTCCTCAAGTGCAGTTTCCAATGTAAAAGGTGACAATGAGGGAATCGGAGCTGCCGCAGCAGCATACTTCGTATCCGAAGGAATGACACCGGGCGAAGCAGTTTATGTATATGAGGGAGACACTTCTTCTGTAACCTCTCTTCGTGACAGTGGTTTCACAGAATACCTGACAGGTGAACTGGAATACGACGGTGAAACAATCGCAGATGACAAGAAATGGACAGAGGATGATTTAAAATCCATCACCTATTCCGGAGCAATGAACTGGAGCCGTTCTGATACAAAGACTTCTTTTGAATCTCTTCTTGGTGACAGTGCAAATGCTGATATTAAATGGTTCTATGCAGAAGATGATGAACTTGCAATGGGAATCCTGGAAGCACTTCAGGGTGGCGGAATCGATGACGCTACGAAAGAAGCATTCCTTGGAAACAAACCATACATTACAGGATGCGGCGGACTTGACGAACTGTATGCAGTAATGAGAGGTGAAAGTTTCCAGGATATCGCAGAGCAGTGCGGTGGAATTGTTTCCGTAACTTACAGCCCTGCAATGATCCAGACTGCAATTCAGGATATGTAGATCACCTTGACGGTGAAGAAGTAGAGCAGGATCATGTCATCGCATGCGAGATCGTAAATTCTGACAATGTAAAGGATTATCCATCATTCTAAAACAACAGATTGATGATATCATAAAACCCAAGTCATATTTTTTAACACAGTGGGGCCGTCCCTTAATCGCCCTTAATGGGACGGTCCCATATAGTCGTTTACAGTTGCTTATTATTCATTGAGGGGTGAAGGAGGAAAAATGAGCCTATTGTGCATGAAGGATATCTGCAAATCATTTAACGGGATCCCCGTCCTGAAGCAGGTACAGCTGACGATAGAAAAAGGGGAAGTCCATGCGCTGCTGGGAGAAAATGGTGCCGGAAAATCAACGTTGATGAACATTCTTGCCGGTGTCTTTCCGGCAGACAGCGGCGAAGTTGAATTTAATGAAAAAAAGATAAGAAAAATGACGATCCAGCAGTCCGAAAAACTTGGGATCGCATTCGTTCACCAGGAACTGAACCTGTTCAATGACCTGAAAGTCTATGAGAATATTTTTCTTATGAAAGAATACAAAAAGAAAACCGGGATACTGGACAAGAAGCGGATGATCCGGGAAACACAGCAGCTCTTTACAGAACTCGGAGTGGAGATTGAACCGGAAGAAAAGGTTGAAAATCTGAAGACCAGCCAGAAACAGCTGCTGGAGATTTCCAAGGCACTGTTTTTCCAGGCAAAATTGCTGATCCTGGATGAGCCAACTACCTCACTGAATAATGATGAGGTAGAGCACCTGTTCCAGATTATTCGCTGTTTGAAAGAGAAAGGCACAGCATTTATATTTATTTCCCATAAGATGCCGAAATTTCCGGATTGCTGACCGATATACAGTACTGCGAAACGGTGAGTTTATAAAAAGCGGAAAGCTCTCAGAAATTACACAGGAAGAGGTAACTGGTCTGATGGTTGGAGAGAAGTTTTCACATCAGGAGGTTACCAGAAAAGGGAGTTGGGAGAAAACATTCTGGAGTTAAATGGACTGTCCGGACATGGATTTTCCAATGTAAATCTTACAGTAAAAAAAGGCAGTATTGTAGGTCTGACAGGACTGCAGGGATCGGGAAGCAGCGAACTGCTTCAGGGACTTTTCGGAGCAGTACCGGTGACAGGCGGAACTTTGAAAGTCTCTGGAAAAGAATGCAGAATACATAGTATTCAGGGAGCGATGAAAGCAGGAATTGCCATGCTGGCTTCTAACCGAAAAGAGAATTCCGTGATTCCGGATATGAGCATTCTGGAAAATATGTATCTTTCAGAACAGGTTCTGTCTGCCCGACAACCACTAATCTCTGCCGGAAAAGAAAGAGAGCGTTATGAGAAATACAAAAAGCTGCTTTCCATAAAAGCTGCAGATCCCAAGGATCCGATCACATCATTAAGCGGTGGAAACCAGCAAAAAGTTTTCCTTGCCCGCTGGTTAAATACACAGGCAGGCATTCTCCTGTTGGATAATCCGACACAGGGAATCGACGTAGGAGCCAAAGCAGAAATCTATAAACTAATCCTGAAACTGGCAGATGCCGGAAAAACGATCCTGATCAACACACTGGAAATCCCGGAACTTGCCAAAGTAGCGGACTGCTGTGCTGTATTTTATGAAGGAACGATTATAAAAATATTGCAGCACGAAGAAATTGATGAAAAAACAGTAATGCTGTATTCCACAAATGCAGCGCAGAAGGGAGAATCATAATGAATAAGAAAAAATCAGCTTCTGCAGGAATCATGAGCTTCTGCGGAGAATACAGTTATATTTTGGTATTTATTGCAATCTTTATCGTATATGCTTTTACATCCAGCGGACTTACCTGGAGCGGAGTTATGAATGTATTCCGCCATTCCGCAGTTATCGGAATTATCGGAATTGGTATGGGACTGGTCTGCCTGACAGGAGAGATTGATCTGTCTGTAGGCGCATGCTGGCACTGGACGGTGGATTTTCTGTTATTATTTTTAACATGACAGACAGTATCCTACTGACATTTTTATTCGCAATCGTGTTTGGTGCATTCTGCGGTCTGGTAAACGGAGTGATGGTAGGTCTGGTGGAATGCCGGCATTTATCGTAACTCTGGCAACTATGCTGATGTATCGTTCTTTTGCACAGTATTTCTGCCAGCATGTGGATAAAGTACTTATTGGAAATGGAAGTTCTGTGTATAAGATGGCAAATGACAAGAGTTCTTATCAGATGTTCTACAACATGGGAAATGGAAAAGCAGCCAGCATCCCGTATGTGGGAATCGTTCTGATCGTGCTGACTATCCTGTTTGTATTTGTTACTACAAGTACCAAATATGGCAAGAAAGTCTATGCAGTAGGAAGCAACCTCAAAGGTGCGAGAATGGCAGGCATCAATGTTGCGGCCATGAAGATCTCTGTATTTGCGATCTGTGGTGCACTGGTAGGTGTAGCAGCATTTCTCTGGATTGCCATGAACGCATCCTGCGACCCGGCAACAACAGGAACCAGCTATGAGATGTACGCCATCGCAGCAGTTGTTCTCGGCGGCATCAGCATGTCCGGTGGAAAAGGAAGATGCCTGGGGATTCTGTTTGGAGCTATGTCCTATACAGTTATCGATAAGATATTGTCAGCCTGAAGATGGATTCCCTGATCAATAATGCAATCAAAGGAATGATACTGCTGATCGTGATCATGATCCAGGTGGCAGGACCAAAGATCCGTGGGAAACTTAAATAAAATTATATCCAGAAAGAACATAGATAAATATAAATCAGAAAATGAAAGGAACAGTAGAAGTACTGCATAACCCAGATTCTGGAAGCAATTTATAAGGCTTCTGAAACAAATACAACAATTAAATTTGAATAAAAAGGAGAGACTATGCACATCACACGTGCATAGCCTCGATCCATTCTTTCTCCCTGAATCCGGTAAGTACAAAGTCATCTCCGATTACCAACGGCCGTTTCACCAGCATTCCATCTGTGGCAAGAAGCTTCAGCTGTTCATCTTCAGACATATCTTTTAACTCATCTTTCAATCCCATTTCCTTATAGAGCATCCCACTTGTATTAAAGAATTTTTTCAGTGGAAGACCACTTTTGGTGTACCATTCTTTTAATTCTTCATAGGTAGGATTTTCTTCTTTAATAGCCCGTTCTTCATAACTGATATTGTGTTCATCCAGCCATTTCAGAGCTTTCATGCAGGTACTGCATTTGCGGTAAACTAAAACTTTCATAGACATTCTCCTCGTATAGATTTATCGTAACTATTTACAGGTAATTACTTCCTCCATTATTGTTCCAGATAGATATATCATAAATTGGAAAGGGCGATTTTGCAAGAGAATGTTATGGAAGAATTGTAAGGTTCAGGTTTTCATGTTAATATATCCATATACAAAAGAAAAAACAGTTCCAGTTCCCCGGAGAGGAGAAATCATGCGTGATGAGACGAAGATGGACGTATATACGTCCGGAGTGACTGGCGCGGAGTATGATGCAGGAATGAAACAACTTATGAGCAATAAGGAGATTATCATTCCCATTTTGCAGATGACAGTGCCGGAGTTTAAAACGTGCTCACAGGAAGAAATTCTACAGTGCTTAGACATTTCTTCTATTACAAAAGATGATTTCGTAAGTGATATACCAAATGTAGAAAAGGATCTGAGATTAACAAAAGAAGACAGTGAACTCTCATCTCTTGTGGAGAAACTGGTGAGGTTTGATATTCGGTTTAAAATAATAAATCCAAAGTTATCTACAGAGAAAATAAGAGTGAATTTACATATTGATATGGAAGCGCAGAAAAGCTACCGTCCAAGTAATCCGTCATACCCTATATTAAAACGTGCAGTATATTATGTGGCCAGAGACCTTTCATCTCAGTTAAGTACTATTACGCAGACTACAGATTATTCAAAGTTGGAAAAATGTTATTCCATATGGATCTGTGCAGAGGATGTGCCAAAGAAACTGCAGAATACATTGACGGAATACTCTTTTTCGAAGAAGGATATTATAGGGGTAGCAGATGAACCTGAGGAGGATTATGATCTCTTAACAGTAATTATAATCCGACTGGGAAAAGAAACAGAAGAAAAAGGAATATTTGATTATCTGAAAGGGCTTTTTACTGGTGATATAAAGAGAATACAAAGATATTCACATATAGAATGGTCAGAACCATTTCAGGAGGAGGCGAGCAAAATGACAGGATTTGGAGATATGATTTATGAAAGAGGAATACAGCAAGGAATGCAACAAGGAATACAGCAAGGCCGTCATGAGGGAATGATTCTGGGGGCTCTCATGAGTGGAAAAACTCCAGAAGAAGTTTCGAAGATGTTGAACTTGCCTCTGGAAGAAATAAAAAAAGTTCAGGAACAGCAGATGACTGTGAACAAGTAGTGAAAGTAAATTACAGATATAAAATTAATTGGGAACTGGGAGCATTAATCAAGCTAATCATAAAAGAGGCTATGCACATTATACGTGCATAGCTCCTTTTGCGTTGGTATTTATGCATTGCGAATATCTGCCTGAAATCAATTTTCTGATTTTAATGCGTCTTCCAGGAATTTCACCGCATCTCTGACACAGTCATCACAGGAGCGGATTACCTTTCCGGTTTCCACACCCTTTAAGTCTTTACATATTACAGTTCCATTCTGCTGTTTAAACTGATTCATGACAGAGCGGACAGTCTGAGAGGTTCCGGCTTTGTCCTGGTTAATAAGTCCAGCTACAACTGCAGCACCGGAGATTGCTCCGCATGTACCGGCCATAGTGCCAAGACCTGCACCGAATCCCTGTGTGATCTTTTTGAGTGTATCCTCATCCATAGATGCCTCTTTACAGAAAGAACAGGCCACAGCCTGTGCACAGTTATAGCCGTTATGTTTCTTTTCTACTGCTTTTTCACATCTTAAATTTTTCATATATAAAATCCTCCTGTGTATAAATTTTAACCGAATCAAGTAAGTCCCCTGCTTGACTTGCGAAAAGTAATAAGCAGTGGGTGGGGACTTGAAGATATAGTTTATGATAGCACCTTGAACCTGTTTTTACAACCTTCACAAAAATTTTCAATTTACAAAGATTTTACTTTAGCGTGGTTTTACATTTAACTTTGGATTTCTATAATAGCACTTGTAAATGAGGCAACAAGTTATAAAACATAAAGATATTAAAAAGGAAATGAGCCTTTCACTTTATATTAAAAACATGGCTCATGGGAAGAGGAGAAAATTATCATGAAGAAAAAAAATCGCAACAATCCTTACAGCAGCAGTTATCGGAGCAACAGCTTTCACAACAATCGTAAGTGCAGCAAGCGGAGACATCACAGTTGTATCCCGTGAAGATGGTTCCGGTACACGTGGAGCATTCGTAGAACTGTTTGGAATTGAAGAAGAAAAAGACGGTGAGAAAGTAGATATGACTACAGATGAAGCAAGTGTAACAAACAGCACATCTGTTATGATGACAACTGTTGCAGGTGATGAAAATGCAATCGGTTATATCTCACTTGGTTCTCTGGATGATACAGTAAAGGCAGTTAAGATCGACGGTGTAGAAGCTACTGTAGATAATGTTTCCAATGATTCTTACAAGATCGCACGTCCATTCAACATCCTTACATCTGATAAAGAAAGCGATGCAGCAAAGGATTTTGTAAACTACATTATGAGCTCTGACGGACAGAAGATCGTAGAGGACAACGGATATATCAAAGAAGCAGCAGATGCTAAGGCTTATGAAGCAGCAGACGGAGTTTCCGGTAAAGTAGTAGTTGCAGGTTCTTCTTCAGTAACACCGGTTATGGAGAAACTTGCAGAAGGCTATGAAGCAGTAAACAAAGACGTAACTGTAGAAGTTCAGCAGAGTGATTCCACAACAGGTGTAAACATGGCAGCAGAAGGAACAGCAGATATCGGTATGGCATCCCGTGACCTGAAAGATGAAGAGAAAGACCTTGGTCTTACAGCTACAGTTATCGCAAGAGATGGTATCGCAGTTATTGTAAACAAAGACAATGATGTTGATGAACTTACAAGCGATCAGGTAAAGGCTGTATACACAGGCGAGACTACTACATGGGAAGATCTTGCTAAATAATGTAACAGATTTAGTTTCAGAGCAGTTCGCCTGTGAATGAAATAGTACAGCAGGCGGGCTGTTTGCATGTTGAAAATCATATTTTCAGAATCACTGTAAAAGTGACAGGTTATGATTTTTGATACAGGGAAAGAAAGGTGTAATGAATGAACCACTTTAAAGAAAAAGCAATGAAATGTGTATTTCTGATCGCAGCCTGTACTTCAGTGTTGGCAGTGTTTCTGATCTGTGCATTTCTGTTTGCAAATGGTGTCCCGGCTATCGGGAAAATCGGTCCGCTGAAGTTCCTGCTGGGAACAAAGTGGAAGCCGTCAAATGATATTTTTGGAATCCTTCCAATGATCGTAGCAAGTATCTATGTAACTGCAGGTGCCATTCTCCTGGGTGTGCCGATTGCACTCTTTACTTCTGTTTTTATGGCACGTTACTGCCCGAAGAAAATTTACAGACCATTGAAATCAGGAATTGAATTGATGGCAGGTGTACCTTCTATTGTATATGGTTTTTTTGGCCTGATTCTCATTGTTCCTCTGATCAGACAGATTTTCGGCGGAACAGGAACCAGTATGCTGGCAGCCTGTGTTCTGCTTGGAATGATGATCCTGCCGACTATCATCGGAGTTACGGAATCTGCGATCCGCAGCGTACCTGAGAGTTATTACGAAGGTTCACTGGCACTGGGAGCAACCAAGGAGAGAAGCATCTTTTTTGTCATGCTTCCGGCAGCAAAATCAGGTATTCTGGCAGCAGTAGTACTTGGAATCGGTCGTGCGATCGGTGAGACAATGGCAGTTGTAATGGTTGCAGGTAACCAGCCGAGAATGCCACAGGGAATCCTGAAAGGTGTCCGTACAATGACTGCAAATATCGTCACTGAGATGGGTTATGCAACAGGTCTTCACAGAGAAGCTCTGATCGCAACAGCAGTTGTGTTATTTATCTTTATTCTTATCATTAACCTGAGTCTTTCTTTACTGAACAGGAGGGCAGAACATGCAAATTGATACAGCAGCGGCAATTGATTTGTCCAAAGAAAAAAAGCAGAATGAGTCTTCTTTCTCAGATCAGATGAAGGCATATATTAAGCATCCGGGATCAGGTGTTCTTGCATTGCTTACCCTTTTAGGTGCAGTCCTGACATTTGCATTACTGTTCTTTCTGATCGGATATATTCTGGTCAAGGGCGTACCGTATCTGTCAACAGACTTGTTCAGTTTAACTTATAATTCAGAGAATCTTTCCTTACTTCCTTCTCTGATCAACACATTCATCCTGACGGTTGTTTCACTTGTAATCGCAGCACCGCTGGGAATCTTTGCAGCCATCTATCTGGTAGAATATGCGAAAAAAGGAAGTAAGCTTGTAAATGTGATCCGTATTACAGCAGAAACACTTTCAGGAATTCCTTCTATTGTATATGGCCTTTTCGGTATGCTGTTTTTCGTAACAGCACTGCATTGGGGACTTTCTCTTCTGTCCGGTGCTTTCACATTGGTAATTATGATTCTTCCTCTGATCATGCGTACTGCGGAAGAAGCCCTGAAATCTGTTCCTGATTCTTATCGTGAAGCCAGCTTTGGACTTGGAGCAGGTAAACTTCGTACCATCTTCACCATTGTTCTGCCATCAGCAGTACCTGGTATTCTGGCAGGTGTGATCCTGGCCATCGGACGTGTGATCGGCGAAACAGCAGCCCTGATTTATACAGCAGGTACAGTTGCAGAGGTACCGAAGAACTTGATGGGTTCCGGACGTACTCTGGCACTTCATATGTATGTGCTGTCAGGTGAGGGCCTTCATATGAATCAGGCATCTGCAACAGCAGTTGTTATTCTGGCATTTGTTCTTGTAATCAATTTCCTGTCCGGAGCAGTTGCCAAACGAATTGCGAAAGGATAAGAAAAATGAGTGGAAATGAAAAAATAACAGTTGAAAATATGAACTTACATTACGGAAAGTTTCATGCGCTGAGGAATATAACATGGCAATTCCGGAGAAAGAAATCACAGCTTTTATCGGGCCGAGTGGCTGTGGTAAATCTACACTTCTGAAATCTTTAAACCGTATGAATGACCTTGTTGAGGGATGTGTGATCACCGGTAAGGTACAGCTTGACGGTGAAGATATTTACGGAGATATGGATGTGAATCTTCTGAGAAAAAGAGTGGGAATGGTATTCCAGAAGCCTAATCCTTTCCCTATGAGTATTTATGATAACATTGCATATGGACCGAGAACCCATGGAATCCGTTCCAAGTCTAAACTGGATGATATTGTAGAAAAATCTCTCCGCGATGCGGCAATCTGGGATGAAGTAAAAGACAGATTAAAGAAAAGCGCACTGGGTATGTCAGGCGGCCAGCAGCAGAGACTTTGCATTGCCAGAGCACTGGCAGTTCAGCCGGAGGTACTTCTGATGGATGAGCCTACATCCGCACTTGACCCTATCTCAACTTCCAAGATCGAGGAGCTGGCGATGGAGTTAAAGAAGGATTATACCATTGTTATGGTAACTCATAATATGCAGCAGGCTACACGTATTTCTGATAAAACAGCTTTCTTCCTTCTGGGAGAAGTAGTTGAATTTGATGATACTGATAAACTGTTCTCTATGCCTTCTGACAAGCGTACAGAGGATTACATTACAGGAAGGTTTGGTTGATTATGTCAAAGTATTTCGAAAGACAGCTGGAGGAACTGCACGTTCAGCTTATCACACTGGGAAGCTATTGTGAGAAAGCAATTTCATTCTCTGCAAAAGCAATCCAGAAGGTGCAGAATGAAGAGATTGCCCGCCAGGTTTTTGAGACGGACAGAGATATTGATGCCAAAGAAAGAGAGATTGAGAATCTGTGCCTGAGTCTTCTGCTTCATCAGCACCCGGTTGCAAGAGATTTAAGAGAGATATCTGCAGCATTGAAGATGGTTTCTGATATGGAACGTATCGGTGACCAGGCAGCAGATATTGCAGATCTGTCTTTGTATGTTGCAAAGAATACTACTGCGATTCCGGAGACTATCACACAGATGGCGGAGGACACTGTGCGTATGGTAACTGAGAGTGTGGATGCTTTTGTAAAGAGTGATCTGGAGTTGTGCAGAAATGTCATTGACAGAGACGATGTGGTGGATGATGCATTTAATGAGATCAAAGAGAAGCTTGCAGATATGATTTACGGAGGAAATCTGGATGCCAAGACAGGGCTGGATCTTCTTATGACTGCAAAGTACTTTGAACGTATCGGTGATCACGCAGTGAATATTGCTGAATGGGTGGAATATTCTATTACCGGACAGCACAGAAATAATGAGCATCAGGATTATCTGAATAATTAATTGAATAGAGAAAGTCTCTGATTTTGAATATAATTATTTGGAAGCAGGGCTTTTTATATCCGCAGGCGGGAACCGTTTGCGGATATTTGAGTTATTATATATCTCAATCGGAGACCGATATCTGCCTGAGGTATTAAATAAAAAGGGGAAGTGAAGAGAAGTGACAAAAAAAATCTTTAAATCTATAATGTTTGTATGTGCATTGGTTCTGACTGTGGGACTGGCTGCTGTAATGGGAATCCTTTACAGCAATTTTGACGGACAGATGCGCAAAGAGCTGTCTAAGGAAGCTGCTTATCTGGCATATGGTGTGGAGCAACAGGGAACAGATTATCTGAAGAATGTAAAGGATAAGAGCTCAAGGATTACTTATATTAATAAGGATGGAACTGTGCTTTTTGATAATAAGGCTGATGCAGATGAAATGCAAAATCATAAGAACAGAACTGAAATTTCAGAAAGCAGAGAAATATGGTGCAGGAGAATGTTCCAGGTATTCGGATACACTTTCTGAGAAAACAATTTATTATGCACTGCGTCTGAAGGATGGAACTGTGCTGAGAGTTTCAGGCACTCAGGATTCTGTGCTGGCACTGGTTGAAAATCTTCTTCTTCCCTTATGTGGACTCTTATTTCTGATGCTGATTCTATCAGGAATCATGGCATCTGTGATATCAAAAAGGATCGTAAAACCTGTGAATGAGCTGGATCTGGAGCATCCGGAGGAGAATAAGATTTACGAGGAGCTTTCTCCGCTTTTAGGTAAAATCCATAAACAGAACCGGCAAATCCAGAAGCAGCTGGAACTGGCAAAACAGCAGCAGGAAGAATTCTCTCTTATTACAGAAAATATGCAGGAAGGTCTGATCGTGATTGATAGGTATACCATGATTCTTTCTGCCAATTCCAGTGCATGGATCTGTTCCGGGTAGATAAAGTATGTCAGGGAGAAAGTGTTTACTGTCTGGATCGTGCGGAAGATTTCAGACATGCGATCGAGCAGGTTCTCAGCGGAGAACATGCGGAACTGATATTGAAATTAAATGGAAGCGATATCCAGTTGATTGCCAATCCTGTGGTACGTGGACAAAAAACAGAAGGTGCTGTGATCCTGCTTGTGAATGTGACAGAGAAGCTTGAGAGGGAGAATCTGCGGAGAGAGTTTTCGGCAAATGTCTCTCATGAGCTGAAGACTCCTCTGACTTCTATTTCAGGATTTGCGGAGATCATGCAGGGCGGTCTGGTGAAATGTGAGGATATTCCCAAGTTTGCAGGGCGTATTTATAAGGAATCCCAGAGACTGCTTCAGCTGGTTGAGGATGTGATCCAGATTTCCCAGCTTGACGAGGAAAAAACATCCTACACCTGGGAACTGGTGGATGTTTATCAGGTTTGTAAGAATGCCTTTGAAAGTCTGAAGGAGAAAGCACAGAGCATGAATGTGCATCTTTATATCTGTGGGGACAGTATGAAGATGGAAGCAGTTCGGACACTTCTGGAAGAGGCAGTTTATAATGTCTGCGATAATGCCATTAAGTATAACCGAAATGATGGAAGTGTAAGCATTTTTCTGACTCAGACTGCACATGAGATACAGATTGTAGTCAAGGATACAGGTGTGGGAATTCCAAAGGAAGATCAGGATAGAGTTTTTGAGAGATTTTACAGAGTGGATAAAAGTCATTCCAAAGAGATTGGAGGTACCGGACTGGGACTTTCTATTGTGAAGCATGCGGTCAGCACTTTGAATGGAAGTATTGTGCTGAGAAGTGAAGAAGGAAGTGGAACGGAAATTACTATGAAATTTCTGAAAGTGCATAAGGAATAAAATAGAATAGATACAGAGGGGATGTCAGTTTGACAGCCCCTCTAAATTATACCGTAGAAAGAACCTTTTTATTTTTTTCGATATTCATTGGGGGTGCAGCGACCACATCTTTAAACAGTTTGGAAAAGTAGGAATAATTTCCATAGCCGACTTTCAAAGCAACTGTTCCAACCGGGATGTCAGGGTTGAGCAGAAGCTCTTTTGCTTTTTCTAACCGATAGGTGGTGATGTAATTGATGATAGAGGTCTGCGTTTGTTTTTTGAAAAGTCGTGCCAGATAATCTGGATTGAGATAAACCATATCAGCCAGCATGGTACGTGAGATATCTTCGGAGTAGTGCTGATGGATATAGTTGAGTACAATATCAACGACGGAGTCTTTTTCGTTGATGAAGCTATTGTATTCTACGGCGCGTTGTATCAGATAGCGCAGATAATTAAACATATATGGTACAGCGTCCAGAGATTTTGTGATCAGTTCGTCTCTTTCTTCTGAAGAAAATAGAGTGTGTGCTTCGATTCCGTTTTTATGTAGATAGGAAAAAACAATTTGTTCGATATCAAGTCTCAGATGCAGAAGAAAATTTTTGGTGATACCACTGGCCTGAATGTATTTGGACAGGTAATTTTCGATATTCTGTAAAGCTGCGTCTGCCTGTTTTTGTTCCAGAAAAGTATTGATTACTTCCAGTGATGGAGGGATGTAGGAAGTTGTGCTGGGAACAAAATCTTGCAGAAAAAGTGGTTTATTTACGGAGTTAAGGTTGGATTCTCTCATTTCACGTAGTCTGGTAAGAGTTTCAGGCAGTTCTGTCAGGGAAACCTCTGGTGCAATGCCGCATGCAATTTCACAGTGCAGAAAACTCTGAAGATTTTTGAACAGTGTCAGTAGATTTTCTGTAAATGGCTGACGGATTTGTTCCAGTTGCAATCCAGAAAGTATGACAACGTATTCAAAGGTGTTCAGTATCACTATAGACTCATAGAGAATGCAGGATTTCTGAAAGGTTTCGGCTGTAATATTCTGGAAAGAAAAATCTACCATGGAAGACTCCATGGGCATTATCTGGCCGGAGAGTGGATAAAGCCGGAACAAAACAGGAATGAAGAGGTCATCTGCTGTATAGGAAAGATCTTTTTTTCTTAATTCTGTTTCAAGAAGAGAAGGTTCACGAAACAGAGTGGTGGCAAAAAGTTCTTTCCAGAATAAATCTACAATATAGCGGTAATTATCTTTCCATTTCTGACTGTCTGCTTTTGTCTGGGTGAGCGCAGCATTCTTTCTGACTTTAGAAACTGCTTTTTCCAGAATATGGAATAAAGTATCAAAGTCTATAGGTTTTAGCTGGTAATCGAGGGAGGACAGTTCGATAGCTTTTTTTGCGTAATCAAAATCCGCATAGCTGGTCAGGAAAATAAATTGTATTTCTTTTCCTGATTCCCGGACCCAGGAAAGAAGATCAAGACCAGAACCGCCGGGCATTTCGATATCGCAAACACAGATATCGATGGAGTTTTTTTCTATGATTTTCTGAGCTTGACGGATATTGAAAGCAGTGAGTACTTCTGTGATTGTTAGTTGCTCCCAGTTTATTTTTTTCTCAAGGGCCGCTACAACAAAGCGGTCATCATCAACTAATAATGCGTTCATAAAACTTTCCTTTCATAAATTAGGCAGAGAATTGGATCAGATTGCAGGGAGAAGGATGGTTACGCAGGCACCCCCAGACGGGAGGTTTGAGAAAGTAATGACCGCTTCTCCCTGACCGTACAGCAGATTCAGACGTTGGATGGCATTGGTAATTCCAATACGGTGACCATTTTGAGGTTCCAGAGGAATAGCAGAATTTAGGGATTGCAGGATGTCTTCCGAGAATCCGCATCCAGTGTCCATGACCTGAATCTGAATATTTTCATGTGAATTTCCGCCGGCAGTCATCCAGGCGATGTCTGTGCGTATGATTATGGGGTCATCAAAAGTATTGGAGTGTTTGATGGCGTTTTCTATAAAGGTCTGGATCAGAATTGGTGGGATTCGTATGTTTTCTGTACCTTCTTCTGCGTGAATTTCATAGGAGAACGTATCTCCGTAACGCATCTTTTGGATTTCCATATAATTTTTATATGTTCCAGTTCATTTTTTACAGGAACAAGATCCTGGGTGTTCTGGAAAATATATCGAAAATAGTTGGAAGTAATCATAGACATTTTCATGATCTCTTCGTAAAGCTGCGTCTGTGCCATACTGTAAATGGTATTCAGACAGTTCAGAAAAAAGTGAGGACGGATCTGTAGCTGAAGATAATTCATCATTGTTTTTTGTTTTTCCAGTTCTTTTTCGTAAATGTCAATTTTCAGTTTTTTGATCTGGCGCATCAGATTTTTGAACTGGGAGTTCGCCTGCTCAAGTTCGAGAAGATTGGTGTCTTTTAACTGATGGTTTCTGCAGAATCATCCAGATGTGCCAGATTTTCTAAAAAGAGCTTGATCGGAGTCAGAACGTGTTTCTTCATATAGAAAATGGAAGTAAACAGGATAACTGCGACCAGAAGGACTGCCAGTACAAGAATAAACTGAAGCAGGATTATTTTTTCATAAGCCCTGAATTTGCTGAGAATAATCTGAGGATAAAAAGCACCCATAATCAGAGCACCGCTGATAATCAGATTATTTCCCTTATTATAAGTCTCGTAAGAATCGGAATTGCTTTTTCTTGAAAATTCAATATGGTGTTGCTTCAGCAGTTCTTTATTAGTAAGTACGGTTCCGTTTTGCGAGGTAAGAGAAATGAAACCGTCTTTTTCTTTAATTATGTTTTTTAGTGGCTGAATGATATTGTCAGCAGGAATAAAACAGCAGGCGTAGTGGGAGCCTGTATGAAAGGATTTGTAAAAATATACGTTCTTTCCGAACATTAGTACTTCCCAGGCATCCGTGTAGAAACTTGTTTTGGGCGCAGTTATTTTTTGGATCAGATGCTTGTTCAGCAGTACGAGCTGATTCTGAGTAAGTGTCTGAAAAATTTCTGTAGGACGATACATCCGTTCATTCTCTGAATTATATAGAAAAATCTGATATCCTTTTTCAAAAGATTCCAGAAAAATATCAATATTATTATGAACTCGTTCTGCGGATGAAATGAATTCCAGTTTGTCCTGTGTTTCCAACAGAGTATCTGCATCGTCATTTTCAGTCAGGAGCCGGATTAAATAGCGATTGATGGAAATATGTGCGGTGTCGATTTGCGAAGCATAAAGGGATGTTGTATCTTGCAGGGACTGAATACTTTGGGAACGCATGGAAAAAATGACAAAACAGCTGATCATGATATCCAGGATTACAACCGGAACCAGCAGAAAAAACAAAAATTTTATGACATGATCAATGGAGTATCCGGCAACACGATGTCTGGAATACATATAAATACCTCCTGAAATATTATAAAATCATTATGATGAAAACAATTATAACAAAAATCCGATAAAAAGATAACAATATTCCGACCTTTTGATACAACAAAAGAGACAAGCTATGAAAAAAGAAATCGGATTTCGGAAAGTGTGAGGTCGTTATTTTACTATTAAAATACTGGAAAATCTGTATAATGAGAAACATCAGACAGAGAGATGTATACATCAAAAAAAATTAAAAAGGAAAAGAATTGAGGTAAAAGGATGAATAAGAAAGTGATTGCAGCGGGAATGGCTATGGTACTGGCTTCTATGGGGCTGACTGCCTGTGGCGATTCCGGTTCAAAAGAGGCTAAAGATTCTTCTGATGAGACTTATACAGTTACAATGGCTTATATTGGAGATAAGGAGGAAGATACAGATCGCATCGAGAAGAAAATCAATGAGATTATGAAGAAAGATATCAATATGGAACTCGATATCGAACCGATCAGCTGGGGTGCCTATGCGGAAACAATGAAGCTGATTCTATCCGGTGGAGAAAAGATGGACATTGTACCAATCCTGGTGGAACAGGTTAATTCCATGGTGAATGCGAAGCAGGTTATTGACATGTCTGAATATATCGACAAATATGGCAATAATATTAAAGAACTGCTTGGTGATACTGCGAAAGCAGCAAATATCGGAAATTATGTATACGGTGTGACAACAGGACGCGAATGGTTCTGCCAGTCATCTGTTATTATGCGAAAAGATATTCTGGATGAGTGTGGAATTGATGTATCTTCTATCACAGATTATAAAGATTTGACTGACGTTTATGCAACTGTGAAAGAAAAATATCCAGATATGGTCATGATGGCAAGCAATAACAGTGCAACACCGGATACCAAATATGAAATGAATGATACACTTACTGATGGATTTGGTGTATTGATGGATCATGGTCAGGATACGACAGTTGTAGATTATTATGAGACAGATGAATATAAAGAGTTTGTAGAAACAATGTATGACTGGCAGCAAAAAGGTTATTTGTCCAAAGATGCTGCAACCACAACAGAGAGTGCGGAGAATCAGGTAAAAGCAGGTGCCGCTTTTTCTTACCTTGCACCAAACAAACCAGGATATGATACCCGTGCCGCTTTACTTTGCGGAACAGAGATGGAGATTGCTCCGATTTCCGAACCATGGCTGGTACTGCACAAATTTCTTACCTGACTTATGGCATCAGTTCAAGTTCTGCTGATAAAGATAAAACAATGCAGTGTCTGGATTATTTATATGGAAATGCAGATATTCTGAACCTGTTGAACTGGGGGGAAGAAGGTGTTGATTACGAAGTTGTAGATGCTGAAAATAATATCATTAACTATCCGGATGGAAAAGATGACAGCAACACGTATCATCTGGCAGAAGGATGGCAGTTATTTGACCAGTTTAAAATGCATATCTGGGAGGGTGATTCACCAGATATCTGGGATGAAACAAAGGCACTGAATGAGAGTGCAATCAAATCAAAAGCATTCGGATTTACCTATGATTCTACAAGTGTTGCAAACGAACTGGCTGCACTGAGTAATGTAAAAGCAAAATATGCAGCTGCTCTTGGTTCTGGTACAGTAGATCCTGAAGAAACACTTCCGAAATTTATTGAGGAACTGAAGAAAGCAGGAATTGAGAAAGTGATCAGCACCAAACAGGAACAGCTGGACAAGTGGCTGGAAGAGAATAAATAACACAGACAGGGGATGCCGCTATGCATCCCCTGTTATATTCCAGATAATTGAAAGGAAAAATTTATGAAAAAAGCAAAATTTAAAAGATGGGTACCGCTTTATCTGATGATGGCACCGGGGCTGATTTATCTTTTTATCAATAATTATATGCCGATGGCAGGACTTGTGGTTGCTTTCAAAAATTACAACGTGGTAGATGGAATCTTTGGCAGCCCATGGGCCGGTCTCAGCAATTTTACTTATCTGTTTAATGATGCGTGGACGATTACAAGAAATACGTTGCTTTATAATATTGTATTTATTATCATCAACCTGATTCTGGGAATTGCATTTGCCATCTTTATCTGTGATATTCGGAGCAAGGCATGCAAAACAATTTATCAAAGTGCAATTTTACTGCCGTTTCTTATGTCTATTGTAATTGTAAGTTATATCACTTTTGCCTTTTTCAGTGGGGATAATGGAATGCTGAATAAGACAATTCTTCCGTTTTTCGGGAAAGAAGCAATTAATTGGTATTCAGAATCCAAATATTGGCCTGTGATCCTGGTTATCGTAAATACATGGAAAGGTGTAGGATATGGATGCCTGATTTATATTTCCAGTATTTCCGGAATTGATCCTTCTTTTTATGAGGCTGCAGAACTGGATGGAGCTTCAAAGTGGAAACAGATCCGATACATTACACTTCCATCGATCATGCCGTCTGTAATCACTTTGACACTGTTAAACATTGGAAGAATTTTCTATTCTGATTTTGGATTATTCTATCAGGTTACACAAAATTCCGGTCAGCTTTATGATACCACCAATGTAATCGATACTTATGTATACAGGGCACTGCTTCAGTCCGGAAATATCGGAATGGCTTCAGCGGCAGGCTTTTATCAGTCCATTGTCGGATTTGCCTGTGTACTGCTGGCAAATGTGGTTGTGCGCAAATTAAGCCCTGAAAATGCAATGTTCTAGGAGGTAAAAAATGGTTAGAAGCAAAAGTGCAAAAAGATTTGAACGATTGGCACATACGGTCATGATACTGGTTACAATCTGTATTGTATTGCCGTTTATCTTGTTATTTATGTCATCTATTACCTCTGAAAGTGCTCTGGTTAGAGATGGATATTCCTTTTTTCCAAAAGAGTTCAGTATTCATGCCTATAAGTTTATCTGGGATAATGCTGCAAATGTATTCAGGGCATATGGAATTACAATACTGGTCACTGTAATAGGAACCAGTATTAATGTGGCAATGTCTGCATTGTTGGCGTATCCGCTTTCCCTGAAAAATCTTCCAGGAAAAAGAATCCTGAATTTCTACATATTTTTTACCATGTTATTTAATGGTGGACTGGTTCCTACATATCTCATGTATACAGGAATTTTCCATATCAATAACACACTGCTTGCATATATTGTGCCGGGACTTCTGATGAGTGCTATGAATGTTATGCTGATTCGTACATTCTTTGCAACCAGTATTCCGGATGCACTTTTTGAAGCAGCTCAGATTGACGGTGCAAGTCAATTCCAGATTTTTTTCAAAATTGTATTGCCACTGGGTAAACCCATTCTTATTGCCATGGGTCTGCTTTCCGGATTAGGATACTGGAATGACTGGACAAATGGTCTGTACTATATTAGAGATACGAAGTTATATGGCATTCAGAACCTTCTGAATAAGATGATTTCAGATTTGACAGCACTGACACAGAATGCTTCTGGTGCGTCAACTGTTGCAATTGCAGATATTCCATCTGCATCTGTCAGAATGGCAATAGCGTTTGTTGCAATGCTACCGATTTTATGCCTGTATCCGTTTTTACAGAGATATTTTACCAAAGGTATCGCGCTTGGTGCCGTAAAAGGCTGAAGATGTTTTGAAGGAAAGGTGGATTATTTTCCTGTAAATATTTAGTGTTTTCAGCAAAGATTTTTTCTGATAAGATGGGGAATAGAAAGTATTGGGGAAAAACGGTCGGAACGATCATTGCATCGCTTGAGAGATGTTGTTCTCAGAAAGAAAGGATAAAACATGAACGATTATAAATTGGATTTAGAGAAATATGCAACACTGGCGAGACAGGCAGCCGCAGAGGGATGTGTACTTCTGGAGAATGAGAAGCAGGCACTTCCTTTGAGAGAGGGAGAGAGTGTGGCTGTTTTTGGCCGCATGGCATTTCATTATTATAAAAGCGGACTTGGTTCCGGCGGTCTGGTGAATACGAGATATGTAGTGGGAATTCTGGATGCGCTGAAGGAGTGTAAAGAGATTCAACTGGATGAGAAACTGCTGGGTATTTATGCAAACTGGATTAAAGAGAATCCTTATGATGAAGGTCAGGGATGGGGTCGTGTTCCGTGGTCTCAGAAAGAGATGGAAGTTACAGAGGAAATGCTGGACTGCGCACGTAGCAACGATGTTTCGCTTGTTATTATAGGAAGAACTGCAGGTGAAGATCAGGATAATAATACGAATCTGGGAAGCTATTGTCTGACGGAGACGGAGGAGGATTTGATCTGCCGGGTCTGTGAGGTGAGTAAGTGCACAGTTGTGGTGCTGAATGTTGGAAATATTATTGATATGAGTTGGGTGGAGAAATATCATCCTCAGGCTGTGCTGTATGCATGGCAGGGTGGTCAGGAAGGTGGCAATGGTGTGGCTGATGTGCTGACCGGTAAAGTGTGTGCATGTGGGAAGCTGACAGATACCATTGCTGAGAGGATTGAGTATTATCCGTCTACGGAGAATTTTGGTGATCCATATAAGAATTATTATAAGGAAGATATTTATGTGGGTTATCGTTATTTTGAGACATTTGCGAAGGATAAGGTGCTGTATCCGTTTGGATATGGTTTGTCCTATACGAATTTTGAGACAAAGGCGGAGATTTTTAAGAATACTGAGGATGAACTCACAGTGGCTGCGACGGTTACCAATATCGGTGATGTGAGGGGCAAAGAGATTGTACAGGTTTATGTAAAAGCACCGCAGGGTAAACTTGGAAATCCGGCAAGAAAGCTGATCGGATTTGCAAAAACCCGGGAACTGGCACCGGGTGAAAAAGAAGAACTTGTTATCATCATTCCCAAATATGATATGGCCTCTTATGATGACAGTGGAGTGACAGGACACAAATCCTGTTATGTTCTGGAAGAGGGAACTTATGAAATTTTTGCAGGCAGTGATGTAAGAAGTGCGAAATCAGCAGGAATTTACGAAGAAGAATTACGTGTAATAGAACAGTTACAGGAGGCATATGCACCGATTGAGAAATTCCGGAGAATGAAAGCCGTTCTGAGAGCGGATGGAACTTATCAGGCAGTAACAGAAGAGGTTCCTGTCCGCACAGCAGATCCACATAAACGCAGAGAGGAAAGAATGCCGAAGACTCTGGAGTATACGGGAGATAAAGGCTATAAGCTGGCAGATGTACTGGATAAAAAAGTTTCTATGGATGAGTTTGTGGCACAGATCAGTGAGGCGGATCTGATTGCCATGTTCCGCGGTGAAGGAATGTGCAGTCCAAAGGTCACTGCTGGAACTGCAGCTGCATTTGGCGGTGTGACAGAGTCTTTGAAGGCTCTTGGAATCCCGGTGGGATGCTGCGCGGATGGGCCGTCAGGGATTCGTATGGATTGCGGTACGAAAGCGTTTTCTCTGCCAAATGGAACTTTGCTGGCTGTACTTTTAATACGGAGCTTGTGGGTGAGCTGTATGAAATGACAGGGAGGGAACTTCGACTGAATAAGATTGATTCCCTGCTGGGACCAGGTATGAATATTCACAGGAATCCACTGAATGGTCGAAATTTTGAATATATTTCTGAGGATCCGCTTCTCACAGGAAGAATTTGTGCGGCTCAGGTGAAGGCAATGGCTAAATCCGAAATTGGAAGTACGATTAAGCATTTCTGTGGAAATAATCAGGAAGTGGGACGAAGTACTTCTGATTCTGTTATGTCTGAGAGATGTCTGAGAGAGATCTATCTGAAGGGATTTGAGATTGCAGTAAAGGAGGGTGGTGCACGTTCTGTAATGACTACTTATGGAAGTGTAAATGGGCTCTGGACTGCAGGTAGCTATGATCTGTGTACAACTATTCTGAGAAAAGAGTGGGGATTTCAGGGTATTGTCATGACTGACTGGTGGGCGAAGTCCAATTATGAGGGTCATCAGGCAGAGGTAACTGCGAAAGCTCCTATGGTAGCTGCCCAGAATGATATTTATATGGTAGTGAGTGATGCGAAGTCCAATCCGGAGAATGACGATGTGGAGGAAATGCTTCATGCAGGAAAAATTACTGTGGGAGAATTGCAGAGGAATGCAGCCAATATCCTGGGATTTCTGTTAAAAAGTCCTTCTGTTTTATTGTTGACAGACAGAATATGTAAAGAAGAACTGGAGGCTATGAATACAAAGGAAGAGGACGATGTGGATGCCGGAAGTCTGGTAAGTATTGAAAGTGATTCGGTGACACAGAAAATTGTAATTGACGGTGCATTATTACATCCTGCAAAGGGAAAGGCAGATGTGATTGCTGTGACTAACGAGTTCATGGGTGATTTCACAATGAAGTTTACTTTGAAATCTGATCTTGGTGAGCTGGCTCAGCTTCCAGTTTCTGTATTTTTGGATAATATTCATAAGATGACTGTTTCAGTACAGGGGACCAATGGAAAATGGGTAGAAGAAAACCGCATCCTGAATATGGGATTTGGTCATAATCACTATATCAAATTTTATTATGGTGCGGATAATCTTGAAATTAAAGAAATTGTGCTGATTCCGAATAGGTAAGACCAATTTTAGAAACGCTTGCAAAACTATATCCTTTATGGCATAATTATGAAAATACTCAGAACCTGCGAAAGATGAGTGATAATTGCTTTATAAAAGTGGTTATCTGTGGACTTTTTTTAATGCGGAGCGGGCTGTTCAGAGGAAAAGTGTTACTGATGATTAGAACAGTGTTAAGAGTGATGAGGAAAAGATAATATGTCAGGTTTTACAAAGGAAATTATTG
>ENA-OPZM01000246-OPZM01000246.1-human-gut-metagenome-genome-assembly--contig:-NODE-246-length-23830-cov-2.778129_pt1 | contig 23830 bp, 18 predicted proteins | sample MGYA00242478_ERZ504493 | MGnify/ENA primary metagenome ERZ504493 (study PRJEB26092, sample SAMD00036227) | human gut metagenome | host: Homo sapiens | study: EMG produced TPA metagenomics assembly of... | reverse complement strand
ATCGCGATTTGCAGAATTATCTTGAACAATAGGGGAGGTGGGATAAAATGGAAAAACCTACAGTCTTTATTTCATATAAACGAGATAAAAGCGATATAGTCAATAAATTGGAAAGTTAAAATTGGCGGACGAGCAGAAATAAAAAGAGATACAAAAGAAATTGGGGCATGGGAAAGCATAACTACATTTATGAAGAGTATAAGAACACAAGATTTTGCGATTCTTGTTATTTCTGATAATTACTTAAAATCTGTTGCATGTATGTATGAAGTGATTCAACTTATGAAAGAGGAACGATTGGTTGAGTAAAACTAATGATAATTGTTAGCTGATGACATTAATATTTTGGAACAAAGGAGCTAGCATAGTATATATTAAATATTGAAATGATGAATATAACACAGTCTCTGAGTTAATAAAAATCATTACCACCAGAAACTGTAAGTATCAGTCAGAAGAGTTGAAAAAGATATCAAGGATAAAAGATGAAATAGGTTTGTTTTTTACATATTATTTCGGATAGAAATATTCCGGCAGATGATGTTTATGAACAAATCAATTTACGCTTGGATAAGTATGTTGTACTTCCTAAAGAAGATAATGCCGAGGAAACTGTAAAGTTAGGAAGGGATGCAATTGCGTTGTTAGTTACTGTTTGTAATGCTTCAGGTATATTGCAAATTTCAACATCGTTAGAATCGTATTCAATTTTAATAGATTGCAATAATTTTGTTGATTGCAGTTCATTAGATAATAGAACAATTGCAAGGTGGAAAGAAGCACTTAAAAAATTTAGAAACTTTATGGGCTAATTGAAACAGATGACAATGTTTTATACCGAGTTACACAAAGTGGTTATAATGCTTCTGATGACCTAGAAAAACAGATAGGAACTGAAAAGGTTAGATGCAATAATTGCCATTATCATGGTGCTTCCGACAAAAAGAACAAATGCCCAATATGTAATTGTGAAATTGGTGGAAGAGAAGAAATAATCCTCGATGCAATTAGAAAAGATTCTACAGTTACGAGGAAACAACTTTCAGAATTGTTATCTTGTTCAGAACAAACAGTTTTAAATGTGTTAAACAGTTTGTCAGAGAAAGGAATAATTGAGAGGGTTAGTAGTAACAGAGGTGCGTCTTGGAAAATAAAATAAAAACCCTTAGTAGTAAACATTTTCCTTTTACTACTAATTTTACTACTAACAAGTAGTAACAACATGCTCAATTCTGCTCTGTTTTGCCACAATCTGTAATTTCAGAGCATTTTACCATAACCCCATAACCCCTTGCAAAACAGGGCATTCCGGGGCAAAAGAAGGAGAAACAAAACTATGATTAAAGTACTTTTCATCTGCCACGGCAACATCTGCCGCTCACCAATGGCAGAATTTATTTTTAAAGACATGGTTTCTAAACAAGGTCTTTCAGACCGGTTTTATATCGCATCTGCTGCAACCAGCACTGAGGAGATATGGAATGGAATCGGGAATCCGGTATATCCTCCGGCGCGAGAGGAGCTTGCTAAGCATGGGATTGATTGTAAGGGTAAGCGCGCAGTTCAACTAACGAAGGCAGATTATGATAAATATGATTATATTCTCGGTATGGACCACTGGAATCTGAAGAATATGTTAAGAATATTGAAATCGGATCCAGAGGACAAGGTTAAGCTTCTTCTGGATTATAGTGATGATCCGAGGGATATCGCAGATCCATGGTATACAGGTGGATTTGATGTCACATATTCGGATGTGGTGGAGGGCTGTGAGGCTTTTCTGGAATATCTGAAAGATAAAAAGAAACTGTAATAAATATTGTCGATGAAATTTACTTTACAAATAGCTGTGGCTATTTTATACTATGTCTACAGCGACTCTTAAGGGGGGCTTTCGCTCCCTTATTTTCTTTTTTCCGAAAACGGAAAGTCAACATTCAAATCAGGGCATCCTGCCCGTATTATTTTCAAAGCAAGAAAGGAACTGAATATGCAGAAAGACTATGAAACATTCGTAGAGAAACTGGAGATTGGTATTTACGAGGCTACAGGAATTCCGAGGGAAAATATTTCTTTTGAGAAAGAAGGCGGGAGGTTTGCACCTGTAGGAGACAGACTGCTGGTGAAGTTTGCAGAGCATGATGATGCCTGGGAGGTCTGTGGACTTTATACACAGGAACTTTTTAAATCTTATCAGAATGGCAGTCCGTTTGAGGAAATTATAAAAGAAATCACAGATGATCTCAATCGGATAAAAAAGGCGGATATTTATGAGAAAACAAGAGTGATCAGGGATTATGAGAAGACAAAACCCCGCCTGTTTATAAGATTGCTGAATGCAGATAAATATTCCGCGGATCTTCAGGATGCGGTGTATAAAACTCTTGGTGATATTGCACTTGTGCTTTATATGAAAGTCACGGAATATGAAGGATGTGTGACAAGTACAAAAATCCGGCAGGGAATGCTGGAACAGTGGGGGAAAGAATGTGATGAAGTGTTTAAGGAGCGATTCTCAATACGTATTTCATGAGTCCGCCAAGAATTTACAGATGGGAACAGATGATTTTTAATCCGGAATATGAAGGCGAGAGTTTTATGAATCTGGTGATAAGTGTGAATTGAAGAAAGATGCATGGGAAATTGTCTCAGTACAACGAAGAAAAACAAATGGTGCAGTTGCAGTGTTCTGCCGGGAGTGGCAGAACAATTGGCATATATGCTGGATTCCGATTTCTATATGGTGTTTACCAGTGTACATGAGGTAATGATCCATAATGATAAATTTGTAGAACCTGAAGATTTGCAGTGTGTTTTGCGGGATACGATCAGGGAGGCTACACCGAAAGAGGACTATCTGACGTCGAGAATCTACCAGTACAATAGGGAAACACATAAATTTATCTGTGTAACTCCGCTGGAAAAAGATGAGAAATAAAAATATGAGAGTACTCCATAAAAAAGTACTCTCATATAAAGGATATTTAGAAACGTTATGAGTAATTTATACGGTTATCCGAGCAGTGCAGAGTCATTACTGAACTCTTCTCCGCTTGCTTTTTCAAACTGATCCAGAAGGTTTTTAACTGTCAGTTGTTTCTTTTCTTCTCCCTGGATATCCAGAATGATTTTTCCTTCCATCATCATGATCAGACGATTGCCATGTGCAATAGCGTCCTTCATGTTGTGGGTGATCATCAATGTCGTAAGGTGATCGCGGTTTACGATCATATCTGTAATTTCCAGAACTTTGGCAGCTGTTTTCGGATCAAGAGCTGCGGTATGTTCATCCAGAAGCAGAAGCTTTGGTTTCTGAAGCGTTGCCATCAGAAGAGTAAGAGCCTGTCTCTGACCACCCGAGAGAAGTCCTACTTTAGAAGTCAGTCTGTCTTCCAGACCAAGACCAAGAATTTTCAGGAGCTCTTTGTATTCTTCGCGCTCTGCTTTAGTGATTCCGGAGCGGAGAAGACGGGATTTTCCGCGGCGTTTTGCAAGTGCAAGGTTTTCTTCGATACCCATTGTTGCAGCGGTTCCTGTCATTGGATCCTGAAACACACGTCCAAGATATGTAGCACGTTTATGTTCAGAAAGTTTTGTAACATCAATATTGTCGATAAGGATCTGTCCTTCATCAACCGGCCAGGTTCCTGCAACAGCATTTAGCATAGTAGATTTGCCGGCGCCGTTTCCTCCGATAACAGTTACAAAATCGCCTTCGTTCAGCTTCAGGTTCAGACCATTTAATGCACGTTTCTCATTAATGGTTCCGGGATTAAAGGTTTTATAGATATTTTTAAGTTCAAGCATTTTTATTTACCTCCCTTTTGGCTGGTTTATTAAAGTATTTGCCTTTCCAGTATGGGAATGCAAGGAAGAGAGCAACTACGATTGCGGACAGCATCTTCAGCAGGTCAGTGTCGATACCCATCCAGATAACAATCTGAAGTACCAGATAATACAGAATGGAACCGAAGATAACTGCTAACAGGCGAAGGGCAAAGTTGCGGAAAATACGTCCAAAGATTGCCTCGCCAATAATAACTGCTGCCAGACCGATAACGATGGAACCACGTCCCATGTTGACATCTGCAAATCCCTGATACTGTGTAAGGAGTGCACTGGAAAGTCCTACCAGACCGTTGGAAATCATAAGTCCGAGAACTTTATTCATGTTTGTGTTGATACCCTGGGCGCGTGACATATTTGGGTTACATCCGGTTGCGCGAAGGGAACAGCCAAGCTCTGTTCCAAAAAACCAGTAGAGAATGGCAATCAGGAGAATACACATAACTGCTACAATAAAAATTGTGTTTTTGGAAAGAGATGCATTTTTTATATGTCGCAGGGAAACCAGAAGATTATATTTATCAACGTTGATTGCCTGATTTGCTTTTCCCATGATCTTCAGGTTTACGGAATACAGAGATAACTGTGTCAGGATTCCGGCAAGGATTGCGGGAATTCCCATAAAGGTGTGGAAAATTCCGGTCGCAAGGCCTGCCAGCATTCCGGCGAGAGTAGCGGCCAACATAGAAATCCAGACATTATGACCGGAAAGCATCATCATAATACACACTGCACCACCGGTGCACATAGTGCCATCAACTGTAAGGTCTGCAATATCAAGAATACGGAAAGTGATATAAACACCGATTGCCATAATTCCCCAGATCAGACCCTGGGCTACTGCACCCGGAAGTGCAGTGATTAATGTTAAAATTTGCATTTGTAATTTCCTCCTGTTGAGATGCGAAAAGCGAGAGAGGCGTCAAACCTTTCCCGCTGATCGCATATAAATTGAATTTTTATAACTGTTTGATAAGCTGTTATTTAAAATCCTGTTGGTGTGAGTATTTTTCAACTGTCTGACCGGATTTATTTGGCAGTTTCTTCAGCAGCCTCGCCGATTGCAACATAATCGTCCGGAACTTCGATGCCCAGCTCTTCGCAGATATCTTTGTTATATTCTTTTGTGAAGTTTGGTGCATATTCGATCGGCATTGTGGAAATATCTTCACCGTCCTTTAAAATCTTAACAGCCATCTTACCGGTTGTAACACCAAGGTCATAATAGCTGATGGAAAGTGTCGCAACACCGCATCCGCTGCAGATACCTTCTTCGCCTGTGATTACCGGAACTTTTGCCGGAAGGCAGATGTTGTTGATGATCTCTGTGTTGGAAGCAACTGTATTATCTGTCGGTACATAAATTACATCACTTGCGTCAGTTGCTGTTGTAGCAACAGAAGAGAGATCATTAGAGTCAGAGAATGCATAATATTCACATGTATATCCGAGTTTTTCAAGTTCAGCTTTTACTGTATCTACCTGATACTGAGAGTTTGCTTCGGCAGAACAGTAGAGAAGACCTACATTTTTTGCATCCGGGAAAAGTTCATTGAGCATTGCTGCCTGCTGATCAAGGGGAGCAAGGTCTGCAGTTCCGGAAATATTTCCGCCCACAGTCCCGTCGAAATCATCCAGTCCAAGTGCAACACCGTATTCAGTAACAGAAGTACCAAGAATCGGAATATCGCTTGTTCCTGCTGCAGCTGCCTGAAGAGCAGGAGTTGCATTTGCAAGAATCAGGTCAACATTATTGGAAACGAAGCTGTTAATGATTGTAGAACAGGTGTTGGAATCTCCCTGTGCGTTCTGCTCGTCAAAGGTAACTGCGTCTTCTCCCAGTTCTTTGGTGACTTCATCCTTGAATCCCTGTGTCGCAGCGTCGAGAGCTTCGTGCTGTACAAGCTGACAGATACCGATTGTATATTTGTCTCCGTCAGCAGCACTTGCTGTTACTGCGCAGGTTCCCATAGCCATGGCTGCTGCAAGAGTGATTGCTAATGCTTTTCTTTTCATAATGATATATCCTCCTAATATAATGTTTAAATTAAGTCAGGTAAGAATTGCGTTTATTATTTGATAATATAAAACTTACCTGAATCCGAAAGATTTTCTGCAGGGAAAGCAGTACTGGTAAATGATTCGGATAATGTCATCGGGCTATTCGACTATGACGTTTTAAAGTATAACGCTTTAGTGTGAAAAAGTCAAGCGACCTGCACAATTATATTTTTAATTCATATAGTATAAAGAGTATATGAAGAAAGCAGAGTGTCGTCATGGCATATTCGATCATGCTGGATGCCGGACATGGAGGTCAGGATCCGGGATCCGTATATAAGGGAAGACAGGAAAAGAATGACAATCTTAAACTTGCTCTTGCGGTAGGTGAGATTTTAAAAAATAAAGGGATTGATATCTCTTATACCCGTACCGGTGATGTCTATCAGACACCTTTTGAGAAGGCACAGCTTGCAAATCAGGCAGGAGTAGATTACTTTATTTCATTTCATCGAAACAGCAGCCCAAAGGAAAATCAGTATAATGGAGCGGAAGTTTTGATTTATGATAAAAGCGGGATTAAATATCAGATGGCTGAGAATATTCTGGGAGCTCTGGGAGAAGTGGGATTCCGCGAAATCGGTGTAAAAGAGCGGCCGGGACTTGTGGTCCTCAGACGAACCAGGATGCCGGCTCTTTTAATAGAAACCGGATTTATCAATTCCGAAGAAGATAATAAACTGTTTGATAACAAGTTTAGCGATATAGCTCAGGGAATTGCAGATGCGATTCTTGGAAGCCTGGATGAGGAAACAGTGCAGGAACCGCTTTATTACAGAGTGCAGACTGGAGCGTTCAGAAAAAAAGAGAATGCGGACCGTATGTTATATCAGTTACTGGAAAAAGGTTATCCCTCTTTTATGTTACATGAAAACGGATTGTATAAAGTTCAGACAGGTGCCTATCAGCAGATTGGTAATGCAGTAAATATGGAGCAGAGACTGAGGGATGATGGTTACAGTACGGTTATTGTGACAAAATAGCCTTCTGGAAATATTGGAAGTCTGTGCATCGCGAAGCGTGTTGCTGTGAACAGAGTGAACAGTAACATAAGCAGTGGGGGACATAGTTTTAAGAATTAACTTGGTTGTACGTTAATAGAAAAAAATATGGTACACTGTATCTATCTATAGAAATCTTCGTAAATAATGCATATTGTTCCGGTTCATCAGAGCGTGAATTTTTGTTGGACTGTTACAAACGCATTATTTGAGAGGTGCTGTAGAAAAAACAGATAACGAGGAGTTAGTAATGATGAATGACGTATATGAAAAATTTTTAAAAAGTTCAGAAGAGTTTATTTTTGCAGAAAACAAGCCGGAAAAATCTGATATTATTTTTGTCCCTGGAAATGGTTATCCGCAGATGGCGGAAAAAGCAGCAGAATTGTTTAAGAAAGGGATGGCGGACTGGATTCTGCCCAGTGGAAAATACAGTGTAGTAAATGGAAAGTTTTCAGGCGTTCTTGAAAAAAGCAATGTATATGATAAGGAATATGGAACAGAATGGGAATTTCTCAGGGATGTTCTTATAAAAAACGGAGTTCCGGATCAGAAAATCCTGAAAGAAGACCAGGCAACCTTTACTTATGAGAACGCAATTTATTCCAGACAGGTGACAGATCATGCAGAACTGGAAATAGAAAGAGCGATTTTGTGCTGCAAATCTTACCATGCAAGAAGATGTCTGATGTATTATCAGCTCTTGTATCCGAAAACAGAATTTTATGTGGTGCCTGTGAATGCAGATGGAATTACCAGAGAAAACTGGAAAAAGAACGAAGAAGGAATTGATGCGGTTACAGGAGAACTCTCCAGAATCGTGAAACAATTTTCACTGATGCTGGAGAGATGACAGTTACGGCTGTTCTTCTGTTTCAGTTTTCTTCTCGGGAAGCCAGATGTGGACAAGTTCGATTCTGTTTTTGTCCAGACGGTCAACAACCAGGCGGATGCCACTTTCAAGTGTGACAGACTGACCCTCTTTGGGAAGGCAGTCAAGCTGTTCAATAATATATCCGCCAATAGAATCATAATCTTCAGATTCCAGATTAATATGGAGGCTTCGTTGATATCATCCAGCTTGGCAGAACCCTGAACAACATATTCTCTTTCAGGCTGGATTTCTTTAATATCTTCGACTTCATCCTCATCGTATTCGTCGCGAATCTCACCTACGATCTCTTCCAACAGGTCTTCCAATGTGACCAGACCGGCTGTGGCACCGTATTCGTCCAGAACGATTGCCAGATTGACGGATGCTTTACGCATTTCGATCATCAGGTCTGCTGTAGCTTTGTATTCATAGGTAAAATAAGGCTCACGCAGGATGTTGCGGATTGAAAAAGGTTTGTCCTTTGGATAAACAAGAAGATCTTTCATATTGATAATACCGATTACGTTATCAGTGTTGTCCTCATAAACCGGAAAACGGGTATGCATATCTTCACTGAAGACCGCCATAAGTTCATCATAGGAAAAATTGATATCTATAAAGGTCATGTCGATTCTGGGAATCATGACATCTTTTGCAGTTGAATCGCCAAAATCAAACACATTGTAGATCATCTGTTTTTCTTCGTTTTCAATGACGCCGTCTTTTTCACCTACATTGACGAGGGTACGCAGTTCATGTTCAGTCATGGCATTTGCCTTTTCGTCCGGGTTAACATGCAGAATGACCAGTACACCTTCTGTTATTTTATTTACAATGAAAACAACGGGAGTAAGGAGAATCATAAGCCCGTATATTATTCTTGAATAGGCCAGGGACAATTTTTCAGCATGAATTGTTGCCAGGTTTTTGGGGGTTATCTCACCGAAAATGAGAATCAGCAGAGTCAGGATGCCGGTTGTGATTCCTACATATGCGTTTCCCAGAATCTTTATGGTGAGTGTAGTCATGAGAGAAGAAACAGACATATTTACAATGTTGTTTCCGATTAATACGGTACTGAGCATCTTTGGGGAATTGGAAATTATTTTTTCCAGAATAACAGCACGTTTGTTGCCCTGCTCGGCAAGAGACTGTATCCGAATCTTATTTACGGTTGTCATAGCGGTTTCCGCAGAAGAAAAAAAATGAAGAAAGTGCGATCAGTATCAGAATCGCCACCGCCTGAAAGGCAATACTTGAATCCAAGATTTATTCACTCCTTTTGATTATCTTTATTGATTGAATCATATCATAAAACATTTTAAGCAAAATATACATGATTTCATATAAAAAATCAAGAAAAAAGCTTTTGGTTCAAAGATAGTATAAAAAAATTTAAAAGAGGACTGTCGAAAAAGTAAGATTTGTGTTATAATTCACTCGATTAAAATGAAAAAAAACATTACAGAATATTTACAAAATGATAAAAGTTTGATAATATACAGATATGTAATATTATTGTATTACGTAAAAAGAGAACTGATATTTGGCTGAAAGTAAAAAAATGATTATCAGGAAACATAAGAATCGAATATAAATATAGAGGTGCGATATGTCCAATAATATAAGAATAAGAAAAAATAAATTAAAAGGAACGGGTATTTTGGCGGCAGCGGCTTTAACAGCGGCTTTGATTGCAGGAAATAATATACCGGGTGTAACAAGACAGGTCAGTGCGGCTGAGTCACAGGAGAATACTGTGTCTTCTCTGATCCCGGACAACATTACGCTTGATAAGCCTGTAGAACTTGCGGATGTAGAACTTCCGGCAACGGAATATGGAACTTTTGAATGGGCAGATGGAAGTTTCGTTCCTGCACAGCGTGTACAGAGCTGTGAGGTACTTCTTATACCGGCAGAAGGGCAGGATTTAAGCCATGTGGATGGATGGGATCCGGAGAGCGGCGCGGTTGTCGGTTACATCAATGTAATAGTGAACAGTATTACGGATAGTGATAATGTTGATAAGACAGAAGGCTCAGGTAAAACAGATCCAACAGAAAATGCAGATCCAACAGAAACGCCTGAAACTTCGTCAGAAAAACCTGCCGCAGATGAAAACGCTGATACAGACAATAAAGAAGATAAGGAAAGTAAATCAGATCAGGATAATAAAACTGATACAGACAATGAAGAGAGTAAGATTGAAGAAGATAAAACAGATAATAAAAACGACAAAGATAATAACAGCAATGCAGATAAGACGGATAAAGATACAGAAACTACCGGTAAGCTGGAACCTGCAGATGATATGACACAGGATAAAGAAGATACGAAGAAAGATGATGAAGATGGCGCAGATGATAATATCTTTGATAATCCTGTTCTGCCGGACGATAAGGATGACCGTCCTACAGATGCAGAGGATTCTCTTTCTGATGAAGAAAAAGAAGAGAGGGCCGCACTTAATCATACCTGCGACGGTATTACAGTAAGCGGAGTTAATCTTCCATGGTATGTACAGTTCAGAGTTTCAAGCGGTGACAGCTATCAGTTTACCAATGAATCAGATGCAATGATTTTCCAGTCTTATGAATTTGAACTCTGGGATCTTAAGAATAATACAGAATACGAGATCCCTAATGGAGATTATATCAGTGTCACTGTGCCGGTAAAATCCGGATATCAGTATACTATCGAACATCTCCTGGATAACGGGGCAACTGAGACGATTATTCCGAGTGTAGAGAATGGTATTATGGTATTCAGCACACATTCTTTCAGTCCATTTGGAATTGCAGGAAGCAGACAATTAGTAGGACCTGATGCGGGGAATGATACGGACGACACAGATGCGGTAACTCCTGCACCGGCTTCCTCCGACAGTCAGAGCTCTGATTCCGGAAAGAACAATACAGTATCTGTGAATGACAGTTCTGACAGCAATAATGGTTCTTCTTCTGATCAGAATGATAATTCAACGGAAAATAAAGCTGTGAAAAATAACAATACAGTAAATACCGGAGATACAACATCAATTATGCCGTTTGTGATACTGTTTGTGGCAGCTGCAGTGATCGCCGGTGTGGTTGTATTTATAAAAAAAGAGAAAAGAAATAAAAGAATAACACTGATTCCTCCCCCATATAGTTTAACAGGAGGGGAAGCAATGAAAGTCAGAGCAATTTTGAAATCACTATTATTTGCATATGCATTAACAGGAGTGGCATTACTGCTTTTGGCCCTGGTACTGTTTGCTTTTGATCTGGGAGAAACAGCTGTAGATGCGGGGATTATTATAATTTATGTACTTGCATGTTTCATGGGAGCTTTATGGCCGGCAAAATTGTGCGTAAAGACAAATATCTGTGGGGTGTTATCACAGGCCTGGCTTACTATGTATTACTGTTGACTGTCTCTGTTATGGCAAAAGGCGGCTGGGATATAAGTGCAGCTCATGCAGTTACAACATTTTTTTATGTGCACAGGCGGTGGAACACTGGGTGGAATGCTGTCGTAAAAAAAGCTTTTAAAATGAAAAGATATATGATATACTATGCCAAGAATATAATTACATAAGGAGGATAGAGTTATGGAACATATCAAAACCCTGAATACAAAGAATTTACAGAACACTGTAAAAAAAGGTGGATGTGGCGAGTGCCAGACTTCCTGCCAGTCCGCATGTAAAACTTCCTGTACAGTAGGAAACCAGAGCTGCGAGCAGAAATAAGATCAGCTATGGAGAAATGAGATAAGCAGCGGAACTTTTATTCCGCTGCTTATCTTACGCTTAGAAAGGATTTTAGTAAAATGAGTCTGATTCACCGTTATAAAAGCAATGGCTTTAATATTGTACTGGATATCAACAGTGGATGCATCCATCTGGTAGATGAGGTTACATATGAGGTTCTTCCATATCTGGAAGAGGGCCTTGGCACAGAAGCTATTGCAGAGAAACTGGAAAACAAATATAACAGAGAAGATATTGAGACATCTGTAAGAGAATGTAATAAGCTGAAAGAAGATGGAATGCTTTTTACAAAAGATGTTTATGAGAATGTAATTGAAGAATTTTCAAATAACCGGCAGACCGTTGTAAAAGCATTGTGCCTGCACATTGCTCATGACTGCAATCTGGCCTGCCGTTATTGTTTTGCCGAAGAAGGCGAATATCATGGCAGAAGAGCTCTTATGTCCTATGAAGTCGGCAAAAAAGCTCTTGATTTCCTGATCGCGAACTCCGGTTCCAGGAAAAACCTGGAAGTAGATTTCTTTGGCGGCGAGCCGCTGATGACTGGCAGGTTGTAAAAGATCTGGTAAAATATGGCAGAGAGCAGGAAAAGCTTCACAATAAGAAATTCCGTTTCACTTTAACAACAAACGGAGTTCTTCTGAATGATGAAGTAATGGAATTCTGCAATAAAGAGATGGGCAACGTTGTACTGAGTGTGGACGGACGTAAGGAAGTACATGATTACATGCGTCCATTCAGAAAAGGTGCAGGAAGCTATGACCTGATCATGCCGAAGTTCCAGAAGTTTGCAGAATCCAGAAATCAGGACAAGTATTATGTAAGAGGTACTTTTACCCACCATAATCTTGATTTCTCCAAGGATGTGCTTCATCTGGCAGATCTTGGATTCAAACAGATTTCTGTAGAGCCTGTAGTTGCGGCTGATACGGAGGAATATGCGATCCGCGAGGAGGATATCCCCCAGATCATGGAAGAGTATGATACTCTTGCAAAAGAAATGATTAAAAGAGAGAAAGAGGGAAAAGGATTTAACTTCTTCCATTTTATGATCGACCTTACAGGTGGCCCTTGTGTATACAAGAGACTGTCAGGCTGCGGTTCAGGAACAGAGTACCTGGCTGTAACACCCTGGGTGATTTTTACCCATGTCACCAGTTTGTTGGTGAAGAACAGTATCTCATGGGAAATGTAGACGAAGGCATCACAAAGCCGGAAATCCAGAAGGAATTCGGCGGATGCAACGTTTACACAAAGAAAGACTGCAAAGACTGCTTCGCACGTTTCTACTGTAGTGGCGGATGTGCGGCAAATGCATTCCATTTCCAGGGAGATATCAAAGGCAATTATGAAATCGGATGCGAACTCCAGAGAAAACGTGTGGAGTGCGCCATCATGATAAAAGCCGCACTGGCATGTGATTAGTGGGCAGTAATCTGTCTGACTGATACCGCCGTCGGCTGTTATCATAACAGAAAATGGCTGGCAGGCGGATGAACATGACCGCGGACAAAAAATCAAGAAGGGAAAAGAACTATGAAGAAAAGTAAAGGAATCGTAGTGCTGCTTCTGACACTGATCCTGACTGTGTTCTTTTGCTTTACTGCAGCCGTAGGTATCGGTCCTACCGGAACCGGTGCAGCAAAACATATCAACACGGGTCTTGATCTTGCCGGTGGTGTCAGCATTACCTACCAGGCTAAGGAGAGCAATCCGACAAGCGAAGAGATGTCAGATACGATCTACAAGCTTCAGAAGCGTGTAGAGCAGTACAGTACTGAGGCTCAGGTATACCAGGAAGGATCAGACCGTATTACAGTTGAAATTCCTGGTGTTACAGATGCAGATACTATTCTGAATGATCTGGGTAAACCAGGTTCCCTGTATTTCATCACAAAAGAAGATGCTGACGGAAACCAGAACTTTACTACAGGACAGGATGGATATGTTCTCTCCAGAACTATGGATGAGATCAAGGAATCCGGAAGTGTTGTTCTGGAAGGTTCTGATGTAGCAGATGCCCAGGGTGGTGCGATCCAGAATCAGAACACAAGTGCAAAGGAATATGTGGTAAGTCTTACTCTTACTTCTGATGGAGAAAACAGTGGTAAAACAAAATTTGCAGAAGCTACAAAGAATAATGTAGGCAAGCAGATCGCTATCGTCTATGACAATAACATTATCAGTGCTCCGAATGTAAATGAAGAGATTTCCGGCGGAAAAGCACAGATCAGCGGAATGTCTGACCTGGAAGAAGCACAGAACCTTGCTTCTTATATCCGTATCGGTTCTCTGGGACTGGAACTGGAAGAACTTCGTTCCAGTGTTGTAGCTGCACAGCTTGGTGAAGAAGCAATCTCTACAAGTGTTCTTGCAGGTGCGATCGGTCTGATCATCGTTATTATCTTTATGATCATTGCATACCGCATACCTGGTGTAGTTGCAGGTATTGCACTGATTCTTTATACATCATTAATGCTGATCACGCTGAATGCCTTTGATATTACTCTTACTCTTCCGGGTATTGCGGGTATTATCCTTGGTATCGGTATGGCGGTGGATGCCAATGTTATTATTTATGCCCGAATCAGAGAGGAAATTGGTGCAGGAGTTTCAGTAAGGAATTCTATTAAGTCCGGTTTCAGCAAAGCTTTCTCTGCAATCTTTGATGGAAATATTACAACACTGATCGCAGCCTTTGTGCTGATGTGGCTTGGTTCAGGTACTGTTAAGGGATTTGCTTATACACTTGCCCTTGGTATCGTGATCTCCATGTTTACAGCACTGGTTGTATCCAGACTGATTGTAAATGCACTTTATGCAGTTGGTGTACGTGATCCGAAATTCTACGGATCTGCAAAAGAACGTAAGGCAGTTGATTTCCTTGGAAAGAAGAAAGTATTTTTTGCTATTTCCATTATCCTGATCCTCTGCGGTCCGGCAGCGATGTTTGCTAATTCGCATGCAGGAACAAAGCGTTAAATTACAGCCTTGAGTTCTCAGGCGGTACTTCTACAACTGTTACATTTAATGAAGATATGGATATTAAGACCATTGATTCTGAAGTAACTCCTGTTGTAGAAGAGGTGACAGGAGATAAAAATGTTCAGCCTACAAAGGTAGTCGGAACAAATCAGGTTGTGATCAAGACACGTTCTCTGAATCAGAGCGAACGTGAAGCTCTGCAGAGTGCACTGGTTGAGAAATTTGGTGTAGATGACAGCACGATTTCCACAGAAAGTATTTCTTCTACAGTAAGTAGTGAAATGCGTCGTGATGCGATCGTAGCGTTATAGTAGCTACAATCTGTATGCTTCTTTATATCTGGTTCAGATTTAAAGACATCCGTTTTGCAAGCAGTGCGGTATTGGCGCTTCTGCATGATGTTCTGGTTGTACTTGCATTCTATGCTATTGCCAGAGTATCTGTCGGTAATACATTTATTGCCTGCATGCTTACGATCGTAGGTTATTCTATCAATGCTACAATCGTTATTTTTGACCGTATACGTGAGAACCTTCACAGTGGTTCCAGAGAAAAACTGGCAGAAATTGTAAACACAAGTATCACTCAGACTCTTACAAGAAGTATTTATACCTCTTTTACAACTTTTGTTATGGTAGCTGTTCTTTATATCATGGGTGTTTCTTCTATCCGTGAATTTGCAGCACCTCTGATGGTTGGTGTTCTTGTCGGTGCATATTCTTCTGTATGTATTACAGGTGCGTTGTGGTATGTGATGAAAAAGAAATTTGCAGGAAAAGGACAGCCGGCAATTGCTGCAGCTTCCGCATCTGCAAAGTCCTCTTCAAAGCCGAAGAAAGCACGTGATGTATCACAGAAAGATCCGACTCAGCCAAAGAAGAAAAACAGAAAAAGAGTAGCTGAACGTCTGGCTGCCGAAGAAGCAGCTAAAAAACAGCAGAATGATGATGCTGAATAAAACAATAATTGTCTGAAAAACAGGCAGACAGAAATATCCCGGGGTAAAACTCCGGGATATTTTTATGAGGAGAGAAAATATATGGAGAAATGGGTAATAGCAGCAAAAAGAGCAGATTTTAACCAGATCGGTCAACAGTTTCATATTGATCCGGTGATTGCGAGACTGATCAGGAACAGAGATGTGATCGGAGAAGATAAGATAAGAGAGTATCTGTCAGGAACAGTACAAGAGCTTCCTTCTCCCTGGCTGATGAAGGATATGGAAAAAGCTGTAGATATCCTGGAGAAAAAAATATCGCAGAAAGCAAAAGTCCGTATTATTGGTGATTATGATATTGATGGTGTGACCTCTACATACATTTTAATGAAAGGCCTTGCGAGGATCGGAGCAGATGTGGATACTTATATTCCGGACAGAGTTGCAGACGGATATGGGATTCATGCACATCTTATAGAAAGAGCGGAAACGGACCGGATCGATACGATCGTGACCTGTGATAATGGAATTGCTGCGGCTGCTGAAATCCAGATGGCAAAGGATAAGGGAATGACAGTGATTATTACAGATCATCATGAGGTTCCTTACAGGGAGGAAAAGGGAGAACGCCAGATGGTGCTTCCTCCGGCAGATGCGATTTTGAATCCGAAACAATATGATTGTCCATACCCGAATAAAAACCTGTGTGGGGCAGTGGTGGCCTTTAAATATATTGCAGCACTTTACGAGAGATTTGGTGTTCCGGCAGAGGAGCTGGAAGATTATTATGAACTGGCGGCTATTGCAACAGTAGGAGATGTTATGGATCTTCAGGGAGAGAACAGGATTCTGGTAAAAGAAGGGCTGTGCCGTCTGAAAAATACCAAAAATAAAGGATTGCAGGAACTGATCCGAGCAAATTCTCTGGAAGATGCTAAAATCACAGCTTATCATATCGGATTTGTGTTGGGACCATGTATCAATGCCAGTGGCAGACTGGATACAGCTGCCCGTTCTCTTGCGCTTCTCAATGCAAAAACAAAGGAAGAAGCAGCAAGGCTTGCCGGAGATCTTACAGCTCTTAATCAGAGCCGAAAAGCTCTCACTGAGAAAGGAAAAGAAGAGGCAATCCGGATCATAGAGACTACAGAGCTGAAAAATGACAGAGTACTGGTAGTTTATCTTCCGGATTGTCATGAAAGTCTTGCCGGTATTATAGCAGGCAGGATCAGGGAAAAATATCACAGGCCTGCCTTTGTATTGACGGGCGGTGAGACAAGTGCAAAAGGAAGCGGAAGATCAATAGAAAGTTACTCTATGTATGAAGAACTGGTAAAATGTGCAGACCTGATGATACAGTTTGGAGGTCATCCGATGGCAGCAGGTCTTTCTATAGAAGAAAAAAATATAGAAGAATTCCGAGACGTCTCAATGTAACTGTACGTTGACGGACGAAGAATTGCGTCCTAAGATCGTGATTGATGTGCCGATGCCTGTGTCTTACATTACAAAAGACTGGTAGAACAGATTTCGCTTCTGGAGCCCTTTGGGAAAGGGAATACAAAACCGGTCTTTGCGCAGAAAAATCTTAGAGTGCTTGATCACAGTATTATCGGGAAAAATAAAAATGTAGTAAAATTAAAACTTCTCGATCCGCAGGGGATTTCAGTGGAAGGCATTTATTTCGGAGAAGCAGAGGATTTTGTGAACTTTATCAGGGAAAAAGACAGTATTTCTGTTACTTATTATCCGGAGATCAACAGATTCAGGGGACGAGAGAGTCTTCAGATCATTATTCAGAATTACTGTTAATATTACCGCTTGGTTTGTAATCGCCGGTAAGCCTGGAAATACAAATGTCAGGGCTTAACAGTAACTTGATTCTGAAATAAAAAGGTGATATACTATAAAATATTTATGAGCGAACAGCAATATAACACACACTGGAGGAGAAATAAAATGAAGAAAATTGAAGATTATGTATTAAGTATACCGGATTTTCCTGAACCGGGGATTATTTTCAGAGATATTACAAGTGTTCTGCAGGATGCGGATGGCCTGCAGTTGGCAATCGACTCCATGCAGGACTGTCTTAAGGATATAGATGTGGACGTGATTGCAGGAACAGAGTCCAGAGGCTTTATCTTTGGTGTACCGATCGCATATAATCTTCATAAACCATTTGTACCGATTCGTAAAAAAGGCAAACTTCCCCGCGAAACAGTATCTGTAAGCTATGATCTGGAATATGGCAGTGCAGAGATTGAAATGCATAAAGATTCCATAAAACCAGGTCAGAAAGTGGTTATCGTTGATGATCTGATCGCAACAGGCGGTACGATCGAAGCAGCGATCAAGCTGGTGGAACAGCTTGGCGGTGAGGTTGTCAAGGTTGTATTTCTCATGGAACTTGCAGGTTTAAAGGGACGCGAAAGACTGAATGGGTATGATGTAGCGTCCGTAATTTGTTATGATGGTAAATAAGCACAGCTGATTGTGCAGGACAGGCAGGTGGGAGCATATGACAGAGATAACAAAAAGTACAGAAGCAAAAAAAGATGAAATGCAGGTTGAAAAAGAGAAGCTGGAATCTGTAAAGAGAGCAGATGCGGCAGTAAAGACCATGCATGATTTTACAAGTCCGGAGGTGCTTTATAAAGAACTGATAAACAGTGTTCTGAAGTATCATCCATCAACAGATATTTCCATGATAGAGAAGGCATATAAGGTTGCAAGTGAAGCTCATGAAGGACAGAAGAGAAAGTCTGGAGAGCCATATATCATTCATCCTTTGTGTGTTGCCATCATTCTGGCAGATCTGGAACTTGACAAAGAAACGATAGTTGCAGGTCTTCTTCATGATGCAGTTGAAGATACCTGGATGACCTATGAGGAAGTGGAGAAGGAATTTGGTTCAGAGGTTGCACTTCTTGTGGATGGTGTTACCAAGCTGGGACAGTTATCTTATTCTGCGGATAAAGTAGAAGTTCAGGCAGAGAACCTCAGAAAGATGTTTCTTGCCATGGCTAAGGATATCAGAGTTATTCTGATCAAGCTTGCAGACCGTCTTCATAATATGCGTACCTTACAGTATATGCGTCCTGAAAAGCAGCAGGAAAAGGCCAGAGAGACCATGGATATTTATGCTCCTATTGCCATGCGTCTGGGTATTTCCAAGATAAAGGTAGAGCTGGATGACCTGTCGCTGAAATACCTTAAGCCGGATGTATATTATGACCTGGTGCATAAGGTTGCCCTGCGTAAAAGCGAGAGAGAACAGTTTGTAGGTGCGATCGTAAAAGAAGTTAAGAAGCATATGGATGATGCCAATATTAAGGCACAGGTGGACGGACGTGTAAAACACTTTTTCAGCATCTACAAGAAGATGGTAAATCAGGATAAGACTATTGATCAGATTTATGATTTATTTGCTGTCCGTATTCTTGTAGATACAGTGAAGGATTGTTATGCTGCCCTTGGTGTGATCCATGAGATGTATAAGCCAATTCCAGGACGGTTTAAAGATTATATTGCCATGCCGAAACCCAATATGTATCAGTCATTGCATACCACATTGATCGGACCCAACGGACAGCCCTTTGAAATCCAGATCCGTACTTATGAAATGCACAGAACTGCAGAATATGGTATCGCTGCACACTGGAAATATAAGGAGTCGTCTGACGGAAAAGCTCCTGTAGGTAAGAGTGAGGAAGAGAAACTGAACTGGCTGCGTCAGATTCTGGAATGGCAGAGAGACATGTCTGATAACAAAGAATTCATGAGTCTTCTGAAGAATGACCTGGATCTTTTTGCGGACAGTGTTTACTGTTTCACTCCACAGGGAGATGTTAAAACACTTCCAAGCGGTTCTACACCGGTGGATTTTGCGTACAGTGTTCACAGTGCAGTCGGAAATAAGATGGTAGGTGCCAGAGTTAACGGTAAGCTGGTTCCGATTGAATATGAGATCAAAAACGGCGACCGTATTGAAATCATTACTTCACAGAATTCTCAGGGACCAAGCCGCGACTGGCTGAAACTGGTTAAGAGTACTCAGGCAAAGAACAAGATTAACCAGTGGTTCAAGAAGGAATTAAAAGAAGATAATATTCTTAAAGGTAAGGAGATGCTTGCGCAGTATGCGCGCGCAAAGGGATTTAAGATCGCAAATTATACAAAAACCCAGTATCTGGAGGCTGTTTTGCGTAAATATGGTTTCAGGGACTGGGATTCAGTACTTGCTGCAATTGGTCATGGCGGATTGAAAGAAGGTCAGGTTTTCAATAAGCTGGTAGAGGCTTATGATAAGGAAAATAAGAAGAATCTGACAGATGAGCAGGTTCTTGAGGCTGCTTCTGAGACACAGGAGAAGCTTCACATTGCCAAGAGCAAGAGCGGCATTGTGGTAAAAGGAATCCATGATGTGGCAGTCCGTTTTTCCAAGTGCTGTAATCCAATCCCGGGTGATGAGATTGTAGGCTTTGTTACAAGAGGACGTGGAATCACAATTCATCGTACAGATTGTGTCAATGTGCTGAATATGTCTGAGACAGACAGGACACGACTGATTGAGGCAGAGTGGCAGCAGCCTGATACCAAGGAAAAAGAGAAGTATATGGCTGAGATTCAGGTTTATGCAAATAACCGTACAGGGCTTCTTGTGGATCTTTCTAAAATATTTACAGAACGTAAGATCGACCTGCGAAGTATCAACAGCCGTACAAGCAAGCAGGAGAAGGCGACTATTTCCATGAGTTTTGAGATTGGAAGCAAAGAGGAACTGCGTTCCCTGATCGAGAAGATCCGTCAGGTAGAGAGTGTCATTGACGTAGAGAGAACTACAGGCTGATCATGGAAAAATCTGTTGGAACATTATTTTATGGAACTGCTGCAGATTGACAGAAAGGAATAACATGAAGAATTTAGAATTACAGAAATGTATATTAGGACCTGTATATACAAATTGCTATCTCCTTAAGAATAAAGAAACCGGAGAACTGATCATTGTTGATCCCGCAGATTGTCCGGAGAAGATTGAAATGAAGATTTCCCGGATGAATGGAAAACCGGTGGCGATTCTTCTTACCCATGGACATTTTGACCACATTCTGGCTGCACAGGCAGTAAAGGAGAAATATAATATTCCGATTTATGCCTGTCGTCAGGAAGAGGAGATGCTCCGCGAACCTTCGATCAATATGACTGTACATTATGGACAGGGATGTTCTATTGTGCCGGATGTATTTCTGGAGGATCTGGATGTTATCAGACTGGCGGGATTTTCCGTTCAGATGATCCATACACCGGGACATACCAAAGGAAGCTGCTGTTATTATCTGAAAGATGAAGGTGTATTGTTCAGCGGTGATACAGTGTTCTATGGCTCTGTTGGAAGAACGGATTTTCCGGGTGGAAGTACAGCAGAAATCGTGAGAAGTCTCCATAAACTGGTAGATTCGCTTCCTGAAGAGACCGAGGTTTTCCCCGGACATGATGCATCTACCACTATTGGTTATGAAAAGAGGTATAATCCATTTGTGTAAAATAGGCATTCTGTTTGAGAACAGAGATTTTGAACATGATGTTTATGAACTGATCAAAGCGTTTTATCCCGAAGCGGAGATACATACTCTTTATGAAAATGCTGAAGCAGAGTATGACCTCCGCTTCAGTGTGGAACAGGATAATGACAGTTATATCATAAAATACGAAAGGACAGAGAATCTGTCGAAACAGGAAACAGAGCAAAAAGGGGTAATTTCCGCAGACATACTTTCTAAAGAGAATGCAGGCTGTGGAATACAGGATGCTCATGCTCTGAGAAAAGAGAATAAAGATAATATCAAATATGCTCTGTATCAGTTGTTGATAAAACTGACGGGCAGAACTCTTCCATGGGGAAATCTGACAGGAATACGTCCTGCCAAACTGGCAATGGGAATGATCGAATCCGGAATGAAAAATACGGAAGCAGCCCGGGAGATGCGTGAGAGATATCTGGTAAGTCCGCAGAAAACAGCGCTTGCCATCACTATTGCAAACAGGGAAAGAGAGATTCTGAAGGATATTGACTATGAAAATGGATACAGCCTTTATATTGGAATCCCGTTTTGCCCAAGTATCTGTCTGTATTGTTCCTTCAGCTCCTATCCGCTGAAAGTGTGGGAGAAGAGAACAGATGAATATGTGGAAGCTCTCTGCCGGGAGGTAAGAGAGACTGCTCTTATGATGAAGGGAAGAAAACTGGACACCATCTATATTGGCGGCGGTACCCCGACTACACTGCTTCCACATCAGATCCGTAAGCTCCTGGATACAGTGGGAGAAGCTTTTGGCTATGAAGGACTGGCAGAGTTTACTGTGGAAGCCGGCAGACCGGACAGTATTACACGTGAAAAGCTGATGGCGATCAGGGAGTATCCGGTAACAAGAATTTCCGTAAATCCACAGACTATGAATCAGGAAACCCTGGATATTATCGGCCGCAGACATACTGTGGAGCAGACAAAAGAAGCGTTTCATCTGGCACGAGAGCTGGGATACGATAACATTAACATGGATCTGATCGTAGGTCTTCCGGGTGAGGATATTCACATGGTAGAGCGGACTCTTGAACAGGTTCGTGAACTGGCACCGGACAGTATTACCGTACATTCACTGGCAGTGAAACGTGCAGCAAGGCTGAATATTTTTAAAGAGAAATATCAGGAAATGTCTTTTGAGAATAATCAGGAAATTATGGATCTGACCATGAAAACTGCGTATGAAATGGGAATGGGTCCTTATTATCTGTACAGACAGAAGAATATGAAGGGAAATTTTGAAAATGTTGGCTATGCAAAGGTTGACAAAGCGGGAATTTACAATATACTGATTATGGAGGAAAAACAGCCTATCATCGCACTGGGGGCAGGCGGTTCTTCCAAGCTGGTCTTTGACCATGGACAGAGAATTGAACGTGTGGAGAATGTAAAAGACGTTTCTAATTATATTTTCCGCATTGATGAGATGATCGAGAGAAAACGGACAGCAATAGCTACCTGGCTGTAGGATGTGGAGGTAACATTTTGGACACAGTACAAAAGACAGCGGCAGGTTCACAGCAGAGGATCCTGGAATTTGACCTTGCTTCTGAACTGCATCATGGAATGCTGGTAAGTAATCTGGCTTATGCGGTTGCAGAGGAGATGGGACTGCCGCATGAACAGTGCTATGAGCTTGCAATAGCAGGAATGCTCCATGATATAGGAAAGCTGAAGCTGACAAGTTATATTAACGGACAGGAGCAGGATCCTCTGGTGATCGAGGAACTGAAGTATGTCCGGATGCATTCTACATTGGGATATGAGGAACTTAAAGGGCAGGGATATTCGGATTTTGTATTGGAGAGTATCCTGTACCATCATGAGAATTATGATGGCAGTGGATATCCGTCCAATAAAGCAGGTGATGACATACCCATAGGTGCCCGGATACTCAGAGTCTGCGATGTATATGCAGCATTGATCTCTGACAGACCATACAGAAGAGGATTTGATATTTCTTCAGTTATGGAGTTGATGATTGATGAAGTAAAAAATTTTGATATGCAGGTTTTTCTTGCGTTTCAGAGAGTGGTTCATAATGGAGACGGGCAGAATTTTTATAAAAGAGGAGGACAACATGGCATTAAAGAAGAAACCGGTAACCGGTATGAAGGACATTTTACCAAAAGAGATGGAAATCCGTAATTATGTAATGAACATGATTCGTGAAACATACGGAACATTTGGCTTTTCATCTATAGAGACACCATGTGTGGAACATATTGAAAATCTTTCCAGTAAACAGGGCGGAGAGAATGAGAAACTTATTTTCAAGATCCTGAAACGTGGGGAGAAACTGAAACTTGCGGAAGCAGAGAAAGAAAGTGATCTGGTTGACTCCGGACTTCGCTACGATCTGACTGTGCCGCTTTCCAGATATTATTCCAACAACGCAAATGAGCTTCCGGCTCCTTTTAAGGCACTTCAGATGGGTAATGTGTGGAGAGCAGACAGACCGCAGAGAGGACGTTTCCGTCAGTTTATGCAGTGTGATATTGATATTCTGGGTGAGTCTACTTATCTGGCTGAGATCGAACTGGTTCTTGCTACCACAACGTTGCTCGGAAAGCTGGATTTCCATAACTTTACGATTCGCATCAACGACAGAAAAATCTTAAAAGCGATGGCGCAGTACAGTGGATTCCCACAGGAAAGCTTTGACACTGTGTTTATCATTCTGGACAAGATGGACAAGATTGGTCTGGAAGGTGTTGCAGAAGAACTGGAGAAGGAAGGATTTGCAAAAGAGAGCATTGATACCTACCTTGGACTTTTCAAAGAGAT
>ENA-OPZM01000245-OPZM01000245.1-human-gut-metagenome-genome-assembly--contig:-NODE-245-length-23835-cov-2.505188_pt1 | contig 23835 bp, 35 predicted proteins | sample MGYA00242478_ERZ504493 | MGnify/ENA primary metagenome ERZ504493 (study PRJEB26092, sample SAMD00036227) | human gut metagenome | host: Homo sapiens | study: EMG produced TPA metagenomics assembly of... | reverse complement strand
CGTCAAATGCATGATTTTACCTCCATTTCAACATCAATCATTATAACAGTAAAAAAAGAGTTTGACTAGGGTTTTGGAATGAACTATAATAAATCTGTATGCAATCAGTTACTGTATTTATCAGCAGCTGATAAACTTAAGAGGCAGTATTGGAGGATAACATGATAAAAAGTATGACCGGCTTTGGCAGGGCAGAAGCAGTTTCCAGAGAGCGTAAGGTTTCTGTTGAACTGAAATCCGTCAATCACAGATATCTGGATCTGAACATCAAAATGCCGAAAAGACTCAGCTATTTTGAGGGAGAGATCCGAAATGTGATGAAGACTTATATCCGCCGCGGCAAAGTCGATGTGTTCATCACCTATGAAGACTATACAATGGGCGGAATGGCTCTGAAATACAATGCAGAGCTGGCAAAGGAATATCTGGGCTATCTGAACCAGATGAGTGAGAAACTGGGGATCGAGAATGATATCCGTGTTTCCACACTTTCCAGATATCCGGATGTGTTTACAATGGAAGAGCAGGCTCCGGATGAGGAAGAGCTCTGGAATTTTCTGGAGGGTCCGCTTCATGAGGCCTGCCGGAAATTTGTGGAGACCCGCCAGCGTGAGGGTGCTAATCTGAAACAGGATCTTCTTGGGAAGCTGGACGGACTGGAAGCAAAGGTCGATGTAGTGGAAAAACGTTCTCCGGAAGTAGTGAAGGCTTATCGGGAGAAACTGGAAGCCAAGATGCACGAGCTACTTGAAGATAACCAGATCGATGATTCCAGGATCGCCGCAGAGGTGATACTTTTTTCAGATAAGATCTGCAATGATGAGGAGACGGTACGTCTTCGAAGCCACATCCACGGAATGAGAAAGATCCTGGACGAGAACGAGGGCGTGGGACGTAAGATGGATTTCATGGCACAGGAGATGAACCGTGAGGCGAACACTATCCTGTCTAAATCCAATGATCTTATTGTATCCAACGCGGCTATCGATCTGAAGACAGAGATCGAGAAGATCCGTGAGCAGATCCAGAATATCGAGTAACCGGGCAGGAAACAGGCTGTACACAGACAGAAAGGGAGAGCGTAAATGGCGAAACTTATTAATGTAGGCTTTGGAAATGTTGTCAATTCACGCAAGATCGTGGCTGTGGTAAGTCCGGATGCCGCTCCTGTAAAGCGCATGATACAGAGTGTCAAGGGAACCCGAACTCTGATCGATGCCACACAGGGAAGAAAAACAAAAGCAGTGATCGTTACTTCCGATGATTATCTTGTCCTTTCCGCTCTGCAGCCGGAAACCATTGCCAGGAGATTTTCGGAAGCGTATGGAGAGGAAACGAGGGAGGAAGGAAATGAGTAAGGGAATTTTAGTTGTTGTTTCGGGCTTTTCCGGTTCCGGAAAAGGTACTGTCATGAAACGGCTGATGGAAAAATATGACAATTATGCATTATCTGTTTCTGTTACTACCAGAAATCCAAGACCAGGCGAGAAGGACGGAGAGGCTTATTTCTTCCGCACAAAAGAAGAATTTGAACAGCTGATCCGGGAAGACGGACTGATCGAGTATGCACAGTATGTGGAGAATTATTATGGCACACCCCGCAAATATGTAGAGGAGCAACTTTCCGCAGGGAAAGATGTGATCCTTGAGATCGAGATCCAGGGTGCCATGAAGATCCGTGAGAAGTTTCCGGATACACTGCTGGTATTTGTATGTCCGCCGTCTATGGAGGAGCTTAAGAACCGTCTGGTAGGTCGCGGAACAGAGACTCTGGATGTGATCAACGGGCGTCTCAGAAGAGCGGTTGAAGAATCCAGAGGAATGGATAAATATGATTATCTCCTGATCAATGATGATCTGGAGGAATGTGTTGATACACTTCATGAGACCATCCGGTGTGAGCGCATGCGTACATCCAGGAATCATGATTTTGTATCCAGGATCCAGAAAGAAGCGGAAGCTTTTTTATAAATACCAATTAACAAGTTAAATACGGCCCTGCCGTTACAGAAGGGAGAAAAGATATGATACATCCATCTTATTCAGAATTAATTGAGGCTATCAACACAAACAACGAGGACGACGATGAGGCTCTCGTGCTGAACAGCCGTTATTCTCTTGTACTTGCAGCAAGCAAACGTGCCCGCCAGCTGATCGCAGGAGCAGAGCCGCTTGTACCGGGTGCAGCAGGAAAGAAACCGCTTTCCGTTGCCATTGATGAGCTTTACAAGGGCAAAGTAAAGATCCTTCCCGGACAGGAGGAAGAGGAAGAGCTGGAGGCTCTTGAAGCTGAGAAGGAGGCTCTTGAGGCAGCAGAGGGCGAGACCGCAGAAGGCACTGAGACTGCAGAAGCAGCTCAGACAGAAGCGGAGTAATTTTATGAAAATATTATTCATCTCTCTTGGCTGTGACAAGAACCTGGCGGATTCTGAGGAAATGCTGGGACTTCTTACAGCCGGAGGTCATGAGATCACAGACGATGAAACACAGCAGATGCAATCGTGATCAATACCTGCTGTTTTATCAAGGATGCCAAGGAAGAGAGTGTGGAAACCATTCTTGAAATGGCAGAGTACAAAAAAACAGGAAGCTGCCATGCACTGATCGTTACCGGCTGTATGGCACAGCGATACCAGAAAGAGATCATTGAGGAGGTTCCGGAGGTCGATGCTGTTCTTGGAACTACATCCTACGGCGACATCGTAAAGGCTCTGGAGGAAGCAGTAGCCGGAAATCATTTCGAAGAATTCCGTGATATTGATTATCTGCCGGATACAGGAAGCAAACGTGTCCTTACAACAGGTGGACATTTCGGCTACCTGAAGATCGCGGAAGGCTGCGACAAGCACTGTACCTACTGCATCATCCCGAAGCTCAGAGGTAAATTTCGAAGCGTCCCAATGGAGCGCCTCATTGCCCAGGCAGAGGATATGGCTGAACAGGGAGTGAAAGAGCTGATCCTGGTAGCACAGGAGACCACCGTTTACGGAAAGGATCTTTACGGCAAAAAATCTCTTCACATTCTTTTAAAGAAGCTCTGTGAGATCAGAGGTATCCGTTGGATTCGCATCCTTTATTGTTATCCGGAGGAGATTTACGATGAACTGATCGAAACCATTCGTGATGAGAAGAAGATCTGTCATTATCTGGATATTCCGATCCAGCACGCATCGGACCGAATTCTTAAAAGAATGGGCCGCCGTACTTCCAAACAGGAACTGATCGATATTGTCGGAAAGCTCCGTAAGGAGATTCCGGATATCGTACTGCGTACAACTCTGATCACCGGATTTCCGGGTGAGACGGAGGAAGACCATGAAGAACTGAAGGAGTTCGTAGATGAGATGGAATTTGACCGTCTCGGTGTCTTCACTTACTCTCCGGAGGAGAATACCCCGGCAGCAGAGATGGCAGACCAGGTTCCGGAAGAAGTGAAGGAAGAACGCAGAGACGAGCTGATGGAACTTCAGCAGGAAATCTCTTACGACAGAGGTCAGGATCGTATCGGACAGGAACTTCTTGTTATGATCGAGGGAAAAGTTGCAGATGAAAGTGCCTATATCGGACGTACCTATGGGGATGCACCGAAGGTTGACGGATATATTTTCGTTCAGACAGGCGAACTGCTTATGACAGGTGATTTTGCAAAGGTACGTGTGACAGGTGCGCTTGAGTATGATTTGATAGGAGTGCTGAGCGATGAATACACCGAATAAACTTACAGTTGCAAGAATGATACTTGTACCATTTCTTGTAGTTTTCTTACTGACAGGATTGGGAGGAGAAGCAAACCGCTGGATCTGTCTTGCGATTTTTGTCGCAGCAAGTGTGACAGATTGGTTTGACGGTCATCTTGCCAGAAAATATAACCTGATAACCAATTTTGGAAAATTTATGGACCCGCTGGCTGACAAGCTTCTGGTATGCTCTGCCATGATCTGTATGATTGAGGTTGACAAGCTTCCGGCATGGGTTGTGATCATTATCATCGGACGGGAATTTATCATCAGTGGTTTCCGTCTGATCGCAGCTGAGAACGGAATTGTCATTGCCGCAAACTACTGGGGAAAATTTAAAACCGTTTCCCAGATGATCATGATCATACTTCTGATGCTGGATTTCGGAGGTGTTTTTGCAGTGCTGACACAGATATTTATCTGGCTGTCTGTTGCACTGACCATTATCTCCCTGCTGACTTATATCATGCAGAACAGAAAGGTTCTTTCCATGCAGGAGTAGGGATCAAAGTATTCGAAAGGAGTTTCTTTTCATGATCACAGAACTGATATCCGTAGGAACCGAGATCCTTCTTGGAAATATCGTAAATACCAACAGTGCCTATCTTTCTGAAAAATGCGCCCTGCTTGGGTTAAGTGTTTACTATCAGGATGTAGTAGGTGATAATGAAGGCCGTATGCGTGACGTGATCCGTACCGCACTGGACCGTTCTGATGTTGTGATCCTCACAGGAGGCCTTGGACCAACAGAGGATGATATCACCAAGGAAGTAACTGCGGATCTGATGGGAATGCCTCTTAAGGAAGATTCCCACTCAAGGAAACTGATCGATAAATATCTGAAGGAATATGAGAAAAACAATTCTCAGAGACGTATCACGAAGAACAACTATAAACAGGCCATGGTTCCTGAGGGAGCCATTGTTCTTGACAATCATAACGGAACTGCTCCGGGACTGATCCTTGAGAAAAAAGGAAAAACCGCGATCCTTCTTCCTGGACCTCCCAATGAGCTGAAGCCCATGTTCGAGGAATACGTTGTCCCATATCTGCAGAAAAACCAGCCGGAGATCATTGTGTCCCAGATGGTAAAGATCAGTGGGATCGGTGAGAGTCAGGTAGCAGAGGAAATCCAGGATCTGATCGAAAGCCAGACCAATCCTACCATTGCACCTTATGCCAAAACCGGTGAAGTGCATCTCCGTGTGACAGCAAGCGCAGAGAATGAAAAGGTCTGCAGAAAGCTGATCAAACCGGTTGTCAAGGAGCTGAAGAAGCGTTTTGGAAAGAATGTTTTTGCTACGGATGAGAGCAAGACACTGGAGGAAGCGGTGATCGATCTTCTGAAAGAGAAAGATCTGAAGCTTTCCCTAGCGGAATCGCTTACCGGCGGTATGATCGCCCAGCGCATTGTCAATGTATCCGGTGCGTCTGAGGTGTTTGGCTATGGCTTTGTGACTTACAGTAACAAGGCCAAGCATAAATGTCTGGGAGTGAAGAAGTGTACTCTGAAGGAGCAGGGGGCAGTTTCCGCCAAATGTGCCAGAGAAATGGCAAAGGGCGCTTGCAAAGCATCCGGAGCAGATATCAGTATTTCCGTGACGGGTCTGGCAGGACCGGGAGGCGGAACAAAGGAAACTCCGGTTGGTACTGTATTTATGGGCTGCTGCTATAAGGGCAAGGCCATTGCCAAAGAGTTCCATTTCACAGGAAACCGCACGCGGATCCGCGAGCAGACTACAGCGCATGCGCTGGCGATGTTACGTGACTGTATCATTATGAGCAGATAGCGAATGTCTTGATCATCTGTCTGGCGTTACAGATCAACCATAATATTTTTTATATAACAGGACTGATTTTTAAACAGATGAAACTTTTGAATTCAAGTATCTGTATCAAAAATCAGTCCTGTTTTATTTTTGTTTCCTGATAATAAGCCTTGGTATGGGCAATGAAAGAATATAAATGATCATATTTGCAAGGATACTATCATAAGTGCTAGTGTTTTTATCAGGGATTTCCTCTAAAATGTGGTTAAAGCAATATATGACGTAAATATACGTTTTACCGGAAAGGGGGAAATCAGAATGAAAAAGAAAAAAAATCTGTTGTGTTTTGTGCTGCTGATCAGCCTTATTTTTACGATGGCATTCGGAAGTGTGACTGTCAGCGCCGCACCAAAACTGAACAGAACAAAAGTAACTCTTTTAAAAGGTGAGAAGACAACACTTAAGGTTACCGGGACCAGGCAGAAGGTTGCCTGGAGATCGTCCAAAAAGAGCGTTGCGACCGTAAACAGCAAAGGCCAGGTGGTTGCCAAAAATAAAGGTTCCGCAACGATCTATGCAAAGGTAAGCAAAAAAACATATAAGTGTGTTGTAAAGGTAGAGACACCGAAGCTCAGCAGGACATCGCTGACATTAACAGAAAAAAAATCCAGTGCCATTAAACTGACAGGAACAACTGTGAAGGTGAAATATTCTTCTTCCAATCCTAAGATCGCACGTGTGGATTCCAAAGGAAAGATCACCGCAGTGAAAAAAGGAACAGCAGTGATCACAGCGAAGGCAAATACGAAGAAATTTAACTGTAAGGTTACAGTAAAAGCAGCGCAGAAACCGAAGCCGACACCTACACCGATGCCGAAACCATCTTTAAGTGCCACCACCTTAAATATGAATAAAGGTGATGTGAGACAGCTTCAGGTAAAGAATTATAAAGACATTCTTGTATGGACCAGTGATGATACATCTGTTGCAACTGTAGACAGTAAAGGCAAAGTAACGGCAGTGAATGTGGGAACAACAAAGATCCAGGTCCGGGATAAGAGTACCTGGCGAGGCAGCTGTACTGTCCACGTGACACAGACAGTAAAGAAACAGGTGGAGCCGGTTCTTACAAAAGGAACTAAATCTGCAAAAAAAGAGATCACCAATGATAAAGGACAGAAGGAAGTCATTAATGTAACGATAAATACCTATACTTACACCTTTACCACGATCCCGACCAATGCAGAGGAGCTGAAACAGTATGATATCACAACGGCAGACGGACGCTATAAGACCATGGCTCTTCTGATCCTTGCATATCGTACCTGGACACCGACCAATCCGACGGACTGCGAGGAGATGATTTCTTATCTTAACAATAAAGAGATGACTCAGTATTACAAAAACTTTTTGAGGGATCGTATGAAAGCAGATAACGGATATAAATATCTTGGCAATTCTTACCTGAATGGAGCAACTCCGGCCAATAATTATACTCCGTCTAAACCGATTTCTATTACGTTAAGACAGGACACACTTCCGGGTAAGGGAAATTCCATCAGTGAAGATATCCCGTATTTTGAACCGACCCAGACCACTCCTGCGATCTACAGATCATTTACTGATTTTGCAGGCAGCGACAGTTCCAGATGGATCTGTACATATAAGCACTCCAAAACCGGAAAATGGTATATCTGGGATCAGTCCTGGCATGATCTTCTTACCAGGATCAAACAGCCGGCAGGAAACTATGAATATTGATCGAATATGAAGCTCCGCCATTCAATCCCATTCTAAAAAAGGAACCGACAGCGTAAAAACTGTCGGTTCCTTTTGGTTATACATAATAGAATATCTCATCGGTGCAGCGCATATTTTTCAATGGCGCGTGCTACGCCGTCTTCGTCATTGGAAGCAGTAATATAATCGGCTGCTTCTTTTACCTGGGGCTGTGCATTGGCCATGGCTACGCCAAAACCGACTTCCTGCAGAAGATGGACATCGTTGTCACCGTCTCCGCATGCCATAATGGATTCCCTTGGGATTCCCAGCATTTCGCCAAGAGCAACAAGAGCGTTCCTTTGTTGACGCCGGCGGCGTTGATCTCAATATTGTAGCTTAAGGAGCCTACAAGCTCCAGCTCCTTAAGTTCACTTAATTCCTTCCAGGCAGCGGCACGTTCCTCCATGTCTGCAAAAAGCGCCTGGACTTTATCCATGCTTCTGTTTTCTTTTGTAATGACATCCCGGATGTCCGGAACTGCGATACGGGTAGTACGGACATAATTCCACATATTGGGGTCGTGATGGTATTTTCCTACATTATCAAGCTTGGCAGCGTCTGCATATCCCTGGCCGTCAAAATAGATCTCACTTAAAGTATCATATTTTTCAAAGATACGGAGAGCTTTTTTTGCACTTTCCATAGGAAGAAGCTGCTCGATAAGAAGTTTATTATGGTTTGTATCAAGGACTCTGGCTCCGTTGGAGGTGAGAGCGTAGTGAATTCCCGGAAAATTTCTCAGTTCCGCGGGAATGCCGGTATATGGCCGGCCGGTAGCCATCAGAACAAGGATACCTGCATCAATAGCTTCCCTGAGAACACGTCTGGTATTTTCTGTGAGTTCTTTTTTTGTATTCAGAAGAGTTCCGTCCAGATCAAGACCGATCATTTTTATCTGCTGCATATCTAAGATTTCCTTTCCCGGTTAAGGTCATATATACAGAAAAACCGTCCCGAAAAAAACATTTTCCGGGACGGTACCTATCTGTTTATCAGATGTCAAGAAGATCACTGTAAACTTTCAGTGCTCCGTCTGTGTCATGAGCGAGAACACGTTTTGCAAGAACCTTACCAAGCTGTACACCCTCCTGGTCAAAGCTGTTCAGGTTCCATACAAAGCCCTGGAACATGATCTTGTTCTCAAAGTGTGCAAGAAGCGCACCCAGAGACTTCGGTGTAAGTTCCTCGCCGACAATGATACTGGAAGGACGTCCGCCCTTGAAGTTTTTGTTCAGGTTCTCGTCTTCTTTTCCGCATGCAAAAGCAACGATCTGTGCTGCAACGTTTGCACAGAGCTTCTGCTGGCTTGTGCTGTTCTCGATATCAACATCAACACCAAGCTGGCTCTTCTTAAAGCCGATGAACTGAAGCGGAACAATATTGGTTCCCTGATGCAGAAGCTGGTAGAAGGAGTGCTGTCCGTTTGTTCCTGGCTCACCGAAGATCACCGGTCCGGTCACATAATCCACCGGCTCACCAAAGCGGTTTACGGATTTACCATTAGACTCCATATCACACTGCTGAAGATGAGCAGGGAAGCGGCTTAATGCCTGTGAGTATGGTAAAACTGCAGTAGAAGGATATCCCTGTACATTTCTCTCATAAACGCCGATCAGGGCATCCAGCATATCCGGGTTCTCAAGAATGTTCTTATTTGTTGCAAGCTTATCCTCCTCGGCAGCTCCGTCAAGGATGTCTGCGAATACTTCCGGTCCAAATGCAAGGGAAAGGATCGCTCCGCCTACGCCGGAAACTGAAGAGTAACGTCCGCCGATATAGTCGTCCATGAAAATAGCGGTAAGGTACTCATCACTCTTTGCAAGAGGAGAAGTCTCACTGGTTACAGCAAGCATATGTCTGGACGGGTTCAGGCCCGCTTTTTGTAAGGCGTCTTTTACGAATGCCTCATTTGTCAGAGTTTCAAGTGTTGTACCGGATTTGGATACAACGATGAAAAGAGAGTGAGCAAGATCTACAGATGCAAGAACAGCAGCTGCATCATCAGGGTCAACGTTGCTGATGAATTTTGCTTCCATCTTGAAGGTGTTGTTTGCCTTTGCCCAGTTCTCAAGTGCGATATATAATGCACGCGGTCCCAGGTCACTTCCGCCGATACCAATCTGTACAACAGTAGTGAATTTCTCACCGGCTTCATTTGTGATCTCGCCTGCATGTACTTTGTTTGCAAAATCTGCAGCTTTCTTCTGCTGAGCTACATAGAATTCTCGCTTGTCCACACCGTCAACAACAACAGAATCGCCAAGCTGTGTACGTGCAAGATGATGAAGGACCATACGTTTCTCGCCGGTGTTGATCACTGCGCCGTTGTATAATTCCTGGAATTTCTCGATCAGTTCTGCCTCATCAGCCAGTTTGGAAAGTGCGTCAAGAACGGTCTCGTCCACTTCCTTAGCTGCGTAATTGTAAGTCAGACCTGCTGCCATCGGTACGCTGTACTTCTTTACACGTTCTGCACCCTGCTCGCCGGACATTGCCTCTGCAATGTTCACGTGATCTTTCAGACCGTTAAGTGTGCTGTAAGAAGCAAGAGTGTCCAGATTTTTCCATGTTGCCATAATCATATTCCTCCTTTAATGACTGTGATCAGAGATATCACCATAAATCCTTCGGATATCTTTTTCACAATTGTCTACAGCCAATTATACTGAAAAAAGCTCTGGATTTCAACGGAAGGAACGATTTAATTGGTGAAAATCTTGTTAAATAAGGTAAAAAATATCAGAGATAACAGGATCGTGACGGAAATATGAAGAAGTTTCCGTCAGCAGCAGGACAGGAATGGGGAAATATGATATGATAGAAAACAGATCACCCGGAGAAAAAAGCCGGGAAAATAATAAGTGATGAAGGGAATTGTTTTATGGAGGAAATGAAGAAAAAAGGAAATGTGATCGCACTGATGCCTATCGGTGTTTTTCTGGTCCTGTATCTGGGACTGGGGATTTTGTTTGAGTATGTGATGAAGATCCTATGGGATTTTATAATGTACCGATCGTTGTGGCTTTTCTGTCTGCGATCCTGGTGGCATGTGTTCAGAACAGAACGATCAGCTTTGACAGAAAGCTGGAGCTTATGGCAAAAGGAGTAGGAGATAAAAATATCATCACCATGCTTCTGATCTTTCTGACCGCAGGCTCTTTTGTGGGTGTTGTGGGGCGCAGCAGTGCAGAAAGTGTGGCTTACTGTATGCTTTCTCTGATACCGGCACGTTTTTCTGTTGCGGTATTGTTTGTAGTTGCCTGCTTCGTATCTGTGGCTATGGGACTTCCGTTGGGACGATCACGCTTCTTACCCCTATTGCGGTAGCGGTTTCCAAAGCTTCCGGTTTTGATATGGCATTTTGTGTGGCATCGGTGATGGGAGGAGCCATGTTTGGTGACAACCTTTCTTTTATTTCTGATACCACGATCGCAGCCTGCAACGGTCAGGGCTGTCAGATGAAGGATAAATTCCGGGAAAATTTCTGGATCGCATTTCCGGCAGCTGTTGTTACACTGATCCTGATTCTTATCCTGTCTTTTCAGACAGAGATCCAGGGAAGAGTGGTACAGGATTATCATCTTATACAGATCCTTCCATATGTTCTGGTGCTGATCGGCGGTATCATCGGCATCAATGTATTTGTGGTACTTCTGATCGGAATTATCTCCGGCGCATTTATCATGCTTCTTGGAGGACATATCGCACCGGTGGAGCTTCTGACCAATATAGGCTCCGGTGTTTCCGGAATGTTCGAGACCTGTATGGTGGCTATCCTTGTAGCAGCCATGTGTGCGCTGATCCGGGAGCATGGAGGCTTTGAAGCACTGCTTTCCGGAATACAGAGAGTTTTTAAAGGGAAAAAAGGCGGACTTCTTGGTATGGGACTTCTGGTTGGAGCTATGGATATCGCAACAGCCAATAATACGGTGGCCATTGTTATGGCCAACCCCATTGCAAAGGAAATGGCGCTGGAATATAAGATCACTTCCAGAAAGACAGCTTCTATCCTGGATACATTTTCCTGTATTTTCCAGGGGGTGATCCCATATGGAGCCCAGATGCTGGTTGCCATTTCTGCGGCAAAGGAACTGGGATTTGAGCTTTCTGCTTTTCAGATCATGCCGAAACTGTTTTACCCCATGCTTCTGCTTGTGAGTTCTCTGATCGCGATCTTTGGTATAAAAGGCGGGGATAATAAATGAATCAGGAAGAGATGATCCGGGATGTCCGGAAAAGACTGTTTGAAATGCAGGATACAGGATATCGGGATTTTCATGCAAGGCTGGTTCCGACTGTGGAGAAAGAAAAGGATCATCGGTATCCGGACACCGATACTCCGGAAATTTGCAAAAGAATTTGGAAAAACAGAAAGATCCGAAATGTTCCTGAAGGTTCTTCCTCATCAGTACTATGAGGAAAATAATCTCCATGGCCTGCTGATCGAGCAGATCAGAGATTATGATAAATGTCTGGGAGAACTGGAACGTTTTCTTCCGCATATTGATAACTGGGCGACCTGTGATCTGCTGGCGCTCCATATGATGAAAAAACACCGTGATATATTTATCAGGGAGATTTATCGCTGGATGGAATCAGATAAGCCGTATATCATCCGGTTCGGGATCAGTATGCTGATGCGCCATTATCTGGACGAAGGATTTAAACAGGAATATCCGGAGAAAGTGGCAGCGATCCGCTCGGAAGAATATTATGTAAATATGATGCGAGCTTGGTATTTTGCTACAGCGCTGGCAAAACAGTATGAGAAGATCCTTCCATTCCTGGAAGAGCAGAGAATGGATATCTGGACTCATAACAAGACGATCCAGAAATCCATTGAAAGCTACCGGATCACACAGGAACAGAAGGATCATCTCAGGACACTGCGGATAAAGAAATAAACAGCAGGTAAGGGTTAAAATATGAAGGCAATATCGATCTATGCACTTACAAGAAATCAGAATATGGAATGTGTCCAGAAGCTGGAACGTCAGCTTTCCGGCAGAGATTTTTTTCTCAGGATCAAAGAGTGGGAACTGGAAAGTATGAAAGCACTGGTGAAACAGCTGGAACTACATATGGAGGAAGTGTATAAGCTGCGCTTTTTCTATTCGTTTCAGATCCCGAAGCTTGGAAAGGAGTTCGATCTTCTTCAGATCAAAGATGACCAGATCGTGAATATTGAACTGAAAAGCGGCATTGTGTCGGACGAGGCTATCCGGAGACAGCTGATCCAGAACCGGTATTATCTGTCTGTTTTTGGAAAACCGATCCTGTCGTATACCTATATCAGCAGCGAAGACCGTCTGGTAAGGCTGACCAATCATGATCACATTGTGGAGGGGGATTGGAAACAGCTATGTATTGCATTGGGGAAAGAAAGCCCGGACTATGAGGGAGATATCGAGGATCTGTTTCAGGCAGAGCTTTATCTGATCTCTCCGCTGACAGAACCGGAGCGTTTTCTCAAAAAAGAGTATTTCCTTACTTCCCAGCAGAGAGATATTGAACGGCAGATTCTGAAGAGAATACGTGGAGAAAGAGGAGGATATTTCTGGTTCAGCGGACTTCCAGGAACCGGAAAAACATTGTTGCTTTATGATATTGCGATGAAGTTGTCCGTGCGCCAGAGAGTCTGTATCATTCACTGTGGAGAGGCGGGAAAAGAATGGAAGATTCTTCATGAACGTCTGCGGCGGATAGATTTTCTGGCAGATACTCAGCTGGACGGAACGACGGATCTTGGCTGTTACAGCAGCATTCTGGTAGATGAAGCACATCTTCTGTCCCTGGAAAAATTATCGGTTCTGCTTACATGGAGTGAGCACAGGCCGGTGATCTTTTCCAGTGATTCCGAGGATGTGATCTCACCGGAAGAGATGGATCGTAGCATTGTGGAAAGCCTGGGAAATCTGTCGGAGATCCAGAAATTCCATCTGACAAACCGGATCCGTACCAATGCGGAACTTTCCTCTTTTATCCAGAACATGATGCACCTGCCGGAAAAAAGAAGCCCCAGATGGTATCCGCATATTGCAGTGGTGTATGCCAATAATGACCGCGAGGTGGAAAATTTTCTGAATGATTTTGCGGGACAGGGATATCAGCAGCGGATGCAGAGGGTTCTGGACAGCTTGGTATCCAGGCAGTGAGAGATGCGGAGAAGATCGTTGTATTGCTGGATGAACAGTATTATTACGACGAAAAAGGATATTTAAGATCCAGGTGCTCTGCGGAAAAATATTCCAGTGTACGAAAACTTTTTCATCTTTTGAATCAGGCGAAAGAGAGCCTGGCTCTGGTGGTGAGAGAGAATATGGCGGTATATGAAGTGATGATGGAGATTTTGCAGATGCACAGAAACAGATAAAAACAAAAGATTAAAGACAATGGAGAGGAAGACAGAGGATGGAAGTTTTGGAGATTGTTTTGCCTGTACTGGCGATGATCATTCTTGGAATCCTGTGCAGAAAATGGAAACTTTTAGATCAGAGTGGTGTCAATAACATGAAAACACTGGTAACAAATATTATGCTTCCTGTGGCAATTTTTCATGCACTGGCAACAGCAGAGTACAGTGGAAAGATCGGAATTCTGGTTCTGATCATGTTTGTGATGCTCTTGATTTCATTTGGGGCAGGATTCTGGATGAAAAGATTTATGGACGAGCCATATAAGAAATATCTTCCGTTTCTGGTCTGTATCTATGAAGGTGGAATGATGGCTTACCCGTTGTATACAAGTCTTTGTGGCAGCGAAAATCTTTCACAGATTGCAGTGCTGGATATTGCGGGACTTCTTTTTGGATTCAGTGTGTATATGGGAATGCTGGGACAGACGGAAAACGGGGAAAAGATCAATGCAAAAAGCCTGTTTTACAGTGCATTGCGAACCCCTGCTTTTATAGGAACGGTTCTTGGAATTATTGCGGGACTGACACGAATGATCACCCGGCTTCTGGACAGTCCTTTTGGCAATTGTTATCTCAGTGTGGAGAATATTCTGACAACGGCCATTACGCCGATTATTCTTATTGTAGTTGGGTACAGTATGGAACTTGCGCCGGAACTTATCAGCCCCTGCCTCAAAACCATATTGCTGAGAGTCCTTTTGCAGGCAGTGATGATTGCGGGAGTTCTCATGGCAGTAAAATATTTGGTAGGAGGTTCCAGGCTTCTGAACCTGGCGGTTATTACATATATGTCCTCGCCTGCTACATTCAGTATGCAGACTTTTCTGAGAAAGAAAGAGAGCAGTGCCTATGCATCCACAACAAATTCTCTGTATTGTGTGGTCTCAATCCTGGTTTATATCACACTGGCAGTGGCAGGATGATGGAACTGAAAGAAGGGATCAAATGACGACAACGACATTATGTTATATAGAAAACGATGATAAATTCCTGATGCTTCACAGAGTAAAAAAACAGGATGATATGAATGAGGGCAAATGGATCGGCGTTGGCGGGCATGTGGAAAGTCAGGAAACTCCGGAAGAATGCCTTGTTCGTGAGGTGAAAGAGGAAACAGGGCTGACACTTACCTCCTATAAGTTCCGTGGCCTGGTGACATTTATAAACAGTGAATGCGAATCAGAACTTATGTGTGTGTTCACGGCCGATGAATATACAGGAGAACTGATTGAATGTGATGAGGGAGAACTTTGCTGGGTTGACAAAGCCATGGTGCCGAATCTTCCGGCATGGGGAGGGGGATCAGGTATTTCTTGATCTGCTCCTTTCAGGAGAAAAACGCTTTTTTTTCTGTAAAATTGCAGTATGGAAGGTGACAGACTTGTAGAGAAGAAAATTCATTTGTATTAATAGTAGATTGTTTCATAGCTGGAGGGGAAATCATGTTTAATAAAATGATTGCACAGCAAACCGCAAAAAAAGAAAAACTTCTTGATAATTTTCTGAAAAAACATGAAGCGGAATATCCGTTTCCGGAAGATGTGGAACTCATTTGTGACATTTACTATATGGGAGATGGAAAGCCCTGTCATTTCATGGATATTTACCGTCCCCGAAATTATGAAGGAAAACTTCCAGTCATGTTTAACCTGCACGGAGGCGGTTTTCTCCTTGGGAAAAAAGAAGAGGGATTTTTCTTCCCTCCTATATTTACGGGAAACACTGGAAAAAGAGTTCGTTTTATCCATATATAAATCCGGAAAACAAAGAAATTATCCGAAACCTGCCACCGTCATTTCTGGTCACATGCTTATGGAGATACTCTTCGAAATTACAGCAGACAGTATGCAAAAGCGATAAAAAAAGCCGGTGTGATCTGTCATCTTGAAGATTATGAGGTGGACAAAAAACTTCCGCATGCTTTTAGTACAACTTTTCCTGAAATGGAGGAAAGTAAACGTGCAAATACGCAGATGGTGGAATTTCTTTTTAAATACTGATGAAATGCCAGGAAACCTTACTGGAGTCGGATCCGGATTATTCTCCCTGCACAAGGATGCAATCGCTATATACAGTTAAGAACACAATTTTCTTGAAATCCTAACCATAGATGATTATAATAGGGAGAAGGTATGTCAATTTTGTGCTATTAATGATATTTGGCATTGCATTGTATTTTAATATACAAAATGCCATTTTTCTTTACGATAAGTTCACGAAAATCCGCAGGATATTAACTGTTTGAGGGTAATGATAACCATTGTTGGCAAGTTGGAAAAATGTCCATTTTTGACCAAACGGGGTTTTGGGCACCATTTTATAGCAACTTTTTACACAAGAATTGGCTTACAAATATAAACATTTTTGATGTTTCACTGAATTTATATCTTTAAATTCTTTGTGAAATATTACTAATTTTAGAAAGGGATAGAATGAGAAAATTAGCATTAAGTGATGAAATTTTGCTCAAAGTTGATAAAGCTGCCCGCTATATTGGCGGCGAAGTCAACTCTGTAATGAAAGATAAAAATGAGGTAGACATCCGTTTTGCAATGTGCTTCCCGGATGTCTACGAAATCGGCATGTCCAACCTCGGTATGATGATCCTCTACAACATGTTCAACCAGCGTGAGGATGTTTGGTGTGAGCGCCTTTTTTCTCCGTGGCCGGATCTGGATAAAGTGATGAGGGAACAGAATATCCCGTTATTTGCACTGGAATCCCAGGAGCATCCGGGATTTTGATTTTCTTGGAATTACGATCGGGTACGAGATGTGCTATACCAATATCCTCCAGGTACTGGATCTCAGTGGTATCCCGCTGAAAAGCGCAGACCGTGGTGAGGATTTCCCTATTGTGATCGGTGGCGGTGCCTGTGCGTATAATCCAGAGCCGCTGGCACCTTTTTTGATATGTTTTATATCGGAGAAGGTGAAACGGTTTATGATGCACTTTTTGATGCGTACAAGGCCAATAAAAAGGCTGGTGGCAGCAGGAAGGATTTTCTTCTGGCAGCAGCTAAGATTCCTGGAATTTATGTTCCGTCTCTCTATGAAGTTACCTATAAAGAAGATGGTACGATCGCATCCTTTGCACCGACGGCGGATGGTGTTCCCGAGAAGGTCCAGAAGCAGCTGATCATTGATATGGAAAAGGAATACCGGCTGTGGAGGCGCCGGTTGTTCCTCACATCAAGGCAACACAGGATCGTGTAACTCTTGAGATCCAGAGAGGATGCATTCGAGCTGTCGTTTCTGCCAGGCAGGTATGATCTACCGTCCGACCCGTGAACGTGATGTGGAGACTTTGAAGGAATCGGCGCGTACCATGCTGAAAAATACAGGACACGAAGAGATTTCCCTCAGTTCCTTAAGCTCCAGTGACTATTCCCAGCTGAAAGAGCTGGTGAATTTTCTGATCGAAGAGTTTCATGGAAAGGCTGTTAATATTTCCTTACCATCTCTCAGGATCGATGCGTTTGCACTGGATGTTATGAGTAAAGTGCAGGATGTAAAGAAAAGCAGCCTGACCTTTGCTCCGGAGGCTGGTTCTCAGCGACTTCGTGACGTTATCAACAAAGGCCTGACAGAGGAAGTGATCCTCCATGGTGCAGGCGAAGCGTTCAAGGGCGGCTGGAATCAGGTGAAGCTTTACTTTATGCTCGGTCTTCCCACAGAAACAGAAGACGATATGAAGGGAATTGCTCATCTGGCACAGAAGATCGCAGAGACCTATTACGAGGTGGTTCCGAAAGAACAGCGTAAAGGTAAGGTACAGATCAACGTCAGCACTTCTTTCTTTGTGCCGAAGCCATTTACCCCATTTCAGTGGCGCCAATGTATACAGAGCAGGATTTTGTGGAAAAAGCCAAGGTGGTTAAAAATGAAGTCCGTGCCCAGCTGAATCAGAGAAGTATCCGTTATAACTGGCATGAACCGGATGTAACAGCTCTGGAAGGATTTCTCGCACGTGGGGACAGACGATGTGCGGATGTGATCCTGAAGCTTATGAAAAAGGTGCCTTTACGATGCCTGGACAGAAAATTTTGATTATGATATCTGGAAGAAAGCTATGGCTGAATGCGAAGTGGATATGACATTCTACACACTTCGTGAAAGAAGCTTGGATGAGATCCTTCCATGGGATTTCATTGATACCGGTGTCAGCCGCAGATTCCTGGAGCGAGAATGGCAGCGTGCAAAAGAGGGTGTTGTGACAGAAAACTGCCGTCAGAAATGTTCCGCATGTGGAGCTATGAAATTTAAAGGAGGTGTCTGCCTTGAAGGTAAGAATTAAATTCAGCAAAGAGGGTCCTATGAAGTTTGTGGGACATCTGGATACCATGCGTTATTTTCAGAAAGCGCTTCGTCGTGCAGAGCTTCCGGTAGCGTTTTCCGGCGGGTACAGCCGCATATGATTATGTCTTTTGCAGTTCCCCTTGGAGTAGGATGGAGAGTCTCGGAGATTATTTTGACCTGGAAATGGCAGAAGATATGCCTACTGCAGAGATCGCAGCCCGTCTGGAGGGACAGATGGCAGAGGGGATGCATATCGTAAGTGTTCGCAAGGTAGAGGATGGGAAAGCGGGTAAAGCGATGGCGTTGGTGGCAGCAGCAGATTATCTTGTGGAGTTCCGTCCGGGCAAAGAGCCTTCTATCGACTGGAAAGGACAAGTGAAGGAATTTCTGGCACAGCCGGAGATCAAAGTGACCAAGCAGACTAAGCGCAGCGAAAAGGAAATCGATCTCCGCCCGAATATCTATAAAATGGAAGTAAGAGAGAATGGGTTCTTCTATATGCTGGCATCTGCAAGCTCTAATTATACGAAGCCGGAGATGGTAACAAACACCTTTTTTCATTGGCTTGGAGAAGAACTTCCGGAATTTGCCTTCACAGTGAAACGTCTGGAAATGTATGCCGATGAAGGAGAAAATGCAAGTCCACGTTTTGTGACTCTGGAATCATTAGGTGAGGAAATTGAGTAACTGATCATTACAAGAATGGAGATCCATGGTGTGTCCTGTACAGTAGCGGCCCTTTCAGAGGAGGAACGGATCGTCGAGATCCGGCTGGAATCCGATCAGGAAAAATCCATTCTTGGAAATATATACACCGGACAGGTCGAAAATATCGCATCCAATATCCAGGCGGCTTTTGTGCAGATCGAGCCTGGAAAGAGATGCTACTACCCTCTTGCGGAGGCACAGAGAGCTGTTTTTCCGCAGGAAGAAAAGGCAACGGACCATTGCGGTCTGGAGATGAGCTTCTGGTCCAGGTAAGCAGGGATGCCATGAAGGGGAAACTTCCGGCATTGACCTCCAATCTGAATTTTACGGGAAGATATCTTGTTCTCACTACAGGAGATAAAAAGTTTGGTCTGTCTTCCAAGCTGGCACAGGAAGACGCCATCGCCTCAGCGGATGGCTGAAAGAAGAAGCAGAGCGTCCGGATAAGGAATTCGGGATCATTGTCCGGACCAATGCCGCAGATGCTTCCAAAGAAGAGATCCTGAAGGAACTGGAGTGGCTGAAGGGCCGCTACCATAAAGCTGTGGTCCAGGGACGGAACCGAACCTGTTTCAGTCTGGTACTGGAGACAGAACCATTTTATGTGGCGGCTGTGAGAGATGCGTATGGTCGTGACCTGGATGAGATCATTACCGATGTGCCGGAAATCAGAGAAATGATCCTGGGATATCTGGAAGAGATCAGCCCGGAGCTTAAAGAGAAGCTTCGTTTTTATCAGGACAAACTTCTTCCGCTTTATAAGCTGTATCGCGTGGAAACTGCACTGGATGCGATCCAGAAAGAAAAAGTATGGCTGAACAGTGGCGGATTTCTGGTGATCCAGCAGACAGAAGCCTTTGTATCCATTGATGTAAACAGTGGAAAATATACCGGAAAAAAGAAAATGGAAGAAACCTTCCGCAAGATCAATCTGGAAGCGGCTGTGGAAATCAGTCGGCAGCTGAGGCTTCGTAATCTCTCCGGTATTATCCTGATCGATTTTATCAACATGGAAAATCCGGATCACAGAGAGGAACTCTTTCATGTTTTACAGAAGCTTCTCAGAAAGGATCCGATAAAGAGCAGGGCCATTGATATCACACCATTGCATATCCTGGAAATGACCAGAAAGAAAGTAAGACGTCCGGTGATCGAGGACATTCGGGAGCTTACAAAAAAATAATAAAAATATCAAAAAAACTATTGACATAACAGTATGTCACTGTTATGATAATCGAGTATGCCGCACAAAGAGGTTAAAGAGCTTCAGTTTCAGAACAGAAGCCACCGAATTTGGCGAGTAAATAATTAGGAGGTGCCACAAATGTACGCAATTATTGCAACAGGTGGTAAACAGTACAAGGTTGCCGAGGGTGACGTAATTAAAGTTGAAAAGCTCGGTGTAGAAGCTGGTGAAACCGTAACATTTGACAACGTGATCGCAGTCAGCAATGACGGATTAAAGGTTGGCGAGGATGTAAAAGATGCCAGTGTTACCGCTTCTGTAGTTGAAAACGGTAAGAATCGCAAGGTCATCGTTTACAAATACAAACGCAAAACTGGATATCACAAGAAAAACGGACACAGACAGCAGTACACCAAGGTTAAGATCGAAAAGATTAACGGTTAATCTGGTGTCATCATGATTACAATTAAAGTCAGAAAGAAAAACGGATCTTACGAAGAATTTATTTCGAAGGGACATGCCGGTTATGCAGAAGCCGGACAGGATATTGTCTGTGCTGCGGTATCTGCACTGATCATTACCACGGTGAATTCTCTTGAGAAATTCACAGATGATAAATTTGATGTGCAGGAAAAGGATGGATTTGTTTCCATTCATTTCAGAAATGATCTTTCTGAACGGGGGATGCTCCTTATGGATTCCTTACTTCGCGGTCTGACGGAAATTGCTGGTAGTTATAACAATCGATATTTGACAGTAAAAGTCAAGGAGGTGTAACAACAATGATGAAGATGAACCTTCAGTTATTCGCACATAAAAAGGGAGTTGGTTCTACAAAGAACGGTCGTGATTCCGAGTCTAAGAGATTAGGTGCGAAAAGAGCAGACGGACAGTTTGTAAAAGCCGGAAACATTCTTTACAGACAGCGCGGAACCAAGATTCACCCAGGTGAAAACGTAGGCTGCGGTAAAGACTATACTTTATTTGCACTTACAGACGGAGTCGTAAGATTCACAAGAAAAGGTCGCGATAAGAAACAGGTTTCTATCGTTCCTGTAGACGCAGAGTAATGAAATAGGTAAAAGGCTTCAAATCGATCCGGTTTGGAGCCTTTTTTTGGAATAGAGGTGTAATATGTTTGCAGATAGAGCAAGGATCATTATCCGCTCCGGTAAAGGCGGCGACGGACATGTAAGCTTCCGCCGTGAGCTGTATGTGCCGAATGGTGGCCCGGACGGCGGCGATGGCGGTCGTGGCGGTGATGTGATTTTTGAGATCGACGAGGGGCAGAATACTCTCGGAGACTACAGACACAGAAGAAAATATAAAGCTGAGGATGGCCAGGAGGGCGGTAAAAAACGCTGTCATGGCGCCGATGGCAAAGATGTTGTCCTGAAAGTTCCGGAAGGAACGGTCATCATGGATGCGGAATCCGGCAAGGTCATTGCGGATATGTCCGGTGAGAACCGCAGACAGATCGTGTTAAAGGGCGGCCGTGGCGGAAAAGGCAATCAGCACTACGCAACAGCTACTATGCAGGTACCGAAATATGCCCAGCCTGGACAGCCGGCTCAGGAACTTGAGGTTCTCCTTGAACTTAAAGTGATCGCAGATGTTGGTCTGGTAGGATTTCCGAATGTTGGTAAATCTACCTTCCTTTCCCGTGTGACAAATGCACAGCCGAAGATTGCCAACTATCATTTTACAACGTTGAGTCCTAATCTTGGCGTTGTAGATACTGATAACGGCGGCTTTGTTATCGCTGATATCCCGGGACTGATCGAGGGTGCATCGGAAGGTGTAGGGCTTGGACATGAATTCCTCCGTCATATTGAGCGTACACGAGTTATCATCCATATTGTAGATGCAGCTTCCGTAGAAGGTCGTGATCCAGTGGAGGATATCCACAAGATCAATAAAGAACTGGAGGCCTACAATCCGGAAATTGCAGCAAGACCACAGGTGATCGCAGCCAACAAGATTGACTGTATTTTTGATGATGGCGAAGAAAGCCTATTGATCAACTGAAAGCAGAATTTGAGCCACAGGGTATTTCGGTTTATCCAATCTCAGCCGTTACCGGGCAGGGTGTCAGAGAACTCCTTTTCCATGTGAAAGAGCTTCTGGATAAGAGCCCGATGAAACCGGTAGTGTTTGAACAGGAATTCTTCCCGGAAGATGTTCTTGTAAATGAAAATCTTCCATTTACTGTGGAGCGCAGCGAGGAAGATCCGGAATTATTCCTTGTGGAAGGTCCTAAGATTGAAAAAATGCTTGGCTATACAAATCTGGATTCCGAGAAGGGCTTCGCTTTCTTCCAGAAATTCCTGAAAGAGGGCGGTATCCTGGAGGAACTGGAGAAAGCCGGTATCCAGGAAGGTGATACGGTTCGTATGTATGGCTTTGATTTTGATTATTATAAATAAAGAGGTATGACAATGACAAGTAAGCAGAGAGCATATTTAAAAGGCCTTGCCATGACAATGGATCCGATCCTTCAGCTTGGCAAGGGTGGTCTTACTCCTGAAAATACCGCTGCTGTTGAGGAAGCTCTTGCAGCAAGAGAGCTGATTAAGATCAGCGTTCTTCAGAACTGTCTGGAGGATCCGCGTGAAATGGCACAGGTTCTTGCAGAGAGAACAAGATCTCAGGTAGTACAGGTGATCGGTAAAAAGATCGTTCTCTACAGAGAAGGTAAAAAGGACAAGAAAAAAAATCATTCTTCCGTAATCTCGGGAGGTTATAAATGAGCAAAGCAACAAAGAAAATAGGAATCATGGGTGGTACTTTTGATCCCATTCATATGGGGCATTTGATTCTGGGAGAAAAAGCCTATGAACAGCTTGAACTTGATAAGGTTTTGTTTATGCCTTGCGGAAATCCACCTCATAAACGGAACCGTAAGGGCAGAGCGACTGATGAACAGCGTGCGGAAATGGTCCGTCTTGCCATAGAGGATAATCCTCACTTTGAGCTGTCTCTGATCGAGATGCATGAGGAAGGTTATACGTATACTTACCGGACTCTGGAACAGCTGAATAAAGCGAATCCGGACACAGAGTATTATTTTATCATCGGTGCAGATTCACTTTTTAATTTTGATACCTGGATGGAACCGGAACGCATTTGTCATGAAGCAGTACTGGTAGTGGCAACCAGAGATCATACTCCATTGAAGGAACTTGATCAGCAGATGCAACTTCTGTCACAGAAGTATAACGGGAATTTTATTCGACTGGATACCATGAATATTGATGTTTCCAGTGAACTGCTCCGTTCCTGGCATGAAAGCGGTCAGAGTCTCCGCTACTATGTTCCCCAGCCTGTGATTTCCTATATCGAGAAAAATGATATCTATAAAGGAAATGATTCAGATGGGAAAATATGATTTTATCAAAATAAAAAAGAAACTTTCCAAATATCTGGATGAGGCCAGATTTGAGCATACAATGGGGGTTATGTACACTTGTGCTGCGCTTGCCATGGTTTATGATTATGATCTGGAGGATGCACAGGCTGCAGGACTTCTTCATGACAGTGCAAAGTGTATTCCTAATAAAAAGAAACTGAAGCTGTGCAGCCAGCATGATATTCCGGTATCAGATTTTGAAAAGGATCATCCGTTTCTTCTTCATGCCAAACTGGGGGCTTATGTGGCCAGCAGTAAATATGATATTAAAGACGAAGAGATCCTGACAGCGATCACTTATCATACAACAGGAAGACCGGGAATGAGTCTTCTTGAGAAGATCGTATATATTTCAGATTATATTGAACCAATGCGTGACAAGGCTCCGAATCTTGCGAAGGTGCGAAAGATTGCTTTTGAAGATCTGGATGAGTGTATGTATGAGATTTTAAAGGATACACTGGAATATCTGGAGGAAAATCCCAAGGAAATCGACAGTACGACCAGGGATGCTTATGTTTATTATAAAGA